>Ga0335398_10011213_pt1 | contig 10107 bp, 8 predicted proteins | sample BON03_FD_205742 | JGI IMG/M metagenome (GOLD analysis project Ga0335398, IMG submission 205742) | Freshwater microbial communities from Lake Bonney liftoff mats and glacier meltwater in Antarctica - BON-03 (spades assembly) (version 2) | ecosystem: Environmental > Aquatic > Freshwater > Ice >... | reverse complement strand
CCTAGGTCGTCGGTTCGATTCCGTCTAAAACCCGATACCTCAAATTCTCATGAATTTGAACTTCATAGACCCTCCAACAAGGGTACTAAACTACTTTTGAAAGTAATAAAAGCAATCATCATCTTAATACTACCTAATACAAACAATGACAAAATAGTAAACAGGACTAAAATCAAAATACATTGAAATAGTAATCAACATAAACAATGTAATGCCAAAATTAAACACCAAGCCTATTCCTATAAAAAATCAGTCTGTCATTGTTCATGTATGTTTTGTTCTATTCATCGTTTGTTTGTATATCTGCGTATGCAAATGTCTACTTCAAAACAACAAAAAATAGAACAAAACACAGAAATAATACTCATTGCGGGAATGCCTTCGAGCCAGGCGCTTCTGGGCTTCCTTATTACTGCACCTCCATCTGTGTGCGTTCCTGATGTAATTGGCGTGCTAGCAGTGTGGATTTCAATCCAAAAAAAAAATTGCAAATGGACAGTTGCTGGGACGTTGGTCGGGACCCACAGGCGACACCCCGTCTCTTCGCGGCCACGTCCTTGGTTTCTGCATGCCCGCACGCGCACCCACTAGGTTCAGTACTGACACACATCGAGGCTGCATCCCTGGTAAGTCTCATTGCGACACCACGCCGCCCACGCGCGCCCTTGTTTGCCACCTTGTGTTGCCCTGTGCAACAGACGTAGCTCACGCAAGACACATGCGCCGCAGCCTTTGTCCAGCCATCCTGCTGCCGCAGTGTTCACTGTTGCCTGCCGCTGCATTGCTGCCGCCTGGCTCTTCTGCCGCTGCCGCTCGCCTTACCAAACCCAAAACACCGAGGTGCTCGGAGACATCCTGAAGGACTCGGGACTCAGCAAACACTCACCCCTGTGGTCAGGGTGTTAGTCTCTTTCGAGCACGAAGCCGACCCGTTTTACACGAGGCATCAAAATCCCTATACAGTGTCGACCTAGGGTGATTTGGTGGGCAACTGAGCCCAATATTCCTCGCTCTTGCCTTTCTTGCCTTACAAGACCAAGCCCTCCACCCCGGGCCTCCGGAGCGAGACACACACCCACTCCTGGCCCTGAACTCCCAGAGGAGTATAAACTCGACAATATCCCGGTTCAGTAGCTCTCAAATGCGAACAATGCGGGTGTCTCTCCTTCGGAATTTTTTTTCTTTTTCTTTTTTCAAACAAACAAGTGCTGCTTTGCTTAAGCTGTGGGAGGTTTATGATTGCGCAGACCTTGGGACCACATTGCCCAAGAGATCTGACCATCATTTAGGACTCCGAAACTCACCAATGAGGCCGAACGAATTTTGGACCTGCCCACACGACGGAGCCGCCAGGGTACAACAAGCCCCTGGTTGTCAACGTAGTAGTTGTGGGTCCGTTTGAAGAGGAAGACTCGGACGAGGGGACTGATGTAGCCAGCAACGTAGTTAAGGTGGAGGGTGAGAATCCGGCCACACAGGTCCCCTGAAGAGGAATGACCTCGGGACCGTAACAATTCCCCAATATCGGGTTAATGAAACAAAGCAACACACACACAAACGCCTAGTCCAGTGATTGGCTTGGGTCTTCCAAACCAAAGAAAGAAAGAAAGAAAGACAAATGCGAATTCTAAGGGCCGATCTTAACCGGAATATTCCATAATCATAATCCATTTTCCTCACTGAAAATGTCACGTTTGTGACACTTGGTGCGACATTTGTGACATTTTATGGAATTTAACGAGTGTTAACAAAAACTTTTCTCAATCCATTTTCCTGCGACAATTCTGGCATTCTCCGCAAATGTCCGACATGGGACATAATTCAAAGGTCCCAATTCGTATCCATGAAAGATATCTCCAGATTATCCTGAGATTTGCAAAATGCAGACCTCCGTGCGAGGGAAGAGGAAAATGGATCATGGATTATGGAATACTTTCACTTAAGACGAACACTAATGCTCCGGTCCTTCAGTCTGTGGGTGAGGATCCGGACACCCCAGGTTATCAAAGGGGGGACAGAGTGAGGTTGGGACGTCGGCGATCTCGGATCGTGGGTGCGTCTCCCTTGGGCTCGCTCACGATGAAACCCCGGGACCGTACATAATGATTCCCCAATATTGGTTTAATAAAACAAAGCAACACACACACAGGTTCTTGGGTCCTAAGTGGTTAATCGGGTGCTCGTCATCCGCTGAGTCCTGTGATTAGGTTGGGTCTTCGAACCCCAAGAAAAAAGAAAGAGAAAGAAAACTCTGCTCAGTAGGGAGATTTGTTCAGGTGTCGTCAATCGGTTGATTGCTTTTTAATCAACTGGTCGATTTGTCACGGACGATATCGACGGTCGATACCGAATCAACTACTTGAAAGTACGATCGATATCAATGGTCGATGCCAATTTACCTACTTGAGAATACGGTTGATATTGACGGTCGATGCAGATTCACCTACTTGGAAATACGGTCGATATCGCATCGACCGTCGACTTAAAATAAAAATCGGTCGAAATCGACCGTTGATGTGAATTCATACCAAAAAAAATCATTCGACCACGATTTTCTGAGAAGTCGGAAAAAAGGACCATTGACCTATGGTCCCATAGGTGGTGAAAAATGGTCCCGGACACACATCCACAAAAAAGTCATGGTCATATGCGTGGTGAGAAATGGTACCAACAACTATCAAAATATCGACACCTATCCACCGATTTATCGACCCGGTCGATTGGGCACGGTCGATATCGACGGTCAATGCCAATTCACTAACGGGAGAATACGGTCAATATCGACGGTTGATACAAATTCACTGGCACCTACGGAGAATTACGACCAATCCTTGATCGTCGATTAAAAATCGACATAATTTTATGGTTGATTTCATCGACGACACCAGTAAAGATTTGGCCACAGGCCTGGCCTGTGGTAGGCCAAATGGCTCTCGAAGCGCACGCCGGCATTTGCCAGTGAGGCATCTGACTTCTCACAGCCCTGTGTCCAAATCTCCCCACTGAGCAGAATTGACTTTTGTCCATCTTTGTATGTTTCTTTGCGGTTCCTCCCCGTCCAAGAAAGGAAAAATCGCACTGTGGTCGAACACGCGTGTAGTAAAATGTAAATATGGGCGTGCGGCAGCGAGGCGCAGCACGCTGAAGCAGCATCTCGTCATCAGCGTAGGTCCCATCGGGTGTTTATCTACCAAAATGCATAATACCAGTGGTTTATCTGGGGATAAAATTTCGATAAATTGCGAGAGAGACGCACACACATATGTATGATCTACACCTTTGTCCCACTTCCCCCTCTTGAACGATACATTTCCTCCCCAAATTCCTTGCGTGCTTGCAATCTTTTCCCCTCTCCCACTCTCTGCCATTGCACAGCCAGGCGACAAGCTGCAGCCCAAACCGTATGCTAGTGCTGGGTTTGTCAGGAGGTGATATTACGCGTAGACTCGATCTTACGATTATTACAGGGCCAATTTGGAATGTGTAATTTGTAGCGAAATATGGAGAAACGATACAAGACTGCAAGAGGAACGCACAAATAGGTGAATATTTGCCGTCTTAGATAATTGTTTCGGTGACGACTACGGTGATCCTTGGTGTTGGTGCCGGGCTGAACGACTCGATTTATACCTAACCATTTTGTTTCAAAAAAAAACAAAATGGGTTTAATAATCAGAACCAGTACTACAATATTTTCCTCACTTTTATATTTCAATTCACGACTTAGCCTTAATGGACTAAAATATTTGTACTGAGTAATTTCAGTAATTGAAAATTTACTAAATTTTAAGAAGGGTTCAACTCTGTTGGGCTCGAAAAACCCAAGGAATTTTCAAAAATCCCGAGATTTCTTGGGGGCTTTAACAGGGGTCTGTACTTTTCATGGTCCTTTTTCGAAAAGAGCTGTTCAATTTTGTCAACCGAGTAGGTTTCATCCAACCGAGGAGGTTTCGAATAATTTTTCCGTAAGTTGACATGCCAATTTAAAATTGTTTCGATATTTTGAACAAGTAATTGCAAGTAAAGCTGATCGGCGAGTTTAGAAAACTCATTGCGTCTTGAAAATCTTTTCAAAACCAAGGCGCGTTTCAAACAGTCCTTCGACCGGCGTCAAAACCGGAAAACTCTCGAAAACTTGAGCCCGTCCAGTTTTTTGTCAAACCTCTTCGTTTGTACGGGGAGTTGTAAAATAGATTAAATACACCGTTTGTACCGGCAGGGTTTTACTTATACCATTGCCTGGAAACACAGGGTCTTCGGAAGCTCGTTAGCATTTTGAATTTGGCCTGGTCCCTCAAATCGCTAGATTTCGGCGTTTTTGAGCCCTTTGGACTGATTGGAAAACTGTGTTCACCCGCCATACAAATTGAACCTAGACATGGGTTTTGTTCAGGCAAAATTACCTTCGGAAAGGTGTTAGACCCGCACGCGTGCTACTCCCTCTGTTTTTGGGTATTTAAACCAGCCTAAAGGGGGGGTAACTAAAGATTAGTATTGTGCAAAAACTTATGTTTTTGCGCTGAACAAAGTTGGCTAATCCGAGAATACTGTTTTTGAATACTAACGCGGCGCAATGAAAGGGATCTTGGTGTTACTACCTGGCAATACGGGCGCGCACGCGGCAAGCAGAGGGGTTTTAGCCACGGAGCCGCCGCGCACCACAGGGGTCGGACCAGATTTTCCACGGACTGCAGGCAGTCCCCGTTCCCCCTTGATTCCCACTTTTTCCCACTTTTTTTGAGTTCGGACATCTCTTCATTCTGAGGACAGTAGCAGGACTGATTTTCGGACCACTTTCTTAAAGAGATGTTTCTAAATCCGATATCAAGAACGGCCATATATCCAGACTTATCTTCGTTTTTCAAGTAATTCAAGTAATCTCGTCGGGAAAGTTTTTCTCTACGAAGGAAGTTGACATCAGATTAATTTCATAAACAATTTTTCATAAACGAGATTTCAACGGCATCTTTTTGGAAAAGAGACCGTGAAAGCGTTTTTCTATCAAATGTTTTAATTCAGGGATAAATAAATCCACTGCACAGACACCAATTAATGTTACTTGGATATCAAGTAAAGTAAAACTTCAAATTTCGTTCTTGAAATCAGATTTAGAAGTACCTCTGTGGGAAAGTGGTCTCAAAATCGGTCCTGTTACCAGCGTGAGATCGGACATTGAAGACATAAGAGTCCCATCTGAAAACGAGGAGATTCTGAGATGTCCGATTTCAAAAAAAGTGAAAATTGGTGTGCAATCACTACATGAAAGTGAAACAAGAGGTCCGATCTGAGGAAAAAGTGGGGGAAAAAAAAAGTTGTCCGATCTCAGATTTTTGGTAGGTAACGTATGATCTCAAAAAAATGGAAAATGATGGATGACCTCTCTGGCGCGGGTGTCTCTCCTTCGATTTTTTGTTTTATGGGATTGGTCTTTATGGGATTGGTCCTTGCGGACCAGTCCCCCTTCTCAGTCAGACAAACTTTCCTCTCCCTAGCCGACCAGGTAGTGCATTGAGACATTGAGAAGTAGCTGATTGCCCTGAGGTAGCAAACTCTATAGATACCAGAGCCTGCCCACAGAAGACAGTCGACATCAACGGTTTACGCTACTCCCCTGATGACCTCCACTACGGCCTTGGGCCTGTGCATACGTCTCTCTATGTTCGAGTTACGTGAGACTGGTGACTGGGACATCTTCCAAGGTCACCCGGAACGCGCTTGCCGCGCGCCATGTTTTATTTTTTTTAACGTGTTGCTGCCACGCCCAAAAGTAGAGATTTTTTTTTTGTTGTTGTCTTGTCGCGCGCCCATTCATAGTACCTGAGGAACGATTACAACCAATGTGCAGTAATTTCTTTCTTTCTTTCTTGGGTTTCGAAGAACCAACCTAATCACTGGACTAAGCGGATGGCGAACACCCTATTAGTCACTTAGGACCCAAGAACCTGTCCTGGACCGGAGGACCAGAGCTTTACCTAGTTTATGGTAGACCCAATCAGATCCCCAACCTAGCGGGTAAAACAGGTCACAATGTTGGTGGGCTGGCATGTATCCTCCGGCTAACTAATCCCCACAATCAATCTCCCTAACTACCAACAAACGTTGTGCCCAGGGATCAATGGTGCCCCCCCACTAGGGTAGGAAAGGCATCAAATAAGCCTAGTGTCCTCCCAAGCATTGCTCGTCAAAATTGTGACTGAGATACTGTTCGGGCAATGCACCTTGAGCGAAAGTTATCAATCAACCGTCTTGCCAGCAGATCACAGACCAGCGCACTGAAAAGGACAGAGAACTAGACCACGCGCATGTAATGGGTAGGGGTCATACCAGAGTCGGGGGAAGTACTGACGCATTATCATCAGGGGCACACGGCATGCGGAGGGGCGCCAGCCCCGGAGCTGCCGCGCGCCCACTGGAGCGGACCAGAGTTATGCGGATCGTCACCCGAGGGGAACCATGACACTCCCCTCCCGGTAGACGGTCATGACACTCCCCTCCCGGTAGACGCTCATGACACACCCCTCAAATTGGAAAAATGCATACCAACACAAAAGTGTACATCGAGATGTGTGAAACAAACGCGCAAACGTAAAGGTATCTCCAACAAAAAACATAAGAGAAATCAAATAGACAGACAAATAACAAAATAATTGCAACTGAAAAATCAGTACAAGAGAAAAACCTAAATCATGAATGACTCCGGAGACAAAACATCCAATCAAACAGGAAAAATTTGAGAAATTTATGATGGGAAAACTGGCAAAACATGTAAACATGCTCCTGCAAAAGAACGGACAGTCGTGACGTGACACACCATGCGACCCCATTCACGGATCGACATGCGTGACCGTGACAAACACACAGTACATGGCGCCTGCCTCCATCACCATTTTCGCCAAACGAGCGGTGAGCGTCGAGAAAATGCTCGTGTACCCGTGGCTGCAGGGCAGGCAGCAGGCCGGCCATGACTTGTCAGATTTGATGCTGCAGGTCCTTCTCAAGACGCTTGGATGTGATGAAATAGTCCGTCAAAAAGAAAGAGGATCACTTGCAGCGTGTCGCAATGGGGATCGAGAAACGAGCAGCGGGTGCGGTTGCGCAGTTCACGCCCCTGAGACGTGCCCAGAAGGTGCGGCCGAGTGCGACGGCAGGCGTTGAGTGCACTGCTACCTTGCGCTTCATCCATACGGATCCAGCGCCGAGTCCGCTGTACATTGAAAAAGGCCTGGCATCGCACCCAGGCCAGCATTCTGCGGCGCCGAATAAGGGGGACGAGTAAGCCCATGCCGGCGACGACGCGGTGCTTCGAAGTGAGGTGGTCGTGCTGACTCTCGAGGCGCCGCAGCGCCCCCATGCCGCCTCGGACCTCGTCATGCCTGTTGCACAGGGAAGTATCGTGATGAATGTGCTGCGTGAAAGGCCAGTCTTCGACGCGCAGGGGGTTTTGGTTGACGGTGCAGCACATGAGATGGTGCAAAAGGGGTCAGATGATTTGTCGTGCTGTTCAACAGAACAGACACGTCATGTTGACAGTTCAAAAGGGGTATGGTGGCGTGTCTGGGTGCTGATCATCATATGTTTAACAAAACCAACACAACATGTCAACTGGTCAATTTGGGTATGGTGGAGTACCTGGGTGCTGTGTAGACCCTGTATGTGGGTACCAGATATTGTCAATATATTTTTATGTGTCACAAGTATCACGTCAAACATATATCAAAACAATTCGACCTAGACTGTTTGAAGAGTGGATCGAAAAGGGACACCAACGAGACGCCAACCTGTGCGGTGCCTACGCACGCCCCACAAACGAAAGCTCTTTGGTGACTCAGGGGAAGAGGGGGGTACAATAGTAATAATGGAATTGCTCCATTCGTGGACGACCAGAGTGCGATTTTTTTTCATGTTTTTGTTTTATGTTTTGCGGCCTCTCAGTTCAGTTCAGTTGAATCTCATTTATTTTGAAGTCCGATTGGGGCCCAGACCCTGGGCGTGCGGCAAGCGGAGGGGCTTTAGCCCCAGAGTCGCCGTGCGCCACTCGCAGTCAGCCAGAGTCCCCACGGATAGTTGTTCCCCAACCCTTTTTTTCAGATTTATTCGACTTCATCCTACACAGGGCAGGCTGAAGGAAAAAGGAAAAAAAGGATGTTTTTGGACAAATTCTGTATAAACTCTGGCGTGATGCGAGTGAGGCGGGGCGGGTCCGGGGCCAAAGACCCTCCGCTTGCCGCGCGCCCAGATGCCCGTCCCTTACCCGCCTCCTAATGTGGGAGCATATACCCAGACCCCTTCTCACCAACCACTCGTGTTCGGCCGTTGGGGCACAGATCATCTCCCTTAAGATCAGATGATCTCTTTGTGCCCAAACTACCTGCATGCGAGATGGTGAAGACTTGTCTCATATAACAGGAGGTGACTGGTGGGCAACAGGTCACGATGAGTCTTGTGCCCGGTACAGTAGACTCGGATGTGTCATCTGAGTGTCATCTTTGCTGCCACCCCCCTGTACCTACAGAGGAAGTGTCCTCGTTCAACCAGGACGGCAGCTGAGGGCTCTGTGCCTCGAGACTGAATTAGAAAAAAGGAAAAAGCAAAGTGGGGTTAGCACTGGCATGCACTTGTCTATTCCCCTTGATAAGGGGGACAGAGTGAGGACCGGGTAAAGGATAGGTAAATTGGCTTTCAGTATGTTCTTTGTGTGTACGCGTACATATGTGTGCCACTGTGGTGGTACTTTTTGTGAGATGGGAGAGAATGTTGGTGTGATGTCGATGTTTGTTTTTGTTTTGTTGATTGGTTTGGTTGATGTTGTTTGTTCGTGCTAGTGGTTATCTTGAGGCAACGGGAGAGCCGGGGCCATTTGAACTGCCACTCTTTCGCTGTTAAGAGCATCAATCCTTGTGTCCGCCCGCCCCTATGAATGATGTTAAAATATTTAAGGGCTGGCCCCCCCGACATGCCCCTTTTAAACTGGTAAAACTGTGGTACAAATCATTTCGGTAAGACTAGCGTGGTCTTTTCGAAATGAGGAACCCAACAAAACTGTGTAATAAAACCAGTAACGCATGATCTTGTGCAGAGGATCAGATTCTGGAGAATAAAATGTCCAGAACATGATTTTAAATATTTGTACTTGACGATAAGTAAAATAGTTTCATTTAATATATTTACCTTTAAAGGGAACATCACTGATTGGATCGGGCGGCTCATTTGATCCCGCAAAAAACTCTAGGAAGGCGAGCCAAAGCAAAAGTGTCAATTAGATGTCAACCATGCAGGACGATGTTGGGTGGGGCGAGGCTGCATGGATGTCAAGCATTGCGATCGCGCTCGTCATTGTCGCTGTCGGCATTGCCTTTTTTGTTCTTCTCATTCTGACTAGCATCAGGTAAGCCGTAATCATTATGCTGGAGCGCACGTCGTCTGGCACATGTGATAGTACAGACAAGCACCATTCAAAATCTTCCCGCACACACACGCACATGTATTGCATGATTACGTTTGGCAATATTTGTGTGCATAGATGCCTTTCATTAAACTTTCCATTGGACATAACATGCGCACGCGTGTGTGTGTTTGTTTGTGGTGTGTGTTGTATGTGTGCGTGTGTGTATACGTGTTTTTTGGCTATGAATGTATGTAAGTATGTGCGTATATATACATGTACATATGTATGTACCTACAATCTATTACAACAACAGTGAGGATTTAAGACCGCATCTTAACGCACCCAACACCACAGTCACACAATCGTATTTCACAGCTAGCGTGCCACATACACACACACCACTGCATACACCACACGCCGCACTCCAACCATACACTTAGCAACTACACCCACGCAATTCACCCGCACGTACGTCATGGCACGCCCCTAGTCCTGCAGATCGAATCGCAAGTTGCATGAATGAGGGCACACCACCCACAGCACATGCAATATGAACAAGCCTACTACACCCAACCATATACGTGCGCATGGACGAGTGCGTGCGTGTATGCCAAAGTGTGTGTGTGCTATCCCTGTGTGTGGGAGTAGGTTTTGTGTGTGTGTGTGTGTGTTTGTATGTGTGTGCGTGTGTGTGTTCGTGTATGTTTGTGTGTGTGTGTGTG
>Ga0335398_10011210_pt1 | contig 10108 bp, 9 predicted proteins | sample BON03_FD_205742 | JGI IMG/M metagenome (GOLD analysis project Ga0335398, IMG submission 205742) | Freshwater microbial communities from Lake Bonney liftoff mats and glacier meltwater in Antarctica - BON-03 (spades assembly) (version 2) | ecosystem: Environmental > Aquatic > Freshwater > Ice >... | reverse complement strand
CACACACACGCACTCAAACACACACGAACACCCTCTCTCGTATACACACACACACGATTTCTCTGTCTTTCTCTCTGACACACACACACACACACACATACACACACACACACTTTCACACACACACGCACACATACACGCACACTCACGCACATGTGCACACTCACTACACACATACACACACATCTCTCTCTCTCTCTCTCTCTGACACACACATACACACAGGCACACACTCACTTTCACACACACACTCACACGCACACCCTCGCACACACCTCTAGGTTCATACACACGCTCTCTCACTCTCTCACACACACGTGCACACCTGTGTATTTGTGTGTGTGTGTATGGAGATGTAGGCATAAATGGTACTGGATCTTGGTTCCCAGTGAGGTTCGACCCGGGTACCTTTCGCTCTTCTGTAAGTACTTTTACTGATAGACAAAATTTTCATTGGAATTTCAATGAAGTTTTTGTCTATCAATAAGAGTACTTACAGAAAGGCGACAAGTACCCGGGTCGAATTTGACCGGGACCAAAATCCCGTCAAAATGTGTGTGTCAACGGATTCATGTGTGTGTGCATGCGTGCGTGCGTGCGTGGAATGAAAAAGACACAACTCCTGGTAGTCAAGATTCAAGTTTTTTACAAACTTTATTACTATACTCGATATATCTGAAACCCAACACATCATTCCCTCTGCTGGGCAGGGTCACTGACTGGCAAATCCCCTCTTGCGTCTGTTGAGAGGATGTATTCAGATGCGGAGACGAGGTCATTTATGGGTGAGTACATGTGAGGAGATTGTCTCTTGTCAACTCCAGACACCTAGTTTTAGCGAGAATAAAAACACACAAAAAATCACCCAAAATACCCGGAAATGCTCTCTCCGACGCGCTACTAATGTCAGGTTTTCAAAACCACGCTTCGCGCGGTTTGGTTTTAACAGAATCAGTTAAGGAAAGTGCTCAATTAATCCCAGATTCTTGCCAGAAAGCCTGCCATGGATCCAAGAATTAAGATCGCCGCAAATACTTGTACCTCCTTGTACTTCCTCAAATCTGTTTTCTCATTCTTCTATACGATCTTCTCTTCATTTTTAGCTTTGCTCATACTACCTGCTTTACATTATAATACAAGACTACTCGTACTTCACTGTGAAAGTCTCCTTCACTATTATACTATTGAATCTACATCATATTCTACACGATCTGAAAGGAAATGGTAAGCTAACAAAGCTTCCAGAATCAATTAATATTCGATTGCCACAGCTTTTCTTCCTCTTCTTTTTTCCTTGGCACCATCTTCTGCTTTAAGTTCTCTCCCTCCCCTGCAGTGCATGTAACTCTCAGTTGAACTCTACCACAAGTAATTCCATACTATATAGAACACCTGACCGGGCTCAAAACGCTCATTTTGAAGAACTGCTAGGGTTTGTCGGATCTTCCGCATGTGGTTCAAAGTCCTACTCCAAAAACATGGAAAAATGGGGCGAATTTGTAAAGTATAGGGATGCTCTTTTTGAGTTTGGTTTTGGTTAGGTGAGCCTCCACGCCACTAACCCACCCGTGCTGTTTTGAATTTTGTTTTGGTTCTGATTTCTGTTTTGGTTGCTTAAGCCACCACACTGGTCCACTAAACCTGCCTACAAGTTGAAAAAAAATCCTTTCTTTTTCGGGAAGTGAACACCCAACTTCATCACTGGACTAAGCGGGTGGTGAGTACCTGATTAATTGCTTAGGACCCAAGAAAACGTCCCGGGCCGTTGCTAACCTAGTTTATGGCCGACCCGCTGATATGTTTGTTGGCTGGCATGCATCCTCTTGCTAAGAGGTCCCAACAATCAAGTCCACCAAACTACCAAGAAGCATAGAGCCACCCCCCCTACTAGGGTAGATAACGGCGCCACAGGCCCAAGGTGTCCTGCAAGTAGCACGTTAAGATCATCAAATTGTGAATCAGGATGTCTTTCTGGTAATGCGCTTTTGGCTGAAAACCCATTCAACCACCTTAGTAGCAGATCACAGACCAGCCCACTAAAATAACGGAGACCTAGATAAGACACGTACACACCGAATAAGGAAAATTACATGTATAAGCAGTAAACATGGCAAGAAATGGGTAAGGGCGCTGTACCTGAGAAGCACATATAGAGAATGTTGGGATGTAGGCGTGTCTCAATGTATGAATACCCGTTTGTACTAAGTGCAGACAGGTTAGGAGCACGACAACAGGCAATGGGTAGGGGAAAGAGACCTTTGTTGCTGAAACAGCGTCAAATAGTGTCTTAGTAAAAATAGGTACAAGATGTGTATTATTGTTGTTATCTTTTTTTTCCCTCACGGATGCTATGCCAGTACAGTAAAAGGAAAGAAAAGAAAGCAAGCACACCAAACTGCAAGACGCCAAACCGTGACAAAATGAGTAGGATAGCACACTGGCTGGTCGTTCGCAGATAAAATTTAGCGGATGACAGGTAGCATCGAAAAAAAGATAGACAGATATATCTTTTCACAAGCACGATGTCAGATGTCATGCCACAGGTATGATAGAAAGAAGGCTTAATTTCATACATGGGTAGCCCCAAGCCTTTTTCGATCGTCTGTGGGTACCTTTTCAAAGAAACCCACTTGTGTGGGTAAACTCAAACAATTACGGTTTTCTGTGGGTAACTTAGAAGCAAAACGCTTTTGTGTGGGTAACATTCAAACAAAAACATCTTTTTGTGGGTAACTCTGTAACTTTTAAATTTTTCTGTGGGTAACTTTCAACAAAAACAACTTTCTCTGGGTGACACTCTAACAAAGTGCTTTCTGTGGGTGACACTCGTGTATTATTGTATAGTAAATTGAGCCGCGGTCTGAATCTGAGTGTGTGTGTGTGTTCGTGTGTGCGTGTGTGTGTGTGTGTGTGTGTGTGTGTGAGCGTGCGTGTGTGCGTGTTAGGCGCCACTTGATGGTCTTTGTTGATAATACTCTTAACCTCTGCGTTTTGTTGCGTTGTATGCTCGCTAATCGCTCTGCCTAACAGTGCCGGTGCATGTGTCAGAAATGTGGTTTAATTCGACGCCGCCTCCATTGGCTGAACTAATGTGTCTTTCAGTGTGGGACATCCACCCCCCGTGACCTGTTGCTTGACTATGTTGACCCAGTAGTGCTGCATCGTCTTTTGATGCATCTGCCTTGCCACACTGTCTGTCCCCATCTCTGGATTGCTTTTGTCAAAACTTTCCAAATGTGTCAGTAGATATGACAACAACTCCCACATGTTGCCCCCTGCTAGCGCTATTCGTCCGGACTCCTCTCTGTTTGCGTCCCTCTTTGTTGAATCTGGACTCTGTTCCTTGGGCTTGGCTGGTAACAATTCCGCGGAGGCAGCTCTTCACCAAATGTTGCGAATTCTTTCTCAAGACGTATCCAGTCTTTTCACACTTCGACTGAGCGTTCAATTTTTTTCAAACTATCTCGTTGTCTCCTCTCGGCTGACAGCAGCTTGAGTCTTTGCCAATCCACTAGTTCAAAGTACTGTTTCATAAGCTGTCGCTATTTCTGTGACAGTCCTTGCACTACCAGAATCAACACCTGAACTCTTTGCTCTCTGTTCCACGTTGCACATATCCTCATTACTGGTGGTATCACCACTAATGCTTTCTCTCTAAAACTCTGCTGAATTCTAGGCAAGTTGGAAATACTTTTGTATCCAGCTTGCCTTAGAGCGGGAATGCTTTTTTGCATGGCTGCTTCTCCCGCCCACATCAGCTCCCATGTTGTTTGATCGAGACCCCATACCTTTGATTCTGTATCTAGGCGCGACCCTCCGATTCTTTCAATCTTCATTTTGCATTCCCTAATGGATCTAGTTGCTGCAGCCCAGCTCAGTTTTCCATTAGTATGCACTGATGCCAGTCTGCTGACCAACTGCTATGCCCACGTGACTGAGATGTTGCTCTGCTGCAGTGCTTTTTCTAGTCTCCACCAAAAGTCTCCGGTTGCGTCGTCCCACTTTCACGTTCCATTTCCTCAATTAGTTCAGCAAAAGAGTCGCGTAACCATTCGTCTAAGGTGCGGTTTAACCCTGCCAGCATGATTTTTTTGGACACATCCTCATGTCCCATGCATCTTTCAGCATGCAGCAACAACTCCTGTGTCAGTACTGCCATGGGTAGTGTGCTTTCCTTACCTGCGTGTGTTTTCGGGAAGATGAAAAGAGCACTTGCTGTTGACTGTGGCAAGTGCCAAGCATTGTTGTGGGCTTGGACGCACAATCGTTGCACGTCGTTCAATTCACTTTCAGACCACCCCATAAGTGCCGCTGAGAAGCGGAAGACTCCCATACTTGTGCTTGTGAACAACTCCGTTGCTAGGTCTGGAGTGAGAGGATGGCATTTGATCAGGTCACGTGCTGCAATGATCTTTTGCCTGACCACTTCCTTGGATGCTCTCATATCACCGTTTGACGTGCCCACATATCCCAGAAATCTACACGCGTCATTGAGATTCATCGCTTGAAGAGTTTCTCCGTTGATTTACAATAGCGGCGCTGGCTCTTGCTCTCCACGCTTTTTATCATTATCTATCACCGACGAATACGTTTTCTTCACATTGATTTGCATTCCACACCAGGCCGTGAATTCCTGCACAACGTTTAGCAGCTTTTGCATGCCCTCTGGCGTGTCAGCAAAGATTGAGATACTGTCGACGAACCCTATTTTGTTGAATGATAACCGTTCTCATTTCGCTGGTTGTCACCTCAGTCCTGATCCTTGCCGGCCTGCAGCACGTGACTAATATCCTCATTCTGTCCTTTGACTGTGGACATGCGTAGCAGGGCATTGATGAAAATGTTGGAAAACTGCATAGACGTGATACTAACTTGTGCTACACCTATGTTACAGATGATTGTCGCACTTTCCTCGTTGTTTGAGGCCAGTCTAACCGTGGCGCCTCCATATATTCGCTCCAATAAGTCAACATCTGGAATTTTAACCATCCCGGAGTCATCACCTGCCAGAGCGCTGCTTGAGACATGGCGTTGAAAGCGTTTTTGAAGTAAACATCGACTTGATAGACTCTCTTGCCCTGTCTTCGAGCTTCTTGTTGAATGAAGTGCACCTTTTGCAGGTCAATGCCGACGCAACGTCCTCGTCTGCCTCCACCTTGCCCTGGTTGCAAGATGTTAGCTGGTTCGACAAAAAATTTCAATCTCTGATTGATGACATAGTTCAGCAGTCGATACACGCTGTTTAGCAAGACCACTGGTCGTTGGTCGACGTTTTATTTGTGCCTGCACCTTTGTGAAGCTGCGAAATGGTGCTGTTCATCGTTGCTTGCTGTCAACTTGTAACCCGAGAACTCAAATTCCCATGGATTTGGAGTACATAGACCCTCAATCAAGGGTACTAAATTACTGTTGAAAGTAATAAAAGCGATCATCATCATCTTCTGCCAGTGTCAACATTTCATTCACCCACATTTTCACAATTTGGAACTCCTCGTCCGTCATCGTTTTTGTGAGTTCATTAGAGCATCTGTCTGGACCTGTGCTTTTACCTGGTTTCAAACACATTGCGACATATTTCTTAATCTCCTGGCTGGTGAGTTGTCCTCTCAAACGGCCTGGTTGATGCTCTGCTGTCCTATAAGTGTCAATCAGCAATCTCACCATCAAAGGCAGAATGCCTATCTCGCCCTTGTTATGCCTGAAGTTCGTAAACTGCCAGCATTGTTGACAGAAGGTGACTAATTCTCGTCTGTTCTGCTGAATAGTCGCTTGAGGCAGACTAGCCCGTGTCTTGCTTGCATTGCCTCTACATGGGGAGACGCCTCCTTGCACCTGTTGCATCGGCTTGTAATTAATGCTTAGTGTTGCACGCCGACCATGGATTCGATGCAATGTAGTGTTCGCTTCCTCCTCTGTGAAGTTTTCAATCATACATTTCCACTCCTTACAGTGCACGTCCTTGTCTTCGAGCTCTACCCAGCAACCCCACGGCATTGTCCAGATCGGTTCTGTTTGCTGAGGTTGCGGTGCATAATTGCCTGAAAACTTGCCAGTGTCACGATGCTCTTCCAAGAAATCCTTGTGCGCCTGTCTATCCTGCGCTCGTTGGTTCCACCGTTCTTGCTCCGTCGTTCTAAATGCTAGATCTGCTCGCCGAGATTTGATCATTATTTCCAGAACTGTCATCTATTCCGGGAGATTAGACACCCAATTCACTTCTTGTGGTGTCATCTTGAAATCGCTATAAAGTCCGAATTGTGTCATGCATTGCTGAACTGCTACAGATGCTCGGCCTGGCCTTCCTAGAGTTGTTTGTGCAGCTATCAACGTTGCTAATTCTTTCAAGATTTCTACCTGCTCCTGGCTTCTATGAGGGCCGCGTTTCCGTGCCCGGTTGTCTCTCCCTAATGGATTCTTGTGCATGAGCATCCCTGCTGTCGCAACTCGACTTTCAACTACACACCGGAGACCCATCTCTTTAATACACTTTCCCTCGTTAATGTCAATGATGATTTGCCAAGTTGGGCAATTGAGCGCATGATTACCTCGCGTTTTGATTGAATGCGCGGTATTTGCTGGGGATCATTTTTTTTTGCTTTGATCCCTCCTGTTCGGCCTCCTGGGTCTCGCGCCCAAGGGTCTTGATAGGTCAACAGTAGCTCATCGATTGTGCACGATATCAGCGCATGATTGTTCGCATACGCTCCTACCCAATGCACTGTACTCTTCGGCGCCGGCATTTCGGCCGTGTCATCATTGGAAAAGTTCCATGTGATGATGTGATCAAGTGTTGCACTTTTGATATCATCAAGTGATGCACCACCCATCAGATCTTTGCGTGTGCGTGATTCAGATTGAACCAATGATCCTCCTGTTCTTTGAATAAATTCTTGAAACTGATTATCTACTTTCTCAAAAGGAGACTTAGTTGAGATGGAATATCCTGTACGCGACGTTGCCACATTCAAGTCCCCTGCCATGATTCTCCGCCGCACTCCTGACTTTTTTATTTCTGCCTGAATGTGAGTATGTACGCGTCTTTGAAGGTCCGGCCGTCTCGCTGTTGCTTGATGGATGTCAATAATGCTAGTACGCTCTCCCTCATGCGTCGCATCAAGCCAAAAAATGCGTCCATGGGCCATGTGTTCCAGTGCCATCGCATCAAGCCACAAAACGCGTCCATGGGCCATGTGTTCCAACGCCTTTTTTTCTCGGGGTGTATGCCAATTCACAACCAGTGCTTTGGGGTGAAACACATGTTTGTGCAGAAAGGTGACTACAGTCGCGCAAAAAAATGGCGGAAATAGAATTCTTGATGAAGTGACCCCCGTGGCCAAGCGCGAGTGCGACCCATAGACAAACTGGATGAGGCCTGCACCAACGCAGATGATCGGATGATGCTTGTGCAACACTGCAGCGGCGACTGCATCATGAGCTAGCGTGGATTTGGACGGATTTTTAGAGCGAACAGGGTCGGGCGATGGATTGCCAGTAGGAGTCGGGGCGGCAGGAGGGCGGCCGGTAAAAGACAGCCTGCACAATGTTTGCGCAAGACACAAAATATGTTGGCAATAGCTCCCATGGCAAAGAAGCTGCTGCACTGTTGCATAGGCGTGCATGCATGAGTCCATATGCATTTTTGCGGAGAGTCGGCGTGCATTCACAGGTGTTGTTGAGCACCATGCATGTGCAGGTGTGTACGTTAGACAGATGTTGTGAACATCAGCGTACACGTTTGCGTCACGCTCGCGACAGGATGTGCATATGCGCTATATATATACATGTATATATGCATATATGTATGTATACGTATATATGTATGCATGTAAATATATATATATGTATGTATGTATACACATGTATATGAATATATGTATGGGTGTATAGATATGTGTATGTGTATGTGTATGTGTATGTGTATACCTATATATGTATATGTATGTGTATATATATCTCTCTCTTCCTCTCTCTATATATTGCATGTAGGTGCAGTTTGTTTCATTTAGCATTAGGGAATGAGAATGAAGAGGTTCAACTAGTCTATGAGAGCGCTTGTTGCTTGGCGTGGGGGGTTATTTTTGACAGAAGGAAAGATAGGGGTGTTGTCTGTATCTTCTCTATTTTTAAAGCAGGTGGGAGTGTATGTGGGTGTGTGTGTGTATGCGCGCACACACACACACACTACACAGATGGGGTACTTGGATGTGAGCCCAGGAGTCGGGATGAGACACCTAGAGGGCCCAAAAAATCCAGATGGACTGAATCTCGGCATACATATATTCGTATATGTGTACAAAGTACACATGTGTATATATATGCTAAGAGGCGGGATGAGATCTTGGACTAACTTCTTTTTTCTTTGAACATCTCTTTTCTTTTGAGAAAAGTAGAAGATGTGACGACAATCAGCAAACCACAGTCACTCACTTCGGTGAGAATAAAAGGCTGCACGTCGAGAGTTCCAAACAAAACTACTACATTATTTCTTTCTGAGCAAGAATTAAAAAAAAATCACTTCACTTTATATGCGCTCTTCCGTTATTGTATCCATCACCTGGCACTTGGTCACTGTCCGTATCTGCTACTAAGTCAATATTGCTGCCTGCAGCAATGTAACATTCGTACTCTGGATACTTCTGCCTGAACTCTCGTTGAACTCTAAACTTGCTTCCTGGGGGAATCCAGATCTCCTGCAGCATTACAATTGCTGCTTTCTTTCGCATGGCCTGTGCGATGTAAGGTTGCGCCGCATGTATCTCAAAGCTCGAGGGCACGCACTAATGGCAAAATGGGGTCAAGACATCTTGCTGGAAAAAAATGGAAAACAAAAAAATCTCACTTCAGTATCAAGTCAGATGCAATGGCAGTGGCAATGGTCGTTGGAATTGTGTCAGAGATGGCAGCTGCAAATGATTGCAACAGGTAATGTGATTTCATGACATCTTGGAGCTCTTGGTCCAAAAATCTCGCACCAATGATCCTGATTCGATCCACGGGAGCTCCCGAGGAGCTTCTTCAACTAATTCACGTTGCTTCGTTCCACGTGCTTGCATCCCACTTTCTCATCAGCGCGTCTAGCTTCTGTCCACCATCCTTCACACATGGCCCATGCAACTATTGCAGTTTTGAATTTAGGCCTAGAGGGACTATGCTGGAATCAATTTTTGCTGGCTGTTTCCGCTCGCTTTTCACGAATCCATTTCCTGCATATCGGGCATCGCGCTGGTTGCGTCATCTTTTCCCCTTGAAAAAGTATTCCTGCCCTAAATCCGTCAGTGATGACGTATTTCCTATGAAGAAAGCCAAAATCAAGCCTGTAATCAGATCTAGACCGATTTCGACGTTTTTCCTTTTCTCAAAGTAAGCATAGCTTGTAACGTGTCATCCTGATCTATGTAGCCGACAAATTGAATTTATCCTTCCACAAATGGTCGTAGGTGTGGACTATGTTGCTTCTGAATTGAATTTGTAAGCTGATATAGGCTTTGTACTACCTTCGGTACGTCACTCAACGAAGCTACTGCTGGGCTCGCACTTATCTGCCGCACTCGCAAACAAATTGAGCTTTTGCGTTCAATATCACTTGATACTGATAGTGGCTTCCATTTGACGTTTACTCTTCTCTTGGTTGGCCACTGCGGTGCTGCCTCAAACGTGTAAAGCGTCAATTGCTTTTAATCTTCGGAAGATTGCGATTGCTCAGCCCACTTCTGATGATCTTGCATCCATGGCACTCCCACCCTCAGCACTCCTTTGTTTTTGATACTCATGGCTTGCGGCAGCGGTGGGCAGTGCCGTCCACCATGTCCTTGAGCATTTTTAGAGGCCTCATGGTCTTGAATCGTCCACATTCTCGCCCGCGTCCACGGAGCTCGGTGAGTGCTACTGAGAATCCCTGCAATTGGTTTTGAATAGTGAATCCGTATCTATCCCACAGATTGCTCGTTGTTACCTATCCATACTGTTCGTAGAGATCTTGGGTAGCTTGGTGGATTATACTTCTATCTCTGCTGCTTCTTCGTGTATACGTGCTTCAACGTCGAGCAGTATGAGACATTGAATTTGGTTCTCTGTGGCTCCCAGATTCCGCCACAATTTGTGCCACGCT
>Ga0335398_10011204_pt1 | contig 10111 bp, 2 predicted proteins | sample BON03_FD_205742 | JGI IMG/M metagenome (GOLD analysis project Ga0335398, IMG submission 205742) | Freshwater microbial communities from Lake Bonney liftoff mats and glacier meltwater in Antarctica - BON-03 (spades assembly) (version 2) | ecosystem: Environmental > Aquatic > Freshwater > Ice >... | reverse complement strand
TTACATTCTTCACGCCGACGACGCGCATGAAGGCTTGGAATCCATGCAGCGCTTCCACTGAAACAGCATCATTCAAATAGGATCCTACGTAGTTTCCTGTGACACTGACCGCATCAAAGCTCAGCTTTGTTAGACCAGCACCAACATGGAGTAGGGTAAACGGCACAGCATCCATTTTTTTCGCGAGGAACACTATTGATGTTGATGCTGTCACAACAGACGTATCGGTCACGGTAATTAAAATTTTGACATCTTCGTCGGGAGCAACGTTAGGAGAAATCGTCATGACAGCAGACATAGCCTTCTGCACCCTGATTGACGTGTGCGACACGACAAATGTGCCGAGTGGAATCACTTTCGACGGCAGAATTCTAACTTTGGCATAGTCAGACATGGCATTTGCCACCACCGTATACGTCAACATCACAGGGCTTTCTGCGCTTCCAGAAGAAATGTGAGTCACGGTCACAGGCTGAGGAATGACTGGTCCAAATGGGAAGGTGACTGAGGGCGTGCATGTCACTTGAGCAGTATTGGACGAGGCGATGTTCACTGTGAGAGAGAAATCTAGGGTAGTATCTGGAGTAATAGTAAAAGTGGCTTGTCCAGATTCTGCGGGAGGAGACTGGAGATAAATCACAAGCTTGGAGAGCCCTATTCCTTTCATGGCGTTGACTGTGATTGCACCCAGGGCCTCAGCACCATTGTAATCAAATTCGCTGCTCTCAGCTCGGAAGCTGATGGTCGCAACTCCTGGAGATACAGCAAAGACGGTAATGTTGTAAGACAAATCTTCGCCTTTGAAGAAGTGTATTGAGTCCTGCACACTGACGATGGAAGGATCAGATGAGGTGAAATAAACCGTCGTATCAGCTGCTGGCAGAGTGTCGAGCTTCATCTCGAATTCCCCTTCACTTTGGCGCTGCACGTCAATAACGGTGCGGGGTGCTACGAATCCAGCATGATTGACAATCTGTATATTGGGAACAGTTCTTACAATGCCAGCGTACACTGCACCAAAGAATCCTGGACATGTTGCATCACTATCCGTACACTGAACAAGATTATTATCTGCATCCGTTTTCTTGGCGTCCGCTGGCCACTTAGCTCCGACCGGTGCAACTGCCACAATCATCACCTGTCCAACAATGCCTTCGTGTGTGGCTTGGATGTACTTGCCAGCTTGCCCATCGCCAGCATACCAAACGATTCTGTTTCTTTCGTCAAAAAATTTCACGGAATCAGTTTCCACCCACTCCTGGGACTCGACTGGACAAAACAATGGCACTCCATTAGCGTCCGAATTTAGGCACTGTTCTTGAAACTGGGAATTCGACTGGAATGAGATTGTGGTTTGGGAATCTGGAATCTCATTTGGTGTCAGTGTAACTCGGTTATTTCCCGGAATTGTTCCTGTGAGCGCACTGCCATTCCATCTCTGTACGTTGACTAATGGTTTCGAAATGCCAAACCCCGGATAATCTAGTCGAAGCGAGATTATTGCTTCAACGTGGTGATAATTGGTGTCTGGGCCATAAGCCCTAATACTCAATTTTGTCTCGCCATCAAAGGGATTGCTTGGATCGACGAAAATAGCTGTGTGCCTTACAGTAATAGTTTCGTTGTCCCCACTGCGCAAGACAACACTTGGCGTTCTGAGCTCTAGGCTTCCCACGTCCTCTACAGAAACGTTTAGCCTGACATTGCTCGGGCCCCCTGTGGAATCCACCAGCAGATCCGAGGGTTTTGCGATAAAGTCAAAAACAAAGCGATATTTAATCATGGTGTCCTCTGTCGACATGGTGAGGGAAGGAAGGGCCTTAACAAAGATGCCGTGTTCCCAAGCAGCCCGGTCATAATTGCCTCCCTCGCCCAGAAGACTCAAGTAAACGTTTCCGACAGCCTTGTGGGTAACTGTAACGATTTTGGAGGTGGTTTCACCTTCCTTGAATATCACACTTTGTGTCACATCAACGAGATCTGGCCTGGGGTTGTGGATGTGTACAACAGAATCGCCAACCGGCACAACTGTTGGTCGAATGGTGAAGGTAGAAAACGACAGTTTCTGCACATATATAATAGGGCGCTCAGGAACAAAATCATGAATCCCATGCGGTTGCCCGCCATTGACGGGCGTTATGATCAAATTCCCAACGGCAAAGTCCGGGAGTGAAATCACCGTGACACCCCCAGCCGACACTAGGTCATAATTTCCTACACTCGTAGCTGCGAAACTCAAGCACACAAGGCCAGGCGAAAGATAGGTTGCAGTAATGAGCTCTGTTGGATTCGTGCCATTTGCAGCAAACAATTTGATTTGCGACGGACTGATAGAGACGATAGAATTGTCAGAGCTTGTGATCGTCACAGTCACGTCTTCTGATGGGACAATCTCGGGCGCAAAAGTAAAAGTCTTCACACATTTTGAAGTCCTTGGGCAGCTATATAAAAGAATTTCCTGTTGTGAAAACAGGAATCCAGGCATCGCCGAAACTTGAATGTCTGCTGCTGCACCATCGTAAATGTCACCAGGAGCACTGGCAAATACTCTGACCGTTGCGTGGCCCCTTTGAATGTGTGTCATATTCACAACAAATGTGTCATTGGTTCCCGGCCTGATCAAATATGGTCCCGAAACCTCCACAATTCCAACAGGGCTGCTCATCACTGTAAACAGCGTGTCCTTAGTTGGTTTGACAGCAGTACTGACTGAGAATTCTCCTTTCCCATACTTCTGGACCCGAACCTTGGTCCTAGAGACTTGAAGAGGCCGAAAAGAGCGCACCTGCACAAGATCTGTGCGGTAAACCTGATTGTAATTTCCGCCAGGGCTCTTGCACACACATTGAATCGAAATATCTCCCACGCCGTGCCACATCACGGTAATGGTTTTCCGTGTGCTCGGCGTCCATTCCAACGCCTTGAAACTGATAGATGAAGTCACACCGACAATGTGAGGATCGGAACTTGTGATTGATATGTCTACATCAGCGTCGGGTTTCGTATCCAGGCCTATATCCACTGTCTCAATCCGCTTCACATATTGCAGATGAACGAATTTAGTGGATACACTTAGTCCTGGCACTGCAAGCACCTTCATATATTGCACTCCTGCCACAGAATCGTAATTTCCACCCGATGTTTCCACATTCAAGGAAATATACGCTTCTCCAAGAATGCCCTGATGCTGTACATTGAAATACACAGGCCCAGTCGAGCCGGCAAGAATAGAGTTAAGAGGAGTAACCCTTGCAATCGTCTCATTAGAAGACACAGCAGAAATGTTGATTGCCTGCGTCGTCGCTTGGTCCAACGTTATTGTGAGCGGAAACAACGAGTCAGCTTGCAAATATCTCATGTGAGTATCTTGAATATTTGATTCAAATCCCGGTTTCACGTCGACAAAAATCGTCTTCGTGGGGCCATCGATGCCAATTCCGTCATACACACTTTGTGCATCACTAACCGAGAAGGTAATTGTCGCCGTGCCTGCCACGCGATTCCTCATTTTCACTGCTCCAAACCCCCCATGTATAATTCTGAGGTCTTGCTGCTCCTTCGTACCTGCAGGCATGGTAAGTTTTGCAGGGGCGCTTAACAGTTTCTCGCCGTACGAACCCAACAAAATATCTGTTCCAAAATCTGTCGACACATGCACTAAGACTTGCGTGTCTTTGTTCGGAATGCTATCTGGTCCAAACCTTACAATAAAATGTCCTGGGAACAGCTGCAGATTCACAGTATCAACGGACACGTTGAAACCAGGAAGAAGATCGATCTCTATGGACCCAGTAAATCCGTCGTAGTTTCCCGTGCCCTTCCCGAAAATGGACACTTTAGCCCTCGATGACCCGCCGCCCATGTGAGTTACCGTAAACGTTTGTGCTGCGTCCATAAGAGAAGACGCACCTTCGGTAAAACTGAAGTGTGTCAGCTGCAGCAAAGCGGTGCTTGCAGACACGGTGAAAGTCACATTTCCCGTAGGAAGTTCCAGGGGGGTGACTGTAATAATGGACGTTTGCGTTTGCCTGATGACTGAAATGTCTGCGGTTATACTTGCAGCAGCAAAGGCAATAATTTTGATGTCTGTTTCTAGATCCCTCGTATTACCGTAGTATAGCACTGCTGTTACCAAATACCCGTCTGCGCACGTGGGATTGGCAAAAGGGCACGTCTGCGCGTGGCCGAGAAACCCGTGACCTTTTACTGCACTCAACCCTGAGCCGCTGATGATTGTAACAAAACACGCCCAGTCACAAGTGTAGCCTGATCCGCTCGAGGTGATTGTGGTTTCAGTGATACCGGTTGAGAAATATCCGTGGAAACCAGTTCCACCGTAGGATTCCAAGCTCAGTCGGCAAGTGATGCCTGTTGCTAGGCACGATGTAGAATCAAAGGTGACATCCACTAGGATCCCAGCCGATATGAAAGCGGTGATATCGGGTGTACACCCTCTTACACGCACTCCTGAGTGGTCCGTCACCATATCAGCATCGTCTGGATGCGGCACTGGGGTTGCTGCTCGATAGCACGAACCTACCGAAACGTGAAAAGGCGATGATTGGTTGATTTGAAATGTTGGAGATCCTTGATACGAGTAATTTGCTCCAGCTCTTGAAGCTCGCATACCATCCACGTAAAATCCCCAACCAACCACTCCAACTTTGTATGTTGCTAGGAAGCCTGCTCCTCCATACTTCGAAATGCCAATGCTTCCAGGTGTGTAGCCCACGCCAGAATCGAGAACATGAAGTGCAGCGATGCCAGACTGCGGTCCTGATCTTTTGACTGTCACGGTGCTTTCACCGACATTTGAGCTCCTGGCCGTTAGTTCGGTGGCGATCTTACGGTTGCCGGCAAAATTCATTGAGGACGGGTCGACCTGCAACTGTAACATGCCGTTTGGAAGAGGCGCTACATACACATCAATCGAATCAGTATGTTTAAAGTCAGGCTTTATCATAATTTCAAAGTCTTGGTCCTTTTTAATATACATGTTCGGAACACCATTCCTGATGACGAGTTCGCCTTTGTCACTTTTAGGATCGACTTGAGTAAACACAAACCCTGGCGATGCAGATACAAGGTCTGCGAAGAAGTGCGATACATTGGCATACTCTAGTGAATGCTTGTCTGCAACTAAAAGAAACCCAACCCTCCCAGGTTTGAGCCATTGCACTGTGATATTCTGGTCCAGGCTATCCGGGGAAAAGAACAGGTCCACTGGCGACACATACAAACTAGGATCTGTCAACGTCATCTTCTCTGTATCTACTAGATGTATCCTGGCATTAACAGGTCCAGATGGCACCGATTGAAGAGCGATTTGTAATTGCACAGGTCGACCTTGGTGCAAATTTACAGGCTGCGGTGAAATTGTAAAACCAGGAAATGCCTTGATGGTAACACTCTGAGAAGTCACACTCTCAAAATTTCCCGCCCCAGGGAAGCACTGGGACCATGCACAAGGGACATACGGCTGGCAATCGATGCCATGTACCCACGTCTTATACAATAAATCAGTCTTGGCCAAATCAGCAGGGACTGCACCAAAATCATAAAATGGATCTTCAGTTGTAGAAAGAAGAGGTACAATCTTGAGCAAACTGCAACCTGTATTCTGCACCGCAGCAATACACTGTTTCCCGACTGGTGAATTGCAACAAGATGCTCGAAAGCATCCACGATACTGCGAGCAATCCGTGACGCCACTCGCAGAAGAAACGTTGTTCAAAGTGGAAATCCAGATGTTATCACCCCCAGTCAGATTTGACCCCTGAAATTTGCACCCAAAATCCACAAACTTTTCCGTACAGAGAACTGCATCCGGTGTAGAGCAGCCAATTGAAACCTGCTGCAGAAGTCCTGCGCTTCTGCCGATGACATTGACTGTTGTGGTGCCGGGTTTGATGTGAGAAACCGTAAACTTTTTTGGTGTCGTGCGCATGGCTGGAAAGTAAACTTTTTCTTGCGCTCCTGCAATCGATGGGTCTGTGACCTGCACAATAAAATCAGTTTTGAGACTAGGCGAAGTGTCGGGGGCAAATTCGATTTCACTCGACTCTCCCGGCAAAAGATTGACAATGGTAATGGGAAAGGCATAACCAGGCATGCCGTAAACTGTAAACGTTCGTGTCACGTCATTGTAAAGAAAATTCCCACCATCGGACACCACGTGAAAACCCAAGTGCGCTCTGCCCACTCCAGTGCATCGAAGCTGAATGGCCCTCGTCGTGTAATTCTGAAAGATTAGCATTGACGGCATTGCCGTAAAAATATTAATGTCGCTTGAGGATATTGAGATGCTGACATTTCCCTCGAATGATTTTGGGTCGAGGGTGACTTGTAGAAGTGTGGTGCTGCCACGAGTCATGGACGCACTCTCTTTGTCTACATCGATGCTTGCCCTGCAGATAACAAATGCCTGGTCCAAAAACGTGTTTCCGAAGTTGGCACCTTCGGAAGCTAGCGCTATTGAGACACTCCCTGGGCGAAGGCATCGGACAGACACATCTCTGGTATTTCCCTCGATTTTGCCTTCGACATTCATTGTGTAAGGAGAGCTGACAGCTGCGATTGACGTGTCGTTACTGATTGCTCTTATTGTCACAACGCCAGTAGGCTCTGTGTCGGGGTAGAAACTGAAATAGCCCAAATCTCCCTTCTTGATGTCGAGACGTTTTTGCGAAACAATGAATCCTGGCAAAAATTCATATGTCGCCAGCCCGCCACCACCCTCGACAATTTGCAACACCTCAGCACCTCCCTCAAAAATAATCAGCTTTGTCTTTCCTTCCCTCCATGACGGCCACCTTGGTGTGGTAAAGATAACACGATTGGCTGACACCGGTAAGACTGGATCTGTGTAGGCGTACAACTCATCACTATTGTATGAAAATTTGCATTCGAAGGTCTTGGAGGCATTGAATCCAACACCATTGAGTGTAAGCAAGACACTGCCTCCTACTGGACCAGTCGTAGCCGACAAGGTCTGCCAAGATGACAGGAATGTAAAGTCAACGAGTGGCCCAGCATATTCATATGCTCCTTTGAGCAGCGTGACTTGGGTGTTCACAGCAACTTGCACCAAACCCCAGGCTGGGGTCGTGCACACTATTTGATTGTTTGAGACGGGTTCGACCCGTTGGGACAGAAGAAAAAATCCTTTTGCATCTGTAAATTTGCAAGCATAGTCATTGTCGATTCCGACACCTACCAGATATGTCGCAGCAGTGTGAGACGCATTTACCGCAAACCCCTGCCCATTTATGGTGACGAGTTCACCACCAGCAGATGTACCTCTGTTTGGAGGTGTCTCGTCAACAAAAGATGTCCAAGCCGATTGCCATTCAAATGTCATTGTTGAGTCAAAGGAATTTGATAAGGGTGTGTCTCCAGCGAAAACACGCACATTTGCGACCTGGTTGGGCGTAAACGCCCACTGTGGAAGTTCCACTTCCAAAAAATAAGCTGTGTGCGTGTCGGTAACATTCAGTTTCACTGAATCATTGCCGACCCGCCATTCAATTGCATAGTCTGTCCGGTCGGATTCGAACCCTCCGCCAAACACTGTAATAAGAATAATCCCGACGTGAGACGCAAGGGCCGAGTTAATGGACAAGTTGCGCGCCGCCTGCACAAAAGTGAAATCTCTGAAAACATTATCATTCTGAACTATGTTGGCTCCAGTGCAGCTGCCCGCCACTCCTCGTGCGCCATTGCAATTCTGCTTGTATAAGGTCACTCTGGTCAATGCTTGCTCAAATTTCCAGTGTGGGGTGATGCACTCGATTGCAAAGGAAGAAGCGACCGTGCCTGCAACGCCTAACTTGTAATTGTTTTTTTCAAATTGGCAAGAGTATTCATTGGACCCAACTTCGAAGCCTGCACCAGAGACCACCAGAGTCTCACTGGCGAATGTTGAAAGACCACGTGAGTGGCTGAGGACTGTCCACACATCTGAGTATGTGAATTTCCGAGCTTCTGCTCCACCAGTGTACGGTATTGCCACGCCACCTTTTTCCAGGTACATTAGGGTCAGACCCAGAGATCCTCTTGCATCAAAAGGCCACCGCGGTGTGTTGCAACTCATTTGCTTTGGGCCAGTCGGATTGCCAGGCACGACAGACTGTGCCACACGCGATGTGTCTGGTGATGATATGAACTTGCAAACGTAGTCTTTGGATGCAACATCAAACCCAAATCCTCCAACGGACATAGTATTGCCACCGAGCGCTGTTCCGGATGCAGTGCCACGGGTATTCCAAGATCCAGTCTGCTCATTATGCAAGCATTTTCAGATAGGCTCAATCATTTTGAAGGGCTGACGAGCTGGAAAGTTGACAAGATAATGAGTGGGGGAGAGAAGACGCTTCAAAAACTGTATGCAGAGGGGGGGGGGGCAATTACGAAAGTGATGACTTCGGCAGTACCGCCAGGGCCTGCGATGGGATTGCCAGTTGTGGCATCGAGGATGCTCAGCGTTGTCCGCTGGGCTGCATAGCTCCACTCCGGCGTCAAGCAGACAACAGACGTGTTTCCGGCGGCTGGCGCCACGGGATCCGTCGCAATAGCTGCGCCCGTAGTTGCTATTGGCGACCATCGGCAGGTGTAGGTGGTCGCCCCGCTGAACGTCCCCGTTACCGTCAGCGCCCAGCCACCCTCTGCCAACCCCTCAAAAGGCATGGCTCTGTCCCACTGCACCCCTGTCAGGTGCGGCAGCGCGCAGAGGGAAATCAGCAAGATTAGGGCATGCCGGAGGTGGCGCGCTGATACTGTTGCCCCGCACTGTCGCGTCCGATAAGGATGCCCCACCGCCTGGCTCCGAGCTTCCTGCCCGCGGCGGCCCCGGCAGTGCCGTCTTGGAGTTGGTGTTGGCGCAAAGGACATGGGCGGCCGGTTAGCGCATTTCTGGGCCCATTGGCACTCGTGTCGTTCACTTAGTTGACCACGGCCTCCTGCATCGCCTCCCATCGTCGAGACCATCAAGGGTGCTTCAACCGTTCCAAATCTTGAACTGACAAATGTTTATTTAGCGGGAAAAAATCTATGGTATCTCTATGATTTTTTCGTACCTCCCTAGTCGCGGAGTCGTCCTCCCGCAGGACCCCTTGGAACTCTTTGGATGCCGTTACAGATTGTCAGGTCGGCTCCGTCTCATGGTGGGCACCTCGATGATCTGGTGGAAGTACCAATGCTTCCGCCAGATCATTATGGGTGTGGCCTTGGATGTACACGTTTCACAGGCACGTTGGCAGCAGTTGAAGAACATGAGCGCTCTCATTGCCATTGGCTCCATGATCTCCTTCCCGAAGGTTTGCAACGCGACCTTTTCAGCGGCGACGAAGACGAGCGAGCCCTGGCCCTTCTGGACATCGTTGAGCCGCTTCAGTACCCGCTTTCCGTGCTGAAGGAGGCCCGCAGACACGCGCTTTCCTCTCCGCTGCTCGTCGCTTCTGAGGAGATGCCGCCGTTGGAGTCGGCCAATCGACACCCATCGCAGAAGCTGACAACGTCGAGACAGCCGACCCCGCCTGCAGCGCCTGCTTCGGCACCCCCTCTTTCGTCTGCTTCGATTGCTCTCATCCCTATCTTTGAATCTGCTTCCCATCGACCCACCCTTGCAAACAGGAGATTCGAATTTAGTCGCTGACAAGACAATCAACAGCAACCACAAGGAAAACGTGCCACCGCAGAAGGCCCGCAGACACGTGCTTGCCTCTCCGCCGCTTGTCGCTTCTGATGAGATGACGCTGTTGGGGCCGGCCGATCGACACCCTGCGCCTTCGCAGAAGTTACCAACGTCGAGACAGCCGACCCCACCTGCTGCGCCTGCTTCGGCACCCCCTCTTTCGTCTGTTTGATTGCTCTCAGCTCTCTATCTTTGAATCTGCCTTACATCAACCCACCCTCGCAAACAGGAGATTCGAATTTAGTTGCCGACAAGACAATTGACAGTAGCCACAGGAAAAAGGTGCCGCAGCAGAAGGCCCGCAGACACGCGCCTGCCTCTCCACCGCTCGTCGTTTCTGATGAGATGACGCCGTTGGGGCCCGCCAACACCCTGCGATTCCGCAGAAGTTACCAACGTCGAAACAGCCGACCCCACCTG
>Ga0335398_10011196_pt1 | contig 10115 bp, 11 predicted proteins | sample BON03_FD_205742 | JGI IMG/M metagenome (GOLD analysis project Ga0335398, IMG submission 205742) | Freshwater microbial communities from Lake Bonney liftoff mats and glacier meltwater in Antarctica - BON-03 (spades assembly) (version 2) | ecosystem: Environmental > Aquatic > Freshwater > Ice >... | reverse complement strand
AAAACATCAGGGATGTTTAGGAGTCCAGGGCTACAGGATGCACGGATGCAGGGGGTGAGTACCCATTTGGAGTCTATCAGTCAAAACATTAGCGATGTTTAGGAGTGTAGGGCTACGGGATGCTGGGGAAAAAAACTCCAAATGTAGGGGGTGAGTACCCATTTGGAGTCTATCAATCAAAACACCAGCGATGTTTAGGAGCGGAGGGTAACAGGCTGCACGGGTAAAACTCCAAACATAGGGGGTGGGTACCCATTGGAGCCTATCAGTTAAGACATCAGGGATGTTTAGGAGTGCAGGGCTACGGGATGCACGGGTAGAACTCCATATACAGGGGGTACCGATTGGGATCCACAAGTTAACAAAAGGAGATATTGTAGAACTCCAAGTGTAGGGTAGGGGGTAACCCGTTCAAGACTACAGAGGTAACGACTGTGGAGATATGGGAGACTCGCAGTGGTTGCTCTATACATGTGTATGTGTAAGTTATGCTGGATAACGTGAAGCACGGTAACATGACGCATTCAGAGGTGACTTGATTCAAGATCACATGATGTACTCAGAGGTAACAGGTAACACGAGATATCCATGTTTAAGATGACACATTCAGAAGTGACATGATTTACGGTCACATGATCATTTCAGGGGTAGCAAGAGGGGTGGGACAGATGATATGAACCATGGGGAGGTAACATGAATCACGGCCACAGTTCACATCCAAAAGTAACACGAGACATTCAGAGAGAACGTGACCCATTCAGAGGTGGCATGATTCACTGTCACAATATGTGTTCACATGTAAATTGTGAAAGTGCTGGGCGGCACTGTATGTGCATATATGTGCTGGGCGACGGGAAACACTGTACGAAAGTGCAATGCTCCAGCGGGAAGCCAGTGTTTGCATCTGTATATGCAAATTCGTGTAGTGCTGTTTGATGGGAAGCATTGCGAGTGGAGGGAGGGGAGCACTGTGAAAGGTGCAAGAGGGGTGTACCAGGCGTTACCAGTACTGGTGTGACGGGTTTGAAGCTCCCAAAGACTGGCTGGCGGAGCATCACAGCTGAGCGTTGCGGGCTATTGTGTGTGCCGTTGTGACTACACTCTTTGTGACAGAGAGAGACAAACAAGAAGCACAAGAAGCATTTTGCAAGATAGGCGCAGAACAAGCGAGGACCACAGATCGGTGCTAGCAAGGAAAAAGAAGTTGTGCGAGCAGGGAGCAAGAAGCAGTGCACATGAAGCGAGGTAGAAAGGTGAGAGTGAGAAGTACTGCAGGTACCGTATGCATCCCAAAAAATATTAGAAGGAGCTGTTGCAAGGAGCTGCCGAGAGCAGGGCAGGGGCCAATCAGAGCAAAGTCACTGAGCGGAGCAAAGTTGCCAAGCCAAGCCAAGTTGCTGGGTCAAGAGAAGTTTACGAGCCGAGCAAAGCTGCAAAGCGGAGCGAAGCTGCCCAGAGGAGCAAAGCTGCTGTAATCGCTGTGCTCGCAATTGTTGCCGACATTGCTGTCATCGGCGCTGCCCTGCACAGGGTCTGGACGAGACAGCAAAGGAGATGGAAGAGATGGATATTCCATGGAAGAAGAGAGGGATCTTCCATGTAAGAAGAGATGGATCTTCCATAGAAGAAGTGTGCGAGGCGGATGCAGAGCACTCGAAGAAATAGAAAGGAAGACGCAGCGAGAGTCCAAGAGACACACTCGTTGCATCTTCTTCCTTCGGTCCAAATCCACGAGGAAATAGATCTCATGTAGAACCGTTTCTCGTGGGGAGGAGGAAACGTGTGTGACACATGACTCGATTACAGGTCTTTGGGTCGTTCCCGAGACTAATTTAATCGTGACATGAACAAAACACCAACACATTTCCGAGTCCCACCGAAATTCCAAACCCCCCTCCGGTGGAACTATTACCACTGACCGGTGCATAACCCACATCCAAGACGCCGCGCACAGCGAGAGAAAGCGAAAGCAAGAGTGAGAGTGAGCGAGAGAGAGAGAGAGAATGAGAGTGAGCGAGCGAGAGAATGCGCGCGCACGCGCACACAGGATCATTACAATAGTTTCTGATACATTTCATGAATGCCAAGAGTTTGTGTGTGTGTGTGCGTGTGTGCACGGGACGAAACAGATAGCGAGAGAGGGCGAGGGAGCGCGCGCAAAAGCGCAAGTGAGAGGGCAAGCACGCATTTGAGGGGGATGGAGGGAGAGAGTGCGAGAAGGAGCGACAAGCACACGCGTCCACGCAGACGTTAGGATAGGCTGCCTACTTGACGACGTCATGGCTGATGAAGTGTTTGCTGGCGAGCGAGCGAGAGAGAGCGAATGAGAGACAGAGGGAAAGAACAAGCGAGAGAGGGAGAGAGAGCAAGGGCGAAAGCGAGCGCAACAGTGAGACAGAACGAGATAGAAAGAGAGAGAAAACAAGAGCGAGAGGAAAAAAGAGTGAGCGAGTGAGAGACAGAGAGAGAGAGGAGAGGAAAGGAAACGGAGGAGAGCGAAAGGAAGAGTCTGTGCGGCGGACAGAGGTGGAAAGCGTACAGGGGGCTTGGGGATGCCAAAGAAGCCAAGGTATTGCTCCAATGCCGTGCCAGCCATTCGATGAAAAACCATACTGCTGACCGCCTGAAAAATCGTCAGTCACAGCATACCATATCTTTCTCAAATTTTCAGCATTAGGGACTGTATCCTCATCAGTCCAGACTGAAAGTAAAATGTGTGAATAGATATGTTGATATCTATTATATTAACTATCATGCTGTACTTCTAACCGCATTTCACTGTAAAGTGTCGTACCTTCCAACACAAGCTGCCTCTTTCCTGTACAGGTATCCGGAAAGAGAGGCAAATCGCTGCACTCATGTTTTTGTTTAGAGATGCTCGCTTCGCTGTATCCCCATATTTCTATGCCCTGCCTTGTTGAAGCAGTGTGCAAGCAATCAAGCTAACACCTTGTTACTCGCACGTTTCTCAGCGCTGGGCGCAGAATCTGACACCTTGATAGCTCTGCCCACAGCCATTAACGTGTCAGATTCTGCGCTCAGCAAAGTGCACACGCTCTCAGAAGAGTGCACACGCTTTGCACACACCGTCGCTGCAGCCCGCCTCTTCGTTTTTTTAGTTACTCAGGAACAAGTTGCAGCGCTGCCTGTCGCTATCCAACTGACCCGCGATAAAAAGACAAACAACGAGCTGTCTGAGATTCTTTCGGCGGCGTTGACATGTGTGTGTGTGTGTGTGTATATATATATACATATAGACATATATAGATCTATACACATACATATATATATCTACATCCATAAATAAATATATATTGATATATGTATTCATATATATCAACACCAATATATTTAGATATGGTACACGAGAGTCACTGTGCATTCTGATACGCATACTTGTGTAAACATTTTCACGTTCTAACCTTTGTGTATGTTGCTGTGTATGAGTGTGTGTGAGCGTTTGTGTGCGTGCGTGTGAATGAGAGGTGAACGGAGCAGGGTCGGGTGAGGAGGAGGGAGGGAGGGAGGGGAAAAGAGGGGGAAAGAGAGGGAGGGAGGGAGATAGGGATGGAAAGAGAGAGAAAAAGGAAATGTGTGTGTCTGCGAGAGAGAATGATGCAGAGAGCGAGATTTCGAGATGTTAAAAGATCGAGAGAAAGAAAGACAAAGGGTGCGGGTATAATGTAGGCGTGTGTGTGTAGATGTGTGACTAGGTGTGTCAAGGTGGCTGAATGTGTCTGTATACAAAGAGAAAGAGAGCGTGCGCGCACTTGCGAAAGAGACATGGGAGAGAAAGCACGCACGTGCGAGAAAAAGCGCGCGCGCGCGAGAGAGTGCGATGTGCCCATGACCTCGAGTTCTTGTGAGATGCTTACATCTTTTCGAATGCGTTGTTTACATATTTGGCTGGAGGCAGCCCTCCCCCTTGCCCTCAGATGTGTGGATGTGTTTAGTGTTGTTGTAGACGTGCCATGTGTAACTAGGCGTATTAGGTCTCTGAGGGGTGTGCATCGCGTGCACTCGTGAGGGAGAAAGAAATAGAGAAAGAAATAGAAGACAAAGTGTGCATCAAGGTGATTAAGCAAGTAGGGAGAGAAATTCGACATTTCTTGCGCCCCACAAGACTTGCGCCTGCGCGCGCAAGGGCCAAGGCGAGCGACAGTATTAGTACAGGTATTCATATATATCAGTACAAATATACATAAATATGGTAGATGATGGTCCTGCATTTTGATATACATACATGTATCAAACTATGTACGTTTGAACCTCATGTTAGTATGCGAGAGTCTTTGTGTGTGCGTGTGTGTGAATGAGAAGTGAACGGATTATGGAGGCAGGGAGAGAGGGAAAGAAATGGAGGGAAGGAGGGAGGGAAAGAGAGAGAAAGTATGTTTGCGAGAAAGAATGAGACAGTTAGAGACTTCGACAGATAAAGAGACAGAAAGAGAGAGGGATGGTTCATAAATATGGGTGTGTGTGTAGTGTGTGAAAACGTGAACGTGTGACCAGATGCGTGCAAGTGGCTGCGCGTGTGCGTGTGTGTGAGAAGAGAGAGAGCATGCGCGCACTCGTGAGAGACACACAAGAGAGCAAGCGCATGATGCGAGAGACAGCGCGTGTGCACGATGTGCCCTTGACATCGAGTGCTTGTAACGTGCCTGTATTTTTTCGCACAGTTTACACAAGGTGTTGCTTTGGTTGTAGGGAGGTAAACCTCCCTCTTTCCCTAAGATGGTATGGGCGCGTGTAACTGGTGTGACGTGCGATGTGCGACTAGGGGTGTGTAGGTGGCTGCGTGTGTATGCATCGCGCGACTCGCGCGAGCGAAAGAAATAGAGACAGCGCACATACCGCAGCAAGGGCCAATTCGGGTGACAGTATTAGTATAGGTATTCACATATATCAGTACATGTATATATCGATTTGGTATCTGAGGTTCGCTGTGCATTTTGATACACATAAACGTAAAAAACTGTGCATGTTTGAAATTTTGTGTATGCTTATTTATTTTAGTGTGAGTGTTGGTGTGCGTGTTTTTGAGTGAAAGGCGAACGGAGGGGGGTCGGGTCACAGGGAAAGAGGGAGGGAGGGAAGGAGAGAGAGAAGGGGGGGGAGAGAGGAAACGAGAGAGGGACAGAGAGAGAAAGCGAAAGAGTTTATGATTAGAGAGAGACTTCGAGAGATAAAGAGACAGCGAGAGAAAATAAGAGAGAGGGTGGGTGTATACATATATGTGTATAGTGTGTGAAGACATGCAATGTGTGAAGACATGCAATGTGTGACTAGGTGCGTGTAAGTGGCTGAGTGCGTGTGTGTGAGAAGAAAGAGAGAGCATGCGCGCACTCGCGAATGACACACGAGACAGCAAGCGCGTGAGTGCGAGAGACAGCACGTGCGCGCGATGTGCCCATGACCTCGAGTACTTGTGACGTGCCTGTATTTTACCGAATACGTTTACACTAGGTTTCACTTTGGTAGTAAGGAGGCAACCCTCCCCCTTGCCCGGATGTATGGTTGTCTAATTTGTGTAGACGTGTGATGGGAGTAGGTGGCTGATTGTGTATGCGTCGCGTGCACTCGCGCAAGCGACAAAAATCGAGATAGCGCGCATATGAGACTAGCATTGCGCAAGCACGGTGTGTGTGAGATGCGTCGTTTTTTGTTTACACGAGCGCTACACACACTGCCCAGCCGGCGGTCAGTGTAAACCTGAAACGACGCATCTCGGTTGGGTAAAAGTTTGGTATGATAATCAGGTGTTTGGATGTTCGTGGCGTACGGCAAAACCTCGGCGCACCAACTTCTAAAAATTCTGTATAAGGACACGCGTTCGACGAACCTGTCAAGCTTCATCATGTCGAACCCGATGTTTCCCCTTGGCAATGTCTCCCTCGCCGACTCCGACCCCGATGTGGCCGATCTCATCGAGAGGGAGAAGAACCGCCAGTGGCGTGGCCTCGAGCTCATCGCCTCTGAGGTGAGCTTTGCAACCTGTGGCTGCATGTGTCTTCGTGGGTCGCTTCTCGCAGGCAGTGTCTGCGTAGCCACTGCTTTGCAAGATCGGGCAAGTGGAAATGAAGAACGAAGTTCCTCTGTTGGTAGGGGAACTTCTGGGTGTTTGCTGCGAACCTCACTTCATTTTTTGAAGGACTGCACACAAAGCGATGTTGCGCTCGCGTCCTGCAAGACGCGAGCAGGGCTTGGAGTGACAGTGTTTTGTATTGCGGGTGCTGATGTGTAATGCATACGCTTCAACTCCAGAGCCAACAGATTTTTTGAACATCTTTGTTTTTTGGTCCTGCAGAACTTCACGTCCCAGGGCGTGATGGAGGCCAACGGCTCGTGCTTTACCAACAAGTACTCTGAGGGACAGCCCGGTGCCCGCTACTACGGTGGCAACGAGAACGTGGACAAGATCGAGCGCCTTTGCCAGGCTCGTGCTCTGACTGCCTTCAGCCTTGACGACACCCAGTGGGGTGTCAACGTGCAGCCTTATTCGGGTTCCCCTGCCAACTTCGCCGTGTACACTGCGCTTCTCGCCCCCCACGACCGCATCATGGGCCTTGACCTCCCTCATGGTGGTCACTTGACCCACGGCTTCTACACTGCAAAGAAGAAGATCTCTGCCTCCTCGATCTATTTCGAGTCGCTGCCGTATCGCCTTGATGAGAAGACCGGCATCATTGATTACGACAAGCTCGAGGAGCAGGCTATGCTCTTCAAGCCCAAGATGATTATTGCTGGTGGTTCTGCGTATCCCCGGGACTGGGATTACGCTCGCTACCGTGCTATTTGCGACAAGGTTGGTGCCTTTATGATGATGGACATGGCACACATCTCTGGCCTCGTCGCTACCGGTGAGCAGAAGTCGCCCTTCGAGTATGCTGACATTGTCACCACAACTACTCACAAGTCTCTTCGTGGCCCCCGCTCTGGTATGATCTTCTTCCGCCGTGGTCTCAACCCCAAGACCAGCGAGCCCTACGGTTACGAGGACAGGATCAACATGGCTGTCTTCCCTGCCCTTCAGGGTGGACCCCACAACCACACCATTTGTGCCCTCGCTGTTGCATTGAAGCAGGTTGCTACCCCCGAGTTCAAGTTGTACTCCGCCCAGGTGCGCAAGAACGCCGCTGCCTGTGCCAAGCGTTTGGTCGAGCTCGGCCACACTCTGATCTCTGGTGGAACTGAGAACCACTTGATGCTCCTTGACCTCCGCCCCCACGGCCTCACTGGCTCCAAGGCAGAACGAGTTTTCGAGCTTGCGTCAATCACCTTGAACAAGAATGCTGTGTGCGGCGATACCTCGGCTCTCATGCCTGGAGGTGTGCGCATCGGCACCCCCGCGCTCACATCGCGTGGCTTCATGGAGGAGGACTTCATCAAGATTGCTGACCTTATTGATGAGGGTGTCAAGATCTGCCTTGGTGTGCAGGCCAAGACTGGCAAGGCGCTCAAAGACTTCCTGCCTGCCCTCGAGGGTAATGCTGAAATTGCTGCCCTCAAGGCCAAGGCCGAGGCCCTTGCTACCACCAAGCCCATGCCTGGTTTCGACATCAAGTCCTCCAAGTACAACACTTTGTAAAGCAGCGGCTGATGCTTGGACATGATAAAGTGGCGGTTGCTCAGTGCGTTGCGGCCGCTGCCGAGGCGAGAGGGGAGGAAGATGGTTATCAACACCGTTGGCTTTTTAGGCCAAAGTTGATTTGTCTGCATGGAGCCACTCTACACACCAGTAGAACAGGTTTAGGCTGTAACATCAATCTGTGAGCGCTGTTGCTCGCTGGTGAAAGCTTGTCGGCTGGTTGTGCGCGCGCTTGCGCTTTTTACATTAGGGGGGCGGCCCGTCAATGGGCTCGTCAAAATACAAAGAATAGGCTTGTCCAGTTTCAAAATAATAAAGTAAGATGAGTTTGAATTGAAAGACTTTATGATGTTCTGTGCAAAACGTGGTGGGTTCAGTTGTGCGATGTTTTGATACAACATATCGGGCGCATTCATATTTTTGGTTATGGACCCTTCCTCTTTCAAATGGGCGACTGACACTCGTGCCAATTTGATCGATTAGCTAAATGTGCAAACATGGTACCCTTTTGTAGAAGGCACTCAAAGTGCCGTCACACACCAATGATTTCTCGTAACAGCACATTGCAAACAATGTTTTGTTGTGAAATTTGTATTCAAATAAGGGCGGAGTGCAATGAACCTGGAAATGTGTTGCCTATCTACCCGTGTGCTATCCTTGCTAACCTTCATATTTCAAAACGGTGACAATTCACACATTCACACCACCCTACATTATAGTGACAACACTACCATCACCCCGTACACTTCCTGACAAAACAAGTACAGCTACATCAGCTCTGGCCAGCTTCCGATTCGGGTAGGCGCGCGGCAGCTTCGGCGCCTCCGCTGTGCTCCCCATCCCGACGCCTTGTTGGAACCGGGGATGGGGTTCAACCTCAAGTTCGCTTGGTATCAATTCATTGGGCCTGCCTCAGTATCTTAATCCTTTATTCAACCGGGAAAACTTGATCATGATCTTTTTTCCCAGCGGACCTCTGGGTTTTCTCAACCCCACAGGCTGAGAAAGGCAAGACTGGCGGGGGCCTTCTGAGTCTTCTTCCGAATCCCAGGGTTCCGTGGAAGAGTTTCCCCACACCAAACGCGAATTTGAGCACAATACTGGCTTTACACAGTCACCACCGTGACGTACCCGAATATTATCCGATTCTGAAATTTATTGCAGATTCGAGAGGCTCACTGTGACAATCAAAGGGTTTTATGTGTATATGATGGTCTCATGCCAATCTGTCTCATAGGAACAATGCTATTGGTTGCAAAACTCGCTGTGCGCGGCGTTTCGGAAGTGGGTTAGACACCGGACAATAGTTATAGTTCTCCGGAGCATTGCAGTGCATTAGTGCGACGATCGGCCGATTTTTTATAAAAAACGTGTTTCTGGGGGTGAAAAGGGGCAGCCTGAGGATAGAGAACAAAACAAGGATCTGGAAACGACGATTTGAACTTCCCAATGAATCCACAAAAACACACTGAATACAGCCTGATTGCAAAAATCCTCCGAAGCTAGAGCCCCTTGCTGCTGCGCCCACCTTTAACCGTATGCTACCATGACATGAATAAAACACCAACACACTTCTGAGTCCCATGGTCCAGGCCCCTGGGGGCATATTCGGGTTTTTTCATTTTTTTCCACATAATAATGACGAAGAGACGCCCCAATATTAATATTTGAAAAAAAAAAGGTGAAAATCGAAAAAAAAGATGGATTTTTTTGAAAAAGTTCAAAATCGGAAAAAAACGTGACACCCTCCGACTGGAATTCCGAACACCGGGTGGTGCGCAGCAGCCACTGCGGGGCTTAACCCCTTGCCACCGCGCCCCCGTCTCGGGAACGACCCAAAGATCTGTCATCGAGTCATGTATGACACATGTTTCAAGTTCCGGGTCCCGGGCCTCCTCCCCACTAGAAACAGTAGGACGCAATGCCTGTCTTCTTGTGGCATCGAGGGTTGTAAGGAAGGAGATGCGCAGAGTGTCCCTCTAGGACACTCGCTGCATCTTCCTTTCTTTTCCTTGATTTCCAAACGATTCTCAAACTCAATTTACTGTTAAATAGCCTATTCATTTATAAATTGTTCATGTCACAGAGTCCATCAAAATAGAAATACGTGGACCCTCACCACGCGGCTGTCTTTTTCTTAGAACGGAATTGTTTGTGTGTTTTTCCAGGTCCCACCGAGATTCCACAATCGCCCTTCGCCGCGTGGAGATATTACGACCATCCTCCTGGGACCGCTGATTGTGACATTCTGACCTTTTTTTTAATACAATAAAGTCAGTAAAACCCCCCTTGCAAATCGTTTTCACAACACATCAGAGATTCATATGCCACTTTTCTGATACCGTGACAAATCCATGATTCTTAAGTCACGGTCACGGTTACTTGTATTTGTGGACCCTGCCGCATGTGTAGGAGGCCTATATAAAACCAAAACACGGCATTCGAAGACGTTTGGTCAAGTCGGAAGCCACAGTGTCGCAGGACTCACGATGTGCGAAGCTCTTGCTGCGGCGTTGGTTCTTGCCAT
>Ga0335398_10011191_pt1 | contig 10118 bp, 5 predicted proteins | sample BON03_FD_205742 | JGI IMG/M metagenome (GOLD analysis project Ga0335398, IMG submission 205742) | Freshwater microbial communities from Lake Bonney liftoff mats and glacier meltwater in Antarctica - BON-03 (spades assembly) (version 2) | ecosystem: Environmental > Aquatic > Freshwater > Ice >... | reverse complement strand
GCACACACCCACACACGCACACACACGAACACACACACGCACACACACACACACCACACACACACACACACACACGCACGCACGCACACACGCACACACGCACACACACAAACACACACTCACAATCGCACACCATCTCTCTCTCTCACACACACACAATCACACATACATAAATACACACACACCCATAGATACACAATCACAAACACTGGTTCTCTCTCGCGCACACACACACACACACAAACAAAAATACACACCTTGCACACACACGCACGAGCACACACACAAAGAGGAGCACACAAACATTCAAACATCACTCCAAAATACGTGTAAACATATACATCTGCACGTAAACGGAAGGGAACAATCTTAATGTCAATACCTCAATTTTCATTTTTTTATCAGGCAGGATCTTTTTGATTTCACCATTGCGAAATTCAAGTTCTATTTCCGGCACCTGCATATGATCAAAGTCACTCTTTGACAGTCACAATTTCACAAATGATGCGTGTATTAGCCAAATACACCACCTATATATCTGATATGTTCCCCGTGCGAAACCAGAAACGCTGGGACTTTTGCCATCAGAGGAGGAGTACGCGAGAAATTAGGCACTTACAATAGTCGTATTCGGCAAATAGTCGATGACTTCAATCTTGACTTCGCACTTGGGGTTGGATTCCATCGCCTTTCGCGTCTCTACTCTTTGCACAAACTCTCTGTTGCGAGCGAGCGGGAGGGCATACAAGCGGTAATGAGTGTGCGAGGCAAAAGCAATGCATGATGATCAGAAAGCGGCACACGTGTGCCGCTTTCTAGAGTGCGCGATAACTTGCGGTTATCACCGAACTTAGCGGCACAGATAACGTGCCGTGTAATTGCAGGTCGATCCACCCAAAGCGATCATGTGTGTGCACGCTTGTCTCTACGCAGCCTGTTCGCACCCATGGCTGCAGGGGGGCCAGCCACACTGCACAGTGCGCGCCCCCTATCCATTTGATCACATATGGCGTGACGAGGCTGGGAAGTGGCCCAGCGCAGGCTACACAACATGAGTGGAACGCCGCCTTGGCTGGGAGCACGGGGGAGGGCGAGCACCGGCAGGCCGCGACGTTGAAAAACGGGCAGAATGACACGCGGACTTTGTTGAGAAACGCAAGGTTGAGCGGCGGCATCGCGCCTGAGGCAATCCAGCAGTCGAATACAGTCACCGCCAGCCACGAGACTCCGCTGTGGTTCAGTTGTTGTCAGCTTGACGCTTGCACCAACAAAAGGCTCTTAATTGAAGGACCTTTCTTAGTACTGCATCAGTATAACGTCAAGCAGTTGACTGAACTCATATTTCTCAAGGGCGAAGAATGGTGATTTGTCACGTTTTGGTTTAGTTCAGACATATAAGCTTGGCCTCCCGCAATTTGCCCTCGGTGCGGTAAACGCGTCCCGCCATCTAGACAGGAAGAGCGAAAGGCGGGCGAGCACAGTCGCTCAATTGGCATCTCTCTCCCCGTTGTACAGCACTTGCTGAGCGGGAGAGATGGCGCCTGTACGGCGCTGCTTCCGCAGAGGGGATGCCGCCTTCGTGGCGCTACTTGCAGCGACTGCCCTCGTCAGCGTCCAGTCCTACTCGCTCGGCAGCGTCTTTGGCGGCAGCAGCCTTGGCCTGCGTTCGCAGACGAGCGCTTTTTGCCAGGGCCCCACCTGCCTCAAGCCCACTGTGCCTTCGCCCTCGCTACGTGCCCGCACGCATAGGGGTACGTTTGCGCTCCAGACAAGCAAACCTACCTCCTCGGCAGCCCTACACTCGTCTTGCACAAATGTGTTTGTGCGGGCTATGCTGTTGGCGTTGCATGCCGATTCTGCGAGTGTAGTTCATGTAGAGTCGTGATATGGCAGTGCATGTGCAGGTCTCACCATGGTTGCAGCTCAGCCCAAGCCGGGTGTGACCGGTGTTGACAAAATCGGCGACTACGTCAAAGCCCATGGCGGTAGTATCCCCATTCGCAAGGTGTTGATCGCCAACAACGGTATGGCGGCCACCAAGTCTATCCTTTCGATGCGTCAGTGGGCGTACATGGAGCTGGGCGACGAGAATCTCATCGAGTTCGTGGCAATGGCTACTCCAGAGGATCTGAATGCCAACGCCGAGTTTATCCGTCTCGCAGACTCGTTTGTTGAGGTGCCCGGCGGCAGCAACGCCAACAACTACGCCAACGTTGAACTTATCATCAAGACTGCCATGGACAACAATGTTGATGCTGTGTGGCCCGGATGGGGCCACGCCTCTGAGAAACCTGCCCTACCCAGAGGCCTTGCCGATGTGGGCATAAAATTCATCGGCCCGCGCGGCCCAATCATGTACGCTCTCGGCGACAAGATTGCCGCCAACATCCTTGCCCAGACCGCTGGCGTGAGTAGCCTCTTTCTGTATTTCGCTCTCAACAATTGGCTTTATTTATAATTAGGTTTCTCACTGTGTGTATCTGCAGGTGCCCTCCATCCCCTGGTCCGGCTCCTTTGGTGGCGAAAACGATGGCCCCCTGACTGCTGAGCTCGATGAGGAGGTACACTTTCACATCTTTTGTTGTTTTTGTCTGCACATTTACTTCTGCAATCAAAGTTGAAACGTGCAATAAATTCCTTTTTGAAGCAAGTTCAAAAAAAAAGAGCGTGTCATGTCCCCATTAAATCGATCAGGGCGCGTGGTGGCGGAAGGCTTTGGCCCGACGCCGCCGTGCGTCACTCAGATTACCTCTGCGCACCGGACAAGTGTCGGTTCTCTTATTCAACCTTACGAAACAAGTCAATCGACACTGCTGCGCGCCACTCGGGATACCACTTCGCCTTTTTCCCAAAAAAGTGCCCCGACATATATATATTTCTCAGTTCAACTGGGTGAACCGACTATACTCGCAAAATCGCTGCTTCAATATGTTGTGCCCGAGCTTGCCCGAGCTTGCGCTGTAAAAAAAGACGCCAGAGCTCTCTTTTTGAAATTCAGCTGGGCGCGCGGCAGCGGAGGGCTTCATCCCTGAATCCATCCGCTGCCGCGCACCAACTGGGTCCCTTTGCGTCTTGTGAAAAGAAATATCAGGTTGTCTGTGGGGTTGCCTAAGTGTACGGTTGCCTCGTAAGATTACCGAAACACACATCATGGTATGGTTGGTTAGGCAACGTTGACGTTTGAATTTCGCTTGCCGCGAAGATACTTGGGTGAGGCGCGGCAGCGTCTTGCTGAAGCCCTGCGCCGCCGCATGCTCTGTATGATTTTTGGGTACAGAGAGATCTAGAAACAAGTGTGTTGAAGTGTGGGGTGTCATGAATGGCAGTGCGGTGTGGACAAAGCCATTTTTGACAAAGCCATGATCACCTCGTTGGACGAAGCAGTGTCTTCAGCTGCGCGCATTGGCTATCCCGTTATGTTAAAGGCATCAGAGGGTGGTGGGGGCAAGGGTATCCGCATGTCGGACAACGAAGAAGAGCTTCGATCCAACTTCGTGCAGGTGCAAAATGAGGTGCCGGGCTCGCCTATGTTCATGATGCAGCTGTGTCAGAATGCGCGTCACTTGGAGGTGCAAATCATCGGCGATGAGCACGGGCAGGCTGTGGCACTGAGCGGCCGTGATTGCTCGACTCAGCGCCGTTTCCAAAAGATCTTTGAAGAGGGCCCCCCGACCATCGCTAAGCCCGAAACTTTCCGTAAGATGGAGCAGGCGGCCATGCGTCTGACGCAGTCCATCGGCTACTCAGGTGCCGGAACGGTCGAGTACCTGTACCAGGCAGCCACTGACGAGTTTTATTTCCTTGAGCTCAACCCTCGTCTCCAGGTTAGTTCACTCATCCTCAACTTTTTGTCTGGCGCGCGGCGTCGGAAGTGCTTTAGCCCCGACGCCGCCTTGCACCGAATCCCGTCCCACGGACACCATTTTGCCTCTGTTTCTGTACCCAGGAATTTGAGGCGCACAAAATTTTCACGTTTGTTGGGTGGTTGCTAACGTTCAGAAACCCCCCCAAAAAGAGCCAAAAAATCGCGAATCGACGCGGGATTGTGCATTGATTCCTTGATTTTCTTTTGCTGTTTTTTGGGGGTTGTTCGAGAGCTTGCAAACACCGGGTAGAGAATTGAAAAATTGTGCCCTTCAAATACCGTAGCACAGAAACAGAAGAAAAATGGTGTCCGAGAGGGATGGGATGGGGGTGTTCGGAATTTCGAGTGGCGTGTCGGCATCGGGACTAAAGCCCCGACGCCGCTGCGTGCCCTGCGCACACGTTGTAAAACGTGGGGTTGTGGCATTTATTTGGACAACGAATGTTGTTGAAAACAAGTGGTTGCAAACAGAAATGAACAAAGGTGTGCGTGTTTACAGGTGGAGCACCCCGTTACCGAGGGCATCACAGGCGTAAACATGCCAGCCACGCAGCTTCAGGTGGCCATGGGCATTCCTCTGAATCGCATTCCTCAAATCCGGGCCTTTTACGGCAGGGATGCTGATGGTGACGACAAGATCGACTTTTTGAACGAAGAGTATGTTCCCATCACTAAGCACCTCATCGCCGCACGCATTACGGCCGAGAACCCCGATGAGGGTTTCAAGCCTACCTCTGGTCGCATTGACCGCGTCAAGTTTCAGTCTTCCAATAACGTGTGGGGCTACTTTTCTGTTGGCAACAACGGCGGCATCCACGAGTATGCCGACTCGCAGTTTGGTCACCTTTTCGCCACCGGCCCGGACCGTGAATCAGCGCGCAGGTCGCTTGTGCTTGCGCTCAAGCAGATGGATGTTCGCGGTGAGATCCGCAACCCCGTTGAGTACCTCACAAAGCTCCTCGAGACTGATGATTTCAAGTCAAACAACATTGACACCTCATGGCTCGATGGCATTATCAAGAACAAGTCAGTCAAGCAGAATGTCGACACCGGTACCGTTGTCACGGCGGCTGCCTTCTTCCGCGCCCACAAGCAGGTGCAGAAAGAGCTCAAGGGGCTGCAGGATTCGCTGATGAAGGGTCAGACCGGTGTTGGTGATCTTGCCGGCATCAATTCGTTCGATAACGAGATTATTTATCAAGGTGTGAAGTACCTTTTCCAGATCTCGCGCTCGTCGCCCAACAGGTATACTCTTACCTGCAATGGCAAAAACACCGAGATCAAGTACCGCGAGCAGCCTGACGGCAGCATGCTGGCCACCTTCGGTGGCGCTGTGCGCAAGGTGTACGGTCAGGAGGAACCTCTGGGTCTTCGCATGATCGTTGATGGCAGTACCATCATGCTTCCCAATGTTTTTGATCCCTCGGAGCTTCGCTCTGATGTCACGGGCAAGGTAGTTCGTTTCCTCCACGAGGATGGCAAAGAGGTTCAGGCTGGTCAGGCCTTCGTCGAGTGCGAGGCCATGAAAATGATCATGCAGCTGCGCACCACGCAGGAAGGCACGATCAAGCACTTGCTTCAGCCGGGCGCGATCATCAATGCTGGTGACCTCATTGCCACGATGGAGCTCAAGGATCCCTCCAAGGTTGTCAAAATCGACACGTTCGCAGGCACGCTGGATGTGGAGTCAGGCCCCTCTGACCAGAGCCCTATGCATCTTCTCAATCTTGTGCTCAAGGGATACCCCGGCGATGCCGACTCGCAGCTCAACAAGGCCCTGCTTGACGTGTATCCAGAGGAGGCCTCGGACATGTGCGCTGAGCTCATCAACACCTTCTGCACCAACGAGGACAACTTCAAGGGCAAGCCGCTTGACCTTGCTGTGCTTGACCTCATTGCCAAGAACAAGGACTCTGCCACGCCCGTCATTGAGGCCGTGCAGGCCTACAGCGCACTGCGCATTCGAACAAATCTTGTCATGGGAGTTCTTCGGAACGTTGGCCAGTTCGTTGACCGCTACTCTAGCTATGCGGTCACTCCCAACGTGATGGCTGCCCTTGAGCGCCTGGCCGCGCTACCCGGCGCCGACTACGGTGAGTTGTCTGGCGTCGCTGCTGCAATCATCAACGACTTCAAGTCGCCCGATTTCGAGTCGCGCCTGGATGAGCTCCAGAACATCATCACCTCGGACACGCCCGAGAACGTGTGCAAGATGTCGAAGCTGGCGCTGGTGGTCGACTACTTATCGCACTTCTTTACCTGTACCGATGAGAAAATCCGCAACGCGGCTCTCGAGGTCTACATCCGCCGTGTGTACCGTATGCACACCATCTCCAACGTCAAGATCACCGAAGAAAATGGGCGCGCCTCTGTCAAGTGGCAGTACCAGCTGCGCGATCTGCCCTCGAGCGAGGCGGTGCTGCGCTTTGGAATGCTCACGGTTGTCGACAAGCGGTCGGATGTTGCCGGCATGCTGCCTGCCTTGCTTACCGATTTCAAGATGCACATGGATCAGCCCAGCTCGACGGGTGAGCCACTCAACACCTTCCACATCGCCTTTAAGGATGAGGAAATGGTGGCTGATGCCGATGCCCTTGCCAAGGAGTCGGAGATTGATCTTAAGGACAACAAGGATGCACTGCTTGAGCTAGGGATCCGCCACGTTAATTATATTGTGCCGCAGGGATCTAAATCTCCCAGGTACTTCACATTTTTGTCGTGCAACAATTATGACGAGGAGGCCCTCCGCCGCGACATGCGCGCATCCTTCCCCTATATTCTTGAGCTTACCCGCCTCCAGGGCAACTACGACCTTACCCGCATCCCTGCCCTTGGTCGTAACGCGCAGCTCTGGATCGGCACCGAGAAGCCCGATGACAACGTCGCTGTCACCCGCCCCAGGCCCCAGACTATTTTCCTCCGCGCGTTGTCGCACGCGTTGGATTCGTCCTCGGCGTCAGGTGCAGAGCGTCTGATGGTCTCTGCTATGGATGAGCTTGACCGTGCTCTCCTCAACCCGCTTGTGACGGGCCAGAAGAAGCTCAAGACGCCCTACCCTGTGCAGTACGGAGCGGCCTCGACGCGCATATTCCTGCATGTGCTCAACGAGTATGAGGCCGATACGCAGTCGGTGATCAAGGGCTTCAAGGGTATCCTTGACGGTCTACTTGCCAAGTACTCGACTCGTCTTTTGCAGTTGCGCGTTGACGAGCTTGAGGTCAAGGCGCGCATTTCGTATGTCGTTGATGGGCGCAAGCACATTCAACCCATCAGGCTTGTGGCGTCGTCGACTTCAGGTGATTGGCTCAAGTCGGATGCGTATCTCGAGTACCCTGACCCCGTGACTGGCGTCACCAAGCAGTTTCGCTCGCTCGAGGAGGCCAAGGCGGGTGTGATGCAAATCTCGCCCTACCCCACCGCCAACACTGTGCAGATGAAGCGCGGCAATGCGCGCCGTGTTGGCTCCACCTACGCATTTGACTTCATCGGTCTCATGGAAGTTGGCATCATCAAACAGTGGAGCAAGCACCCGCAGATGCAGATGCCCACAACAGGCTCCCTGCTTGACGCAAAGGAGCTTGTGCTGGGCGCTGATGGCAAGCTCTCCGAGCAGACTCGCCCTGTTGGCTCCAATAAGATTGGCATGCTGGCCTGGAAGGCCAACATGAAGACGCCTGAGTTCCCGAATGGTCGCGACGTAGTCATCATCTCCAATGATGTCACAGTGCAGTCTGGTTCCTTCGGAGTGGAGGAGGACGACTTCTACTTCGCAGCGTCAAAGTACGCACGCGAGCGTGGCCTGCCTCGACTCTACATTGCGTGCAACTCGGGTGCACGCATCGGGCTGATCGAGGAGCTCAAGCCTATGTTCAAGGTTGCCTGGAACGATGATGCAGACCCCTCCAAGGGCTTCAAGTACCTCTACCTCACTGAGGAAGACCACAACGGCCTCAAGCCCGGCACTGTGCAGGCACAGAAGACGACTGGTCCCACTGGCGATACGCGCTATGCCCTCGACACCATCATCGGCGCTGACCCCAGCCAGTACATTGGAGTGGAGAACCTGCGCGGCTCCGGCTTGATTGCCGGCGAGACCTCCCGTGCATATGATGAGACCTTCACACTCTCATTCGTAACTGGCCGCTCAGTGGGTATCGGCGCCTACATTGTGCGCCTTGGCCAGCGTGTCATCCAGATGATTGATGGCCCTATGATCCTGACTGGCTATGGAGCGCTCAACAAGCTGCTTGGTAAAGATGTCTACACTTCGCAGGACCAGCTTGGCGGTCCCCAGGTTATGCACCCCAACGGTGTGTCTCACCAGGTCGTCAACAACGATCAGGAGGGTGTGCACGCTATGCTCGACTGGCTTTCCTTCGTGCCTGAGAACGCCAAGATGCAGCCGCCAGTGTTGCCCGTGTCAGATCCTGTGGAGCGTGATGTTGATTTCACGCCCACCAAGTCGGCCTACGATCCCCGCCACATGCTGGCAGGTGTGGAGGGTGCCGATGGCAAGTGGCAGTCTGGCTTCTTTGACCAGGGCTCCTTCAAGGAGTACCTTGCTGGCTGGGGCAAGTCGGTGGTGGTGGGACGTGCTCGTCTCGGTGGTCAGCCCATGGGTGTGATCGCAGTTGAAACTCGCCTGATGGACCGCCGCATCCCCGCCGATCCTGCCAACGCTGAGTCCCGTGAGGTCATTGAGGCGCAGGCTGGCCAGGTGTGGTTTCCGGACTCGTCGTTCAAGACAGCTCAGGCAATCGAGGATTTCAACCGCGGCGAGAACTTGCCGCTCATCATTTTCGCCAACTGGCGTGGTTTCTCGGGCGGCACCCGCGACATGTACCAGGAGGTGCTCAAATTCGGTGCCAAGATTGTTGATGCTCTCCGCACCTACAAGCACCCAGTCTACGTCTACATTCCCCCTTGCGGTGAGCTGCGTGGTGGCTCGTGGGTTGTGGTCGACCCTACCATCAACGAGGACATGATGGAGATGTACGCGGACCAGGAGTCCCGCGGTGGAATCCTCGAGCCCCCCGGAATCTGCGAGGTCAAATTCCGCAAGCCCGACCAGCTCAAGACAATGCATAGGCTGGATGATGAGCTGATGGCCCTTGATGCCAAGTTGGCGAAGGCTGGTGGCGAGGAGTCTGTTGCCATCAAGGCGCACATTACCAAAAGGGAGGACACTCTGCTGCCTCTCTACACGCAGATTGCGCATGAGTTCGCTGATCTGCACGACAGGGCTGGGCGCATGAAGGCCAAGGGTGTAGTGCGCGATGTTCTTAGCTGGAAGCGCTCGCGTGAGTACTTCTACCGGCGTGTCCAAAGGCGACAGGCTGAGATGCGCCTGCGCAAGATTATCGTTGATGCTGACCCCAACCTTTCTTTCAGTGAGGTGTCAGACAAGATGGTTGGCATGGCAGGCAGTGTTGACTGGGAGAACGACCAGGCCGTGTCGTCGTGGCTCAAGGACGATGCTTCCAAGATCTCGGCGACTGTCAACGCAATGAAGGCTGATGGTGTCGCCTCCTCCATTGAAAAGATGTTGTCGAAGCTGCCCGCCGACGCGCGCGCCGATCTCGTCAAGCGTCTTCGGTAAATCTTTGGATTCAGCAACTCGGGTGTACTCGACTTGTTGAATGTGGCCGTTTGTCAATAGTAATCCAGTGTTTTGAGTGTGTGTCACTACGCCCATACTACACTCTCTAATCAGCACACACACGACATTTGAGCGCGCGCGCCACGTCTAGTCGAGTGTGTCAGTGTACATATTTTGTGTCTTGTACTGGCATTCCACTGTTATCCTAATGAATCTGCTGTAGCTGTACCGTTTCTTTGTCTCAATTCCTCCTTTGCCCCCCCTTACTTGCTCTTTCTTTGTCTCTCTCTCTCTCTCAATTGGTCTCGATTTCTCCATCCTTACCTCCTTCTCCCTCACACTGGCTTTTCATTTTCCTCTCTCTCTTTCTCTGTCTTGGTCTCGACTCCTTCATTCCTTCCTGTCTTTCCCTCTCATTTGCTCTTTCTCTCTCTGTCACTTTCTCTGTACATATTACCGAACACTGACTCAGGCAGAGGGGATGGGGGGGTCTCTTCTATCGCTGTGAGTTCAGGGAAAACTGGAGTCACGGCCGACCGTGACAAGATTGAGTTTAGGTTGTTTAATTCTAGTTCGATCTTTAATATAACCCTGCGCGAAGAGTTATTCTCTTTACTGAAGAAAAACCAAACATGCTGTCTTGTCCTGGTTTCA
>Ga0335398_10011188_pt1 | contig 10119 bp, 8 predicted proteins | sample BON03_FD_205742 | JGI IMG/M metagenome (GOLD analysis project Ga0335398, IMG submission 205742) | Freshwater microbial communities from Lake Bonney liftoff mats and glacier meltwater in Antarctica - BON-03 (spades assembly) (version 2) | ecosystem: Environmental > Aquatic > Freshwater > Ice >... | reverse complement strand
CAAATAACAAACCCTTTGTCAAATCAAACCTCTTGAGATACAAATCGCACAACACCATTTCAATTCCAAAACAATTTATTAGAAACAACGTACGTCAACACATGTAACATAATTGTCGTAAATACTAGATTTTGACGCTTCAAACTGCTCGCTCTGTGCGAGCGCCAAGCTCGCAGGTAGGTGAGTCTTGCCCGCCCAACGTTCTTCGTCCACTGCCGCGCCCACCGACGCCTGCGAGCCAATACCTCTGGCAGAATAAAACGATCCAGTGGCTGCTATTACCCTCGTTGCTACCGTCTCCAACTGTTTCGTACTGCGACTTCCGGGTGCTCATGCACTCCACGGAATGCAAGATCGTACACGGGCGCGCTTCGTGTAAATCTTAACCGAAACCGTTTTTGAGAGAAGCGCTTCCGTTGACATAATCCGAGTCTCGGCCGGCGTGACCGTGACGGTGGAGAGCAAACAACAAACGTGGACAAAACAGAGTCTCCCTCAAAGGTATTTATGTGTGGGGTGTCAAATCAAAAGTGACCAAGCAATCAGATCACTATGTTTGATATGACACGTCAGAGCGCCTGGCTCGACGCTGTGACGACACCGTTGACAAGAAGCGAGTGAATTCTTGTGTACTAAAGCACCTCTTTTTGGAGAGAGTTGAGCAACCAAAAATATCGCCAAAAAAAACCGGAAATGCTCTCTCCGACGCGCTACTAATGCAATGTTTTCAAAAATTTGAAAAAAAAACGCGCTCCGCGCGGTTTTTTAAAACTGCGCTTTGCGCGGTTTTAATTAATTCATTAATTACTGAATTAATTCGAATTAATTCGGGGCCAAACATTCTGAGAAGTTGTTTTCTTCATTGGTCGTTTGCCGCCCGCTCTTACCACCCGTCCTGATGTCTCGACCAAACCCGTCGCCCGACGCTGTTCGCTCAAGAAATCCGTCCAAATCCACGCTAGCTCATGACACGGTCGATCATCCGCGTTGGTTCTCTAGCTGGTCTTTTTTCTTTTTTTCTTTTTTTCTTTGGTGGCGAAAACCCAACCTAATCACTGGACTAAGTGGGTGGTGAACACCTAATTAATTGCTTTTTTTCTGTCTTTCTTGGGTGGCGAATACCCAACTTACTCACTGGACTAGGCTACACGCTAATGAATGCAAACCCAACTTTCCTCCCGAGATTGACCTACATATTTTTCGTAACCTTCCTCAGGGAACCCTAGTGCAGAAATGCCTAACAATAATGAGCATTCCTTCAAGTTAAGAACTTTCCTTATTTGATATCGAGATGTGAGACAGTTGGAGTAGAGGGCCATATAAAAAAATATCAACCCAAGAAAGATAAAAAGGTCAAACCAAAAAAGAAATAAAGATCAAGAAAGAGAAAGAAAGAATGAGTCAGACTTTGTTGCAGTGTGTTGCGCACATTTGTCTCAACTATTTGTGTGTCAAAAAAACAATTGAAACAAAAAATCCCAAGAAGCTACGGAAAGATATAGAGTCACCGAAAGATAAATAGCCATTTATCTTGTGGTGACCTCCTATCATTCCACCCTCACCAAAAACCGTTACGTGTACTAAAACATTTACAACACTAAAAAAACAAGGAATATCGGGTTTGCATTTATTTGCGTTTGGCCTAAGCGGGTGGGGAGGACCTGATTAATCACGTAGGACCCAAGAAACTGTCCCGGTCCGTTGCCGACCTAGTTTATGGCCGACCCGCAGCCGCTAGTGGGTATGAACAGTTACAACGTTTGTGGGCTGGCATGCATCCTCGGGCTAACAGGTCCCAACAATCAAGTCTCCCTAATTAGGCAAATGGTGCCCTTTCTTTCTTTCTTTCCCTCCACGAGGGTCTTTGATAGAAGAGTTTTTGTTCAAAACTGACAGTGGGTGTCCCAAGGACACGGAGATTGCTTTATTCACCCTGGTAAACCCTGCAAAATTCCTTCGCTATGACACCCCTTGGTCAGCTCTACCTGTCTCCGCCCTCGCCCATTCGAAGAGGTCCCTGTCACCAGTCGACATCCTCGAGCTTAGAGACACGTATGGACAGGCCCAAGTCTGTAGTAAGGCTCATCAGGGGAGTAGTGTAGACCGTCCATGTCAGCCGTCTTTTTGTAGGCAAGTTCTGGCATGTACGAAATCCGCTACCTCAGAGTATTCGATTAAGTCGCAGTGTATTAGTGCACTACTGGGGCCGGCTAGGGAGAGTGAAGTTTATCCTAGACATCCTCAGATGAAAAAAAGACCAGCGCACATATCACTCATACGACCACTGCAGTGTGACTCAGCACCCTTAGGTGCAATTAACACAGCAGCAACTACAGGCGGAAAAGAAATCCACTCTAGGGGAGGATCGCCACTCTGGTGCACCGCCAAGACACAGCCCTGAGCTATTATGCGATTGAACTGCTGACTTCTCCGGAAACATCGAAGATTGGATTGTGAATGAGTCAGGCGAGTAATCCTTGCCCCGCTGATGTCTAGTTTAAGATGCTTATTTCAGGATGCTTTCTTCAGAATCTATTACTCCAAAATTAACTTTTAAAACGAGCCAACTAAAGTCCTAAAGACCGGGACATTAAAACTTACAGACAAACAATCAAACAAACAAACTAAATCAAAACAACAAAGTTCGGCCCTGGTCTAGTGGAGAATCTATCGTTTTTTTTATTCATCACGTCCTTGGGTCTCCTCTCCAAAAGTGTAGTCTAAACACTGAAAACAATAGCTTGAAAAAGATAGTGCTGGGGCATTTGGGGCAATTGAACATGATAGATCACATAAACTTCTGTACAAGTGTATATCAATATCAGGACCATTTTGTTATTTACACCGGCCTGTTCTCCATCTGCACTGCAGCGTGCGGATGCTTGTGAAAAACGAATCAGTCAGGGAGGACAGAAGCTTCCCCCACCACCACCAACCCCCCCCCCGCTCCAACAGACACATATTAAATCACAGGGTCGGTTCTAAATTAAGGTCGGCATCAAAAGGTCCCAAAGTACCCAAAAAACTCATGAGACATTTGGTAGCACTGAAGGAGCAGGAGATAAGATATTCAATTAGCACGACTGTACCACATTCTCACACAGAAGGGTGTCTGCGACTGGCCCGCTGGACAAGAGGCGCGTTTGAGACAGAGAGAGAAGGGCTGGGAGTTTGATGAGAAGAAGGCATCAGAGAGGGAGCGAGAGAATGAGCAAGGGAGAGGGTGGAGGGAGAGATAGTCGCAATATTCCAACCAGGGCAATTTCTTGGTTCCTATGTGACATGAGTCGGGAGTCAGACCTACAGGAAGAAAGAAACAAGGAAAAAGAGATCAAGGAAAGGAGGGAGGTTCATTTACAGCAAAACGTAAACAACCTGTTTGTAGGAGTACTACATAGTATTTATGTGTATGTGTATGTGTGCTGTGTGACCGAGTGCTCAAATCTCCCCCCCCCCCCACACACACACTCATTGATATATGTGACGTGACTCATTGAAATACATGACATTACTTATTCATGTGTGTGACATTCCTCATCCATATATGTGACGCGACGCATGTGTGTCATGCACAGTTTTGTTTGTATGAAATAGCAGAGAAAGAATAAAGTACCAGCCTGAGAGACAAATTAAAGTGGTAGAAACGAATTACCTTTCATGTCACCCTGCGTCAACACCGTGACGCTGTGTTGCCAGGAGTTGCTATCACTGTCGTTTCAGGGGGGGGGGGGGGGGAGGCCCCCCCCTCTCTCCCCCACCAGGGGCAGTGGCTCAAGGCAGGCCAGCGAAAAGTAGCGGCACCTACAGATCAGGGACGGCCCTACACTGGTAGGGCTTTTTTGCAAAAGAGAGAGGCTCCTGTGTCTTCTCTGCTAAAATCTTGAGCCCTACACAAAGAGGGCCTTTTGGCAAAAGAAATAGTTTCCTTGTCAGGGGGATCTGGTCCTCGCGGTACCAGAAAATCCAAAAAACCTGAGGGAGAGAGACCCGCGCCAGAGAGGTCAAAGGCCTTCAATGGCGAACCACTTACTTGACTTGAATTTTTAAGCCTGTTCACCCATGTTTCTGGCTGGGACATTGACTTTGTCAAGGGGGCACGGGGCACGGTTCAAGTGGTGTGTCTGGGGTCTACTGCGTGGATAGGCAGGCACGAGGGTTCTTACTTGCTGAGTTATCGGCACCGCCTCCGTATCTGGGGCAGGATTCACAGGCAGAATGGGTTTGGTGAGAAACATGCCAAGGTTAGGTTGAGGAGAATAAGCGGCCGCAGAGTGGGTGCGTGGTATGGTGCGAGTTTTGGGAAAGTGGATTTCGGCCGAGGTTTTCAGAAAGAGCGAGAAAGTGCGTGAGTCGAATGAACGAAAGTCGGCAGAGAATTCGGAAAAGAGTGTAAGAATCATGGATTTTGGGGATGCTTAATTGTGAGAAAATCTTGGGATTCAATCTTCATTCAGCAGCATCGTCTTGTGTTGCCATCTCCACTTGCGTTGCCATATGTTGCGTTGGCATCTCTTCTTGCGTTGCCATCTTTTCTTGCGTTAGCATCTCTTCTTGCGTCTACATCTCTGCTTCGGGGTTCACGATCACCAACAAAAACACGTATGCGTGGTGAGAGAGTGTTCATAGAATAGCAGGCCGAAAGGGGGCCCCCACACTTTCTTTCTCTGAGGCCTCGCGTTGCGAATGTCCAAGAAAGGGCTTCCTTTGTCCATGTCCGAGGGGATTTTTTAGATTTCCGATTTTTCCCCTGAGACACGTACGATTTCACTGCAAGGGATCCATGGACTTGGTGCTTGGAGGGAAGAAACAAAGGAAATTCCTATGCGTCAGAACTTGACACTGCGACTCAGCCCCAACTTTGCGGCTGGCCAGCACGTAAGTGAGGCAGGGCCTATGCGATCGCAGTAATGGGGTAATCCATAGAATGCCGGCACGAATCGAACAGCACCCTGCAATGGACCTTGGACACGGCGAACCGAATGCCACTCAGTTCTATATATACCGAGTGCCACTCAGTTCTACATATACGCCGATCATGTTCGTACGTGACATGGTGCCCTTTCTTTCTTTCTTTCCGGGCCCCCACGAGGGTCCAAGGGTAGGCCAACTTTTAGGACTTTAGTCACTCTGTGCAACAACTGTGTAACAATGGAAGTATCGAGTAGTGACGAAGAACTAACCCATCAATCCAGTAGTCAAATGGTTGTCAAAATCCGCGTCACCCGTTTGAAACCCTTGTCGTTCTTCGAAGTGAAGGGACGACGAAAACCATGATGCAGAGTCTAGGCACAGAGAGTACGCTACTGCGCCGGCGCAATTGCGACGCACGCGCGTTTTGGATCTATGCATGTACAGGTGTTCGTCGGACAGTACACTCTAGATCATCTTCAAATCTTTTCACTGTTTGTCTTTGGGGGTTTCATCCATTTCTCACTGTTATAGGTTTACACCTATTGTACAATAGAAAGTGAGAAAGAAGATGACAACCCAAAGTCAAGACACAAGACCTGATGCTAAACCAAAGTTTCCACGTTACTTACTGATCTTAGTCAACTAAATATAGAAAGAAAGAAAAGGTAGAGAGACGATCCATTGAACCCATATGTAAGTAACACTATGGTCTCAGTGGATCAGATCAACAGGAACTTATCAATCAGTTCATTGGCGACAGTCTGAGAGAGAGGTAAACTGTGAACACACAAGTGTACCTTTCACAGACATCCATGATGGAAGATTGACAGGGTCAAGGCTGCTGGCCGGTTTTGACACCAAACATCAACAACGCCCCTGATATCTTTAAAAAGTAAGATGAACAAGTTGTGTCCAGTGGACGTACCTATTCTTCCTACAGGGGTCCCGAAGGAAGAATTTAGCCGGATGATTTTTGAAAAAAAATCTTCCATCGCCGATGATCAGGGTCCGCACTAAAGTTCTGTTAATGTCCTCAGCAGCTGCTCATGGAGGTGGGGCACGGCGCCGGAACGTGTGACGACCCGTGCATATTCGGGAGATTTTGGACAGTGCCTTTATGCAGGCTAGAATGAGGCTGAGCTGCATTAATGAGACTAATATGCACGGGTCATCTTGCACTTGTTGATGAGTGTCACCAGTGGAACAGTCATTCAAAATGGTGTACCTAAATTGGTTGTATCTTAGATCGCACTCTGATCCATTATTCAGTCTGAAGGTTGAATCCCATTTAGCACCTGCAATTTTTTTCAGATCACTGGTTGGGTTTTCAAGTTCTCAAATTTGTACTTTTCAGTCTCCTGGTCACGAGTCTTTGTTTCTTTCCGGTATTCACGATTCTTTCTCAACAGCGGGACTCCAAATCAGCGCGTTAAAGCGAGTACTCACGAATATTTCCCAAATTCAAATGTAGACCTTTAAAGTATTCTTTTTGTGTCTGGAACTCAGTGACTCTGACATTCAGGTCCTGACATTCTTTTTTCAATTTCTTGGCAGTTTTCTAAATTGATTTCATGATCACCGGTGCTAGTTTTTGAATTTTTTTTATGTTTTTTTACAGTTGGTTCAGAATCTCAGGCTTGTATATTCTCGTTAACCTGGTGAGCGGCACTGACGACACAAGAAATATCCTGACATATCTTGAAAATGGTCTTTCATTCAACCACAAACAAAACCCCTCGTAATCTTTTTAATTTTAGATTTTCGGGGGATGATAAATCAATTCATTCCACAGACATAAAGTAATGTTACTTATATCAGTAAGTTGACATCTCGTTGGTGAAAACTTGTCGGTGAAAAAACCTTCTGAATTGGGGTCGGAGAAAAGATCCTGCTACTAGCGTGACACTCATGATTTAAACTTTTTTGTAGATTTACATATATTTTAAGTTCTTGGGTGATTTGTGGCATATTTTTTCATGATATTGAGGGTTCAAAAGTTTCGCTAATCCTCACAAGCAGGTCTACGACATACTTTGGAAAAAATTGCATTTGGGAACTCGGAAGGAACTTTCCACCCTCTCATTCATGATGTTCATGTTTTTTTGAAGCAACGAATCAAATCCTATCCGCTCACGAGGAGACCAAACTTCAACAATATTTGGATTTCCAGAATTGTCCAGTTTTCCTGGACACTCGTTTGAGTGACGGGGACTCCATTTACTCACGTGAAAACCTGTTTTAATTTTTGGGGACTCCCAAAAAAACGTGTTTGATATGTACGGGGACTCCTGTGAAAACATATTAAAAAACTTGGCAGTCGTGATTGTGTTAAGCCAGATCTCTTCCGTGCCTAGGCTCCGTCCGTGGATACTCAGTAGCAAAAAGAGTTGAGGCAATTGAGATTTGGTGATACTATCCATAGACATATATATACATATATACATGTATATATATATATGTATATGTGTACATATATATAAACAACATATCTGTACCCTGTCACGCTCATTTTGGTTGGTTTCACGATCCCCCTCCACTACCACCCCCCTGAAACACCCCAAACCTTGTCGTCGGACAAGGTCCGGACATCCGAAAAGATGTCAGAAATAGATATACGGCTCATGAACTCAGACACGGACCCGTCCGGTTTCCAAATATTCCGAGGTGTCCGAACATACCGGACACCCTAGAAATCCGGAAACCGGACATTCCAACCGTTCAATGGTATTTGTCAGACAGTCGTCATCATGTTCACTCTGTGTGTCAACGTGCAGACCAGCATCGTAATGCCATGATCAACGCGGAACGCGTTTCATTACGAGCGAGCCAAGGGGGAAGCACCCACGATTCGAAATCACCGACATCTTTCCTCACCCTGTCCCCCCTTAGATCATTTAGGGTGTCAAGATCCCTCCACCTTAACGTCGCTGGCTGATGATGATGATGATGATTGCTTTTGCTACTATAAATAGTGATTTAGTACCCTTAATTGAGGGTCTATGCACTAAAATCTTATATTTTAGATTTGAGATTATCGGGGGTTTGCGTTCACATCTTTTGCTTTTCTTTTTCGGAAGAAAAAATATGTTAAAGAAAAAAGCAGTTAGTCCAAGATCTCATCCCGCCTCCTAGCATATACATACACATGTGTACTTTGTACAAATATACGAATATATGTATGCCGAGATTTAGTCCATCTGGATTCTTCGGGCCCTTTAGGTGTTTTGTCCCGACTCCTGGGCTTATATCCGAGTACCCCGTCTATGCAGTGTGTGTCACGATGTGTGTGCGTATACACACAAATACACCCACATACACTCCCACCCGCGAGAAGACAAAGACACACCCCTATCGTTCCTTCTGTCAAAAATAACCCCCCACGCCAAGCAACATGTGCTTTCATAGACTAGCTGAACCCCCCCATACTCGTTCCCCAATGCTGAATGAATAAACTGCACATACATGAGCGCATATGCACATCCTGTAGGGAGTGTGTACGCAAATGTGTACGCTGATGTTCACAACACCTGTTCAACGTACACACCTGCACGTGTATGGTGCTCACAACACCTGTCGAAATGCACACCACACTCTTTGCAAAAATGCATATGCACTCATACATGCGCGCACATGCAACAGTGCAGAAGCTTCTTTCTTGCGCTAGCATCGTGCAGGCTGTCGTTGGCCGCCCGCTCTTGCAGCCCCTCCTGCTGTCTCGACCTAACACAAGGCCTGACGCTGTTTGCTCAAGAAAACCGTCCAAATCCACGCTATCTCATGACGCGGTTGCCGCTGCAGTGTCGCACAAGCATCATTTGACATCCGCGTTTGTGCAGGCCTCATCCAGTTTGTCTATGGGTCGCTCTCGCACTTGGCCACGGAGCTCATGCATCACTATACCAATCCCCGTCTCTTCCTCTTCGAACGGACCTACAACTACTACGTTGAAAACCAGGGGCTTGTGCCCTGGCAGCTCCGTCGTCTGGGCGGGTCCAAAGTTTGTTCTGCCTCATATGTGAGGGTCCTGAGTGATGGTAAGATTTCGTGAGATCCAAGGTCCAAATTGTCGTGAAATCCTCCACTGCCCACCACCAAAGCAAAGCAACACTTGTTTGCTCAAAAAAAGAAAGAATACGACTCCGAAGGAGAACCCGCAACTCATCACAAAAACAACGCACTAGGGTGAGCTGACTCTTTTGTTTTTGTTTTTGTTTATTATAAACGCCACAGTGTGTACCTTCCTAGTCCTGCAAGAACGCTTTGATTTAAATTACTTTTATTACTGGAAACAGTAGTTTAGAACCCTTGCTCGAGGGTCTATTTGCTCAAATCCATGCGAATCTGAGTTGACGTGTTTTCGGCCGGAATCGAACCGGGGACCTGCAGATAACAAGATTTCTTAAGTGCCGCGCTCTTCACCACTGAGCTAAGGTGACGGATGAATCACCGAAAATCCCTTAGGACCCTCCTTATACAGATGGTGCGCAGTAATAAGGTGGACTGAACGGCACCTAGGTGCCATTGCTAGCATCCTGCCTGCAGTTCTAAACTTCAGGTCATTACTCCACACAAGCTCACGGACCCAAGTCACGGTGCTCATTGATACACACACACAGACACACATACGAAGACGCACGCCCCAAGTCACACCCAATGACACGTCGCACACACATACTCACACGCACATACACGCCTGACATTGTCTTACCAACAGATACGCACTGACACATACAAACACGCACATACACACACACACACTTACAATATGCGAGTTTTGTGATATTAGTCTCGCGCATAGACCCTCAATCAAGGGTACTAAACTACTTTTTATAGTAATAAAAGCAATCATCATCATCAGAAGGTTGGGTGGATTTCTGTAACCACAGGTGTCAGACATACTCTCACCCACACCATCTGCGTGCATCCACTGCGTCTTCTGTCCCTCCCGCATTTTCTCTACCCTCCAACTTGTACAGGTGGTCGGCCAGCACAACAGCGGTAATGGATGGCTCTGGACCGCAGGACCTTTACAACATGTACCTTCCGGGCTGACAACGGTGCGCACAAACCTTCCAAGACCATGCTGAGTCACAGCCTCAACCACAATGGAGATGGGCGGTGCGGTACACGCATGGAATTCAAACACACGAAAGATCGACAAGCACACGCTCGGGTGCCACGGGGGGGGGGGGGGCAAAAAAGACAACC
>Ga0335398_10011184_pt1 | contig 10122 bp, 9 predicted proteins | sample BON03_FD_205742 | JGI IMG/M metagenome (GOLD analysis project Ga0335398, IMG submission 205742) | Freshwater microbial communities from Lake Bonney liftoff mats and glacier meltwater in Antarctica - BON-03 (spades assembly) (version 2) | ecosystem: Environmental > Aquatic > Freshwater > Ice >... | reverse complement strand
CACCCTGTTTCGAGAACTTGGCCGGATCGTGCACGAACGCGAGGTCGTGCACCGTGACCACCAGCGGCACTGCGGTTCCGCACGGAACGAGCCCGGTTGCGTGTGCGACGTCGATCTCACCGGCGACCGATTCGACCTTGGGCCAGTTGAGGCGTGTCCAACCCTCGTACAACAGCGGGCGAGCGAGCGGCAGCATCGCCACCGCACCGCCGGGCCGGAACTCGGCAACCGGTGCGACCCGATGTTTGCCCGCCACGAGATGGAGTTCGACATCCGCTGATCGGGTCGCCAGTTCGCGAGCGATCCGGAGCGCAGCGATGGCGGTGCCGCCGGGGCTCGGATGCCAGCACTGCTCGACGGTGTAGGCGACTCGGATCGGTTGCGCCCTGGTGTCTGCTTGATCCGTCATGGCCGGGTCAATCATGCCGAATCCATCATGACGGGTCAATCATGGGGGGTCAATCATGGCGGTTTCGAGTCGCATCGCAACCGCATCGAGTCGGGGGCGTAACCTCTGGCAGATGTCGACGCCACCTCCGAATGACGGAACCGACAGCCGACTGACCGGTCGACGCGTGGTCGTCACGGGCGGCGCAGGGTTCCTGGGGCGGCGGGTCGTGGCCAAGCTCGCCGAACGCGGGGCCGACGTCGTCGCACCTCGGTCGAGCGAGTTCGATCTCACCGTGCCGGGCACCGCCGAAGCGATGCTCGCCGATCACGAGCCGTCGATCGTGGTGCATCTGGCCGCCGACGTGGGCGGCATCGGGTACAACCTCGATCATCCTGCCCGGCTCTACCTGTCGAACCTGCTGATGGGCACTCACGTGATCGAGGCCGCCAGGCACGCGGCCGGCGTCGACAAGACCGTGCTGGTCGGCACGGTGTGTTCGTACCCGAAGTTCACCCCGGTCCCGTTCGCCGAGGGCGACCTGTGGGACGGGTACCCGGAGGAGACCAACGCTCCCTACGGCATCGCCAAGAAAGCGCATCTGATCCATGCCCAGGTCAACGAGCACGAGTACGGCCAGCGGTTCGCCTACCTGATCCCGACGAACCTCTACGGGCCCGGCGACAAGTTCCACCCGTCGGTATCGCACGTGATCCCGGCCTTGATCAAGAAGTGTGTCGAAGCCAAGGAGGCAGGCGCCGATCAGGTCGAGGTGTGGGGAACCGGATCGGCGAGTCGCGAGTACCTCTACGTCGACGACGCCGCCGAAGCAATCGTGCGAGCCGCCGAGGTCGACACCACCGCCGAGCCCGTGAATCTCGGCGCCGACCGCGAGGTCACCATCAAGGACACCGTCGAGGCCGTTGCCCGGCTCGTGGGGTTCGAGGGCGAGCTGCGGTGGGATCCTTCGAAGCCCGACGGTCAGCCCCGACGTGCCGTCGACGGATCGCGTGCCCGAGCGTTGCTCGGGTGGTCGCCCACGATGGACTTCGAGCAGGGCCTGCGCGCCACGATCGACTGGTACCTCACCAACCGCGCCGACGCCGAACGCGACCCCCATTCGTAAGCGATGAGTCTTCGCGCGGACAGGTCGCGCGGAATCTCATCGCTCGGGGAAGATGTCGGCGGCGCGGGCGGCTGCGGCGTACCGCTCGGCGAGGGTGCTGACCGTTTCGTGGGCGTTGAGGCCGCTGGGGTTCGGGACCACGAACAGCCGTGACCCCTCGAAGGGTTCGGGCTGCTCGCCCATCGTCGCCTTCGGCTGCGAGAACGCCGCCCGGTAGGCCGTGATCCCGGCGACCGCTACGACCGCAGGTGCGTGGGCACGGACGAAGGCGCGAAGCTGCTCGCCGCCGGCTCGGAGTTCGTCAACGGTCAGCGATGACGCCTTCGCCGTGGCCCGGTGCACCACGTTGGTGATCCCGAGACCCCGATCGATCATGTACTGGCGGTCGGCGTCGGTCATGCCGACGCCCCGGTCGATCGGGCGCTCGATGATCCCGGCCTCCAACAGCGCCGGGTAGAAGCGATTGCCGGGGTAGGCGAAGTGGGTCTGTGTGGCCGCGGTCCAGAGCCCGGGGTTGATGCCGACGAACAGCAGTCGCAGACCCGGGCCGACGAGGTCGGGCACCGTGGCATCGACGAACGATTCCAGTTCGGCTCGGGAAAACCCCACGTCAACGATGGTACGGGCGTGCGACACTCGCGCGATGGCGAACGACCACTGGCCGCTGTTCGATCTCGAGGTGCACACGCCGCACCTCATGCTGCGGTACCTCGATGACACGCTCGCCGGCGAGTTGCTCGCTGTCGCGAAGCGGGGCGTGCATGATCCCGCAGTGATGCCGTTCATCGTGCCGTGGACCGATCTTCCCTCGCCACAGATGGAGCAGGCGGCGATGCGGTTCTACGCACGGACACGCGCCGACATCCGCCCTGATGCCTGGAACCTCCAGTTCGCGGTGATCGTCGACGGTGACGTGATCGGCAGCTGCGACCTCGGTGCCAAACACTTCGCGACCCTGCGGCAGTTCCAGACCGGGTCATGGCTCGGACGCGAGTTCCAGGGCCACGGCCTCGGAAAGGAGATGCGACTGGCTTGCCTCACGCTCGGCTTCGACGGGCTCGACGCAGAGTTCGCGCAGACCGGATTGTGGCACGACAATGCTCCATCGCTCGGAGTGACCCGCTCACTCGGATACACCGAGGAGGGCCGACGACGTGAGCTTCGACGCGACGCGCCCGACGAGATGGTCGGATTCCGGATGCCACGGGCGCACTGGAACACGATCCGGTGCGACGACATCGAGATCCACGGGATGCCTTCGGCTCGAGCGTTCCTCGGGCTCTGACACTTGGCCAGGGGTCAGACCGAGGTCTGACCCCGGTGCGGGGCGAGCTTCGCGACGAGTTCGGCGAGCGGCTGGCGGAAGTCGCGGAGTTCCGCATAGCCGGCGGCTCGCCAGGCGGCATTGTCGAGCACGCTGTTCGCTGGGCGTGGTGCCGGACGGGGCGGATCGAGGTCGGCGGAAGCGATCGGACGCACCCGATCGGGGTCGTGGCCCGCCGCTGCGAGGATCTCTCTGACGAACTCGAACCAGCTCACCGCGCCGGAATTCGTGACGTGGTGAATGCCGTTGCAGCGGTCGACGGCCAGCGTTCGCAATGCCGGTGCGAGGTCGGCGGTGAAGGTCGGGTGGCCGCGCTGGTCGTCGACGAACGCGAGCTCCTGGTCGGGGTTCGCTGCGAGACGTAACACCAGCTCGACCATGTTGCTGCCGTGTTCGCCACACACCCACGAGGTACGGGCAATTGCTGCATTCGGACCGGCCGCGATCTCGCCGGCGAGCTTCGACTGGCCGTACACCGACTGCGGGTTGGTGGCATCGTCCTCGCGGTACGCGCGATCGAGCGTGCCGTCGAACACGTAGTCGGTGCTCACGTGCACGAGATGCGCGCCGACCTCGTCACACACCGCAGCCAGGTGGCCGACCGCATTGGCATTCACGGCGAACGCAACCGTCTCGTTGCTCTCGCAGGCGTCGACTGCGGTGTACGCCGCAGCGTTGATCACCGCATCGGGGCGCACCGAAGCGAGCAGTTCGCGCACCGCAGCCGCATCGGTGATGTCGAGCGATGATCGATCGACTGCGATCACATCGTCGCCGAACGATCTGGCGTGGAGCACGACGTCGCGCCCGAGCTGTCCGGCGGCTCCGGTGACGACGATCTTCATGACGGCCGAGAGTGTAGGCGCTACCCGGAGCGGCGACCGACTACGGCTCCACGAGTGGCGGCGGCGGACCGATGCCTCGGAAGTAGTCGAGGATCGGCTCGGCGCCGGGGTCGAGGACCAGCACGGCGTTGCCGTCCTCGGTGACCCCGGAAACCGGAAGCTGGTACTTGTTCAGCCCGGTACTGAAGGCCTTGCGTAATGTGCCAGCGGCGCCGACCGGATCGAGTCCTGGATCCATCCTCACGGCTGACGTGCCATTGGTGATCAGTTGCGATGCGAGGAAGGGGTCGGACTGGAGCTTGGCGATCGTGGAGTCGGCAGTCTGTTGCAGGAAGCTCTGCTGGCGTTCGATGCGACCGAGGTCGGAGGTGGGGTCGGTGCGCCACTCGCCGTCGCGGAACTCTTCGTAGTAGCGACTACGGGTGTACTGCAACGACGCCAGACCGTCGAGCATGTGGCAGCCAGGCTGCTGGTCGAGCCCGGTGTTCTTGTCGCGTGTGGGGTACAGGAAGCAGACCTCGGTTCCCCCGACGGTGTCGACGAGGTCCTTGAACCCGTTGAAGTCGATGTCGACGACGTGGTGGATCGGGATACCGAGCTCCTGGGTGATGGTCTGAGCGAGCACGTCGGTGCCGTCGCTGTATGCCGAGTTGATCCGGTTCGGACTGTCGCGTCCGGCGATGTTCACCCACAGGTCACGCGGCAGGCTCACGATCGACGCACCGTTGCCGTCGGCCTCCTGACGCAGGATCATGATCGTGTCCGAACGCCGCCCCGACACCGCGTTCACGTCGCCGATCCCGCCGAAGTCGGCGTCGGTCGGATCCGCGTTCTCGCGGGTGTCCGAGCCGATCAACAGGTAGTTCCGGGCCGGGCCGTCCTGGGGGGTGAGGGCCAATTCGAGGCCCTCGATGCGCTCGATGTCGCCGGTGCGGGCATTGGCCGCACGGATCACACCGAAGGCACCGATCGCGCCCACGACCACTGCGAGCACGAGCGCCAGCGGCGCGGAACTGCGGCGACGCTGCCGACCGGGGTGTGCCATCTCACGAACGCTAGTGGTGCGCCTACGGGCTGCTGCGGCACCTCGGCCGTGAACTCGGTCTCATACCGAGCTCTGACCATCTGTGGGTCTGACGTGCACGACGTCGCCGACATCGAGATCGTGGGACATCCCGTCGGCATCGACCACGACGAGGCGTCCGGAGTCGTCGATCGCGACCGCCCGACCATGCAGCGCCGGCGTGTCGCCGGGCAGCTCCACCCGCACCGTCTGGCCGATCGTGACCAGCGCATCACGGTAGTGCGTCGCTATGTCGCCGGACAGCGCATCGAGTTCTTCCAGCAGGGCCCGGAGCACCACAGCGGGCGAGATGGTGGCGTCACCGGTGGCTTCGCCGGCGAGCAGCTCGAGCACAGCCGCGCCCTCGGGCGCCCAGCCCACGTTGAGGCCCATTCCGACGACGACCGCATCTCGGCCCGGGACCCGCTGCGCCAGGATTCCGGCCAGCTTTCTACCGTCGAGCAGCACGTCGTTGGGCCACTTCAGACCCGCAGACGGCGCAACATCGGCGGCCAGGAACCGCCTGACTGCGGCAACTGCGGCGAGGCCGACTCGCTGGGTGACCTCGGCGGGCACCGCCGGAATCGGAGTCACGACCATCGACACCAGGAGGTTGGTGCCTGCCGGGGCGTCCCATCGCCGATCGAGGCGTCCGCGCCCTGCGGTCTGATGGTCGGTTGCCAGCACGGTCCGGTTCGCTGCCGTACCCGCCTCCACCGCGGCGATCAGGTCGGCGTTGGTGCTCCCGGTCTCGGCGACGTGGCGCACGTCCCATCCCGTCGGCCACGGCGTCGAACCCCAGATGCCTTCGTCGGTACTCACGGGCTCTACATTGGCACCCGTGCTCAAGAAGATCCTGATCGCCAACCGTGGCGAAATCGCCGTCCGAGTCATCCGCGCTGCCCGAGAGATGGGTATCCCCACCGTGGCGGTGTACTCCGAACTCGACCGCGACTCGCTGCATGTCCGTCTCGCCGACGAGGCCTATGCCCTCGGCGGGCAAACCGCGGCCGAGAGCTACATCAACACCGATGTCATGCTCGATGTCATCAAGCGCAGCGGCGCCGACTCGGTGCACCCCGGCTACGGGTTCTTCTCCGAGAACCCCGACTTCGCCCGGGCCATCGCCGCCATGGGGGTCGAGTTCATCGGCCCGCCGCCGACCGCGATGGACGAGATGTCCGACAAGGTCTCGAGCCGCCTCGCCGCCATCCGCGGCGGCGCACCGGTGGTGCCCGGCACCACCGAGTTCGCGAAGGGCCCCGACGACATCAAGGCGTTCGGCAACGAGTTCGGCTGGCCGGTGTGCATCAAGGCAGCCTTCGGTGGCGGCGGGCGCGGCATGAAGGTCGTGCAGACCGAAGCCGAGGTCGACGACGCCATGGCGAGCGCGCAGCGCGAGGCGAAGGCGTTCTTCGGGCGCGACGAGGTGTACGTCGAGCGGTACCTCACGTGGCCCCGGCACGTCGAGATCCAGCTGGTCGGCGACAAGCAGGGCAACTGCGTATGGATCTCGTCGCGTGACTGCTCGGCGCAGCGTCGCCACCAGAAGCTCGTCGAGGAGGCACCGGCACCGAACCTGCCCGACGGTGTCGAGCAGGCGATGGGCGAGGCTGCGGTCAAGGCTGCGAAGGAGGTCGGCTACTACGGCGCCGGCACGGTCGAGTTCATCTTCCAGGACGGCGACTTCTTCTTCCTCGAGATGAACACGCGCCTGCAGGTCGAGCATCCGGTCAGCGAGATGATCACCGACATCGACCTCGTCGAATGGCAGATCCGCGTTGCCGCCGGCGAGGAACTCCCGATGACGCAGGCCGAGGTCGACGCCGCCCGCCGAGGTCACTCGATCGAGATTCGCATCAACGCCGAGGACGTGGCCGAAGGCAAGTTCCTCCCGTCGCCCGGTCTGATCACCAAATTGGTGGCGCCTGCTGGCTTCGGCGTGCGCTTCGATTCGGGTTACATGTCCGGCGACGAGATCAGCCAGTACTACGACAACCTCGTCGGCAAGCTCGTGGTGTGGGGGCGCAACCGTGAGGTCGCCATCGCCCGCACCATCCGGGCGCTCGACGAGCTGGTGGTCGAGGGTGTCGCCACCACGATTCCGGCCGACCTGGCCATCTTGAAGCATCCCGACTTCGCCGCGGTCACGCACTCCACCAAGTGGGTCGAGCAGGTGCTCGACCTCACCGGCATCGGCGGCAAGGCCGAGAGCACGGCACCGGAAGCCGACGATCCCGACGCCGAGCCGCTCGTGAAGCGCTCGACCACGGTCGAGGTCAACGGCAAGCGCTTCGACGTCGACATGTGGGTGCCGGAGACGCCGATGGTGGCCGTTGCCGGCGCGCCGGCGGCCAAGAAGAAGAAGCAGAGCTCCGGCTCGGGTGGTGGCGGCGGCGGGGTCGCCTCGGGCTCGGTCGAGGCCCCGATGCAGGGCACCATCGTGAAGGTGCTGGTCGAGGTCGGTCAGGCCGTCGACGTCGGCACTGGCATCGTGGTGCTCGAGGCCATGAAGATGGAGAACCAGATCAACGCCGAGAAGGCCGGCACCGTCAAGGAGATCAAGGTCAATGCCGGCGACACCGTCGGCAGCGGCGACATCCTCGCCGTCATCGAATAGCTATTCCGCCGCTTCGGAGAGCGCTTCGCTGAGGGCGGGGTGCACGAGGATGCTCTCGGCCAGATCGGTCACGGTGAGGCCAGCGGTTACCGCGACGGCGATCACCGAGATCAGCTCGGCTGCCTGACGGCCCACGATCGAACCGCCGAGCACTTCGCCGGTGGCCGGGTCGGAGATGATCTTCACGAAACCCTTGGTGTCGTTGTTGATCATCGCCTTGGCCGTCGACGAGAACGGCACCTTGGTGACGCGGATCTTGCGGCCGGAACTGAACGCCTCGGCTTCGGCGAGGCCGACGTCGGCGATCTCGGGCTCGGTGAAGATGGCCGACGCAGCCTTGTCGTAGTCGAGGTGACGATGGCTGCGGGTGTGGCCGCCCATGATGTGCTCGGCGATCTTGCGGCCCTGCATCGACGCAACGGACGACAGCGGCAACTTCCCACTGATGTCGCCGGCCGCGTAGATGTGGGCCACGTTCGTCACGCAGTGCTGGTTGATGTCGACGTAGCCCCAGTCGTTCACCGCAACGCCTGCCGCATCGAGCCCGATGTCTTCGGTGTTCGGTATCGAACCAATCGCCAGCACCGCATGGGTCGAGGTGACCGAACGGCCGTCGTCGCAGCGAACGGTGACCGAGTCGTCGGTGCGCTCCATCGATTCGGCGCGGGCACCCATGAGCAACTTGACGCCACGACGCATGAATTCTTCTTCGAGCACCGCCGCCACCTCGGGGTCTTTGCCCGGCAGCACCTGTTGGCGGCTCACGACGAGGGTGACCTTGGAACCGAACGACGAGAACATGTGGACGAACTCGACGCCGGTGACGCCGGAACCGACGACGGTGATGCTCTCCGGGAAGATCTTCGGTGGGTAGCAGTCGCGGGTGGTGAGGATCCGGTCGCCGTCGGGCCGGCACCACTCGGGAATCCGCGGGCGTGACCCGGTGGACACCAGCGCAGCGTCGAACTCGATCGTCTCGATGCCGTTGGGCCCATCGACCTGGGCGGTGTGCGGCCCGGTGAACCGACCGGTGCCACGCAGGATGCGCACGCCCTGGCTCTCCAGGAGCCTGCTCGTGTTGCCGCTCATCGTGTCCTTCACCCTCGCGATGCGGTCGGTCAAGGTATTGACGTCGACCGTGGTGTCGACGTCGGCGAGACCCATGCCGCCGATCGCTCGCGTGCGACTGATCGCTCGCCCTGTGGCGATCATCGCCTTCGAAGGGATGCAGTCCCACAGGTGGGCGGCACCGCCGACCACGTCGCGCTCGACCATCACGACCTGAGCGCCGAGTCGGGCAGCCGTGGTGGCTGCGATGTTCCCGGCGGGGCCCCCGCCGATGATCAGGAATGTGGTTGCCATCAGTGCTGTCCTGCGAACAGACCGTCGTCTTGATAGAGCCGCGACTGGCCGACCTCGGTGTTCTCCAGCGTCAACGCTCCCGTGGCGACGTTGGGGCAGAACCTCGACGGGTAGGCCAGGTTGTCGCGGCGTTCACCGACCCATTCGAAGTGCATCCCGTCGGGCGTGAGGTAGTTGCCGCCCCAGGAGAAGCCGTGCTTGCGGAAGATCTGTACGGTCCGACATCCGCCGGGACGGGTTGCGAAGTCGGGTGGAGCGCACCCTAGGCAGGAGCCCAACGTGTTGGTGTCGAACGCCATGGCCCACGAATGTCGTGACAGGAAGCCGAGTGAGCTGTCGGGGGTGAGTCGGTTGAATCGTGCATTGTGGCAGCCGCCGAACGAGTTGGCGTTGGCCACGTCGATGGTCGCTGCAAGGCGCTCGGCGGCGACCTCGGCGAGTGCAGCTCGCAGCGCCGGCACGATCACGTTGTGGCAGCGGGCTCGGACGGGGATCGACCCGTTCAACAACTCGCGACCTCCGGGGAGGGATGCGTTCAACCATGCGTCGTCCTGGCTGACCGAGCCGTTCGCGTTGACACGGTAGGCGAACTCGCCGAGCGTGGCCTTGGTCTGGGCCATGCCGATCGTGTCGTCGGGATCGGCCGGATCCCAGCTGCGACGGATCCGAATCGAGGTCGACACGAGCCCGTTGGCGGCGAGCGAGGCATCGATGGCTGCTCGCGACGGGAACCCCCACATCACGACTCGGCTCAGACGTACGATCCCGAGGCGGTCGCCGGCCTCCGTGGACATCAGGAACTCGGTGCCGCCCACCTGCGCGTCGGGGAGCACCGCAGCGACACGGAACCAGACGCCGGCACCGGATCCGCCGACCAAGAGCACCGAGTCGCCTGCTTGTGCGCCGCGCAAGCTCGCGGACAAGGCGCCCATCACGAGCGCGTCGGGTGCGAGGTACTGCGAGACGTTGCGCCCCATGGTGCGTCCGATCACGTCGGACGGTAGGACGGTGGTCCCCATCGGAAACGAGAACCCCTCCGGTGGGGCCTGCACCACAGTGGTTCCGCGGTAGAGCCCGACCATGCCAACGCTGGCCGATCGCCCGAATCCGATCGACGCACCGGCATCGCGGGCCGCCGCCGTCGCCCGATCCGCCACGTCAGCACGGAGTTCGCCGGAGTTGAAGACCGTGACCACTTCGGTGGCGACCGGCGAGACCGGCTGGGCTTGGCTAACAGCCGAGACCGGCCGATCGATCGGGTCGTCGGGCTCCAGCGCAGCTACAGGCAGACCGATCCCGATCCCGAACACGACCAATGTTGCAACGACGATCTTGGTTCGAGCACCCACAGCCCCACAGTACGGTCCCCGGCCGACGATCGGACGTCAAGCCGA
>Ga0335398_10011180_pt1 | contig 10125 bp, 13 predicted proteins | sample BON03_FD_205742 | JGI IMG/M metagenome (GOLD analysis project Ga0335398, IMG submission 205742) | Freshwater microbial communities from Lake Bonney liftoff mats and glacier meltwater in Antarctica - BON-03 (spades assembly) (version 2) | ecosystem: Environmental > Aquatic > Freshwater > Ice >... | reverse complement strand
AAAGAGTGCAAAATGCTGGGTCACGATTACAACATTTTTGAGACACGCTGGTATTCTCAATCATCCTCGCGTCCATTTGGAATGGTTGCCATATTTGTGAACAACAAGAAGATTTTTGGATTTCCCTCTAGCAAACTTTTGCAAGTTTTTTGGACAGGAGTATTGTGTAGTATTCATTCAAAGACAGAGTCTCCTGACACTCTGAGTCATAACTTGGCCTTCCTGTGGGTGTGAACGTCACAGCGGCAGGAGAGCCTGCGACGCCATTGTCACGCGTTGCTGAATGGAGGTAAAGTTTCTCCGTGTGTCCAAAATCCACTCTGAGTGGATTTTGGCCGGGTTGTAAACTCAGAGTTTAAAGGAAATTGAGGTGTGGTCAACGCGTATGAGAGGCAGCTGCTCTTTAATCAGTGATGAGTCAAGACAAGTACATCAATGCAACGGGAACTTCAAAGTGCGCTGGAGTCTTGGCTTTGTTTGCTAGACAGGCGTGCGCCATGTCTAGTGTCGACAGAGGCTCAATTCTGCCTGAAACGGGCCAATGAAACAGGCCCAGTACCGAGCTCGGTACTGGGCCTGTTTCGTGTCTCTTGGTCAGGGTCGTCACGGAAGAGCAATTTCAAAAACAGCCACGCTTGCGAAGCGATGGCACATGTAGTCGACTGCCCGTGCTTGTTACAGAGCAAAATCTCGCCAGGAAATCTAGGAAACTTTGCTCTTTTTTTGTGTTGAAGTGCACTAGGAGTATGAGTGGGCAATGATTTGGCATGTCCTCGGCATGTATCTCTGAAACATTGCTTGCAAGCAGTTTGAAGACAGGCAGATAGGTAGGAGTTCAAAGACACAAGTGATGCATCTTTATACGCAACATGCCTGAGAGGCAGTTTTTCTTTCCCCATCAATGACATCTCACCTTCCCTGTGACATATGTTTGCAGAAGCTAGGTCTTCTTTCCGACGAGCAGACTGACGCTTTTTCGCACGCCACCATGCATCTTGCGTACCCTGGGCGTGCGGCGGCGGAGAGAAAATCGACGCCGCCGCGCGCCACTCGATTTGCTCTTCTGCCATACAGATGTGACAAAGACAAAGGACTTTGATCTGTCTGTGACGTTTGAGACACATTATTGTCCCATTGTGACACACGTTTGGTATAAAAGTTATTGTATAAAAGCTGTATAAAAGTTATCTCAAATCCAAATATATAAGTACATACATGTTTATTTTGGTTTTCGTTATGGCTATGCACCAAAATACCACGAAGATGTGACACAGAAAACAAGTTGGAAGAAGTTACAAATTTTGTTGGTTTGTGGATTTTGTCACTATGGCTTTTGGATGACAGTACAAAGCGCTCCCGTTTCGAGAGAGACACCCTGTGCGGCAAGGGACTCCAGACTTATGCCAAACGGTCCGCCGTCACGATGTGTGCCTGTTGGGGTCATGTACTTCATGTCATTCATCTTGTCCAACCTCCCTAGCATGATTGCCCGAATCTGCTGCGGTCTTGGAGGGCCGCCATCGCCCCGCTGTGCCGCTCTCATTTTCGCCTGATGATCCTCTTGTACTTCTTGCTGTAGCCCTAACGGCCATGTGAGCTCGTGTTGCGAAACGTTCATCGCGTGCGCATATTCCACGGAACATACCACTTCAAAGTTAAAGAGACCTATTATCTGGTTGGCGCCCGCCTTCTCGTTGATACTGTAAACTAGCATGATTTGAATGGGTTGGATGTCAAAGTAACCATTTCCCGCCTGAACTCGATCGACAAATGCTTGCTTCAGAGCCTCTTTTGTGCTTGGGAAAGGCAAGCCAAGTTCGCAGCTCCGTCCGGCCCGCATCAAGACGTATATGATCTGCACGATTTCATGATGTGATACTTATCGTCAGACTACATGCATTTGGACAGACACCTCTTCCGCATCCCTGACATAGCAACGTATTTGTATCGATATGAATTTGATCCAGTAATGGACTTGTATATGCAAGTTTTGTGTCTCACCTCCTGCACTCTGCTCATTTCCCCGAATCGCAAGCCCACAAGCTTGATGTCCTCGTCAATGAGCTCCGAAATCAGGACACTGGACCGGGTGCACCCCGGACATACAATGCTGCGCCTACCCCCCAGTAAAAGGTAAGTCATTTGTCGTTGCATTTCAGCGATGCCGAGCTTCTGGAAGCATTCCAGCCACTGCAAGTGAGTATCCTCTGTTTCATCTGCGGCGCGTAGCAGCGCCGCTTCCGTAGCCGCCTTGGACTGATGTGCACTCTCAATTGCCGTGTGTTGTATCGCTATTGTTGCATCCTGTTGTGATATAATATCATGTGCCGCACGTAGCTTGTTGATGAATGTCAGTGCAGGTGATGCTTCTGATTGCCTGAGCGGAGTGTCCTGTATATCATCAACGCGACGTCAACACCACGTCAACACCCACGTCGACACCACATAGAAAATGGCCAACTTTGCGCCCGCGACTACACGTACACACTCACACATGCAAAGTGACTCATTAACTCACTCTCTCTCACACACACACACATAGAGCAACACAGCCATCTTCGAAGAGCACTATGGATGGAGGGGACTGCTCGTGGAGCCATTGGTAGGGCAGATTCACGCCATCCTCTACAACCGGGTATGGGCTTTCTTCATAGCCTCTTCCCCTGTCCATAACAGATTCCAGACTTGTGCATCAAGGCCCCACGCCGTCGGCTCAGTGTCTACATGCGATCCACCAATCTTCTCAATTCGTATTTTGCACTTTTGGATGGAACGCGTGACCGTTGCCCAGCTAATCTTTCCAGGGGCGAACATGGAAGCGAGTTTTTTTCTGCCCTTGTGACTGACACTTTTTGATTGTGCAACGACTTTGCCAATCGTGACCAGAAGTCTTTGTTTGCCATGTTCCAGTTCCACAGCTCCATTTCGTTAATCAAGTCAGTAAATGGGTTGCAGTGCCACTCTGACTTAGAGCATGGGTCTAGAGCAAAGTAGTATAGATGAGACGAAGACCGCTTTTAAGCTCAGCTGAGACAAGACAAAGAGATAGGCCCTTTAAGCAGTGCAGCAATACGCTGACACCGCAGACCTCTATTAGATAATATCAGAAACGATCCTATTCACAATCGATATCCTAATGCATCAGACTCTCTTGCCACACTTAGCGACATGCAGGGCCCTCTGTAGTTGGTTTGACGTCAACCGGCTCACTTGATCTTTCTGAACGTCAGTTCTATTTTCGGTTGCTGACAAATGCAGGAGAAAATCCTTGAGGAACGGATCCTTAAGAATCTCTCAGTTGTCTAATAAGTCAATCCCAACCGTGACTGATGTGAGTCACGGTGTACACATGCCAGAGTCACAGGATGACTCTGATACTCCATCGATGCGTGTGGTAATTGCGCTAGCATAATTTTTTGCAGACATCTTCATGCCGCATGCATTGGTCGTCATGATGCAACAAGGCCTGCGTGAGTGCTGCTGACCGCAGGGGGCACTCATGGCCACCCTCTGCAGTTGACAAGGTATATAGAGAGTTTACAGTTGACCATGGTACGTGCCATGTGTTTTTATACGCTTGTACCCAGATTGCCTGCAGACCCTCTAACTCACTCTGCGACCATTCGATGAGGGCTGCCAAGAACCGGAAGGCGCAAATTCAATTCTGTGCGAAGAGTTCGGCAGAAAGTTCTGGCGTCAGCGGGTGGCTTTTGATTAGATTGCGTGCCACTCTTGCGTTTTCAAGAACTACCTCTCTTGAGGCGCTCATGTCACCATTTCCGTGCCCCAGTAACCTAAGTACCGGCATGCGTCATTAATCTCTAGAATTTTGCTCAACATGTTCGCCATTTGTCCTCAGATCTAGTGCCGGCATGCTTTTCCTTCGCTTCTGATCCTTGTCAATCACGAGCAAGAAAGTTTTTTGACGTTGATCTCCATTTCACACCATGTTTTGAACTCCTGCACCATGTTCAGCAAAGTTATTATTCCTTCTGGGGTCTCAGCAAAGATCCGGATGTCATCGATGAAATTTATGTTCTTAAACTGATAGCCGTGGTTGGCGTCTTGATTGCTGTCTTCCTCGTCTTTGCCAATCTGCAAACTATGGCTGATACCCTGATTCTGCCCAGTCGCCGTGAGCATCCGCAACAGAGCGTTGATAAGAAATTAAACAGTTCCGGGGATGTGATGCTTCCTTGTGCTACACCTGTATTAAACGTGATTCTTGCAATTTCTGCGTCATTTGGAGCCAGACGGACTGTTGCGCTGTCGTAAGGTGATTGACTCGATTTCTTTGCCTGTGGGCTTCATGCGTGACAAAATTCATTTTTTGCATGTTGATGTTGACACTTCGACCCTACTTGCCTCCACCGTGGGCTTGCCCTGGTTCTAACACATTTGCCTGTTCAATAATCTGTTTCAGCCGCTGGTTGATGATGTAATTGAGCAGTTAGTACCCACTGTTGAGCAGCACTACCGGTCTTTGATCAGACGAATTGTTGGTGCTGCCTACTTTCTTGAGTTGAGAGATGGTGCCATTCATGGTGGACCGACTCTGGCGTGCTGTGTCCCTAGTTTTCTCGGGTAGAGTCAATATTTCATTCACCCACGCTTGCACAATCAAGAATTTCTCATCTGACATTATCTTCAAGAGCTCATTGGGGCACTTGTCCGGGCCTGGTGCCTTGCCTGCTTTAAGACAGTATGTAATGTGCTTTGCGATTTCTTGACAGGTGGGTGCGCCACGCAACCTGCCCTGCGTGCCACAAGCGGTTCTGCATGCGTTGATTTTGAGCTATGTCATCAACTCCAGTGCCGCTATTGTTCCTTTGATGTGCTGGAAAATCTGTGAAGTGCTAGCACCCTTGGCGGAAGGCAACTAGCTCTCGTCTGTTGTGCTCAGCGTGCCCTGCGGGGCAGTGCGGGATACTCGCACAAGTCTTGCTAGCATTGCCCCAATTCGTCATCGTAGGCTCAGGCCGCTGTCCTTGTGCACCCACGCAGCCTTCTTGCGAGTGATATTTGAGGCAGCACCACGATGGCGGTGGGGAAGAAGAACAGGGCGGAACCTCAGTAGACATGAAGAACATCAGAACGCACAGCTCCTTGAATCCACATTCCTTACTTATTGTAGTCAGCTTGTACCCTTGCAATGCATAACAGTTTTCTCACGTGGGCTGAATTTTTCCGCCAGTCCATGGACCTCACTCCAGAGAATCTGCCGACAGGCCGTTCCTTGAGATAAACTGACTATGTCATGCTTTCGAGTGATTTTTGTAATCATCAGTGCAATCACGCCCCCTTGGCTCGCCTCTGTAGTGATGAACCTTGAAAAGGGGCATGAGGGGGCATCATGAGCGTTTTGATGTTTTGGTTGCGCCAACTCCAACACTGTTTACCACTCTCGTGCCTGCTTCAATGTTCGTTGCCCTGTGTAAACATATTGAACACAGTCATGCATCATGGCTTCCAATGTCCCCGCTGTGTAGCCACAGACACTGGGGCTTTTTGAAGAGGCTGCAGCAATGGTAACTGGGGCAGCTGAGGTAGCATTAGCTGCTAGGGCTGCAGTGTTGGCACCTGTGGGAGCGGCAGCTGCACTCGTTGGGGCCAAGACAGCATCTGTTGAAAGGTCGACAGCACCAGCTACTGATGGATTCGCCTGTGCTCCAACTGAGACAGAGGTAGTGCCTGACAGGCCCTGTGGGGAAGTTTGCAGCGCTGAAACCTGGTGGGAGGGTGGCTGTATCGCAACATCTTCAGTATATCATGCATTTGCGTAACTTGTGTTTTTGTAATGACCATCATGCCTCCCTTATTTGTTTCAGTGATTTGAAACGATGAAACTCCGATGACGAGCAAACCCTCTTGGGCCCAGCGTCTGTAATCTGCTCAGCTTGCAACGCTTGCTGCCACTTTCACATTTGCTCCGCTGCCGACTGGACCGAGAGTACACACTTGACGCAGTGCGTAGTGATCGCTCCTAGTGACCCTGCCGCGTACTTGTTCATATTCTGCAGATCCTGATACCTGACGCCTACTTGATCCCGCTTTCAATATCCAAGCCCGTCCACTATCTCAGCCTCTCAGCTTGTATATGACGCTGAGTCTTGCCCGTTGACCATAAATTCAATGCACCGTAGTGTTTGCTTCATCTTCTATGAAGTTTCCAATTATACATTCCCACTCCTCACGGTGCATATCCTTGTCTTTGAGTTCTGTCCAGCAACCCCACGGCATTGTCTAGATCATTTCTGTTTGTTGAGGCTGCGGTGCATATACTCACCTGAAAACTTGTCAGTTCCTCAATGTTTTTCCAGGAAATCCTTGTGCGCCTGTCGATCCTGCGGCTGTTGGTTCCACTATTCAAGGCTGGCTTCGTTATTGCTAGATCTGCTTGTCGAAATTTGATCATCACTTCTAGTATTCTCGTCCATTCTGGGAGATTGTCCACACTATTCATTTCTTGCGGCTTCATTTTGAAATCGCTATAAAGTCCAAATTGTGCCATACATCGCTGAAGTGCTATAGATGCTCCGCCTAGCCTTCCTCAGGTTGTTCGTGCAGCTATCAAAGTTGCTAGTTCTTGCAAGATTTTTACCTGCTCCTGGTCTATGAGGGCTGCATTCCCGTGCCCAGTTATCTCTCCATTCTGGATTCTTATGTGAGCATCCCTGCTGTCGCTACTCGCCTTTCAACTGCACACCTGAGACCCATCTCTTTGATACAATTTCCATCGTTGATGTTGGTGATTATTTGTTGGGCAATTGGGCGCATAATTGCGTCGAGTTTTGATTGAATGTGCTGTATTTGCTTTGGATCATTTTTTTTGCAATGAGCTCTCCTGACTGGCCTTCTGAGTCTCGCGACCGAGGGTCTTATTAGCTTAACCGAAAGCTCATTGGTTGTGCATGCTATCAACGTATGATCATTCTGATATCAATGCATGATCGTTCTCACACGCTCCTACCCAGTGACCTGTACTCTCTGGCGCCAGCATTTCGGCCGTTTCGTCGTTGGGAAAATTTCATGTAATGATGCGGTCAAGTGTTGAACTTTTGATGTTATCAAGTGATGAAATATCCATCAGATCTCTTCGTGTGTGTGCCTCAAATTTCATCAGTGATCCTCTTGTTTTTAAAATAATTTCTTGAAACTGATCATCTACTTCATCAAAATCCGACTTCATTGAGATGGAATATCCTGTACGTGACCTTGCCGCATTCAGGTCCCCTTCCACAATTCTCCGCTGCCATTCTGACTCTCAGTGTATTTCCGCCTGGATGTGAGTATTCACACATCTTTGAAGGTCCGGCCGCCCCGCTGTTGCTTGACGAATATTAATAATACTAACACGCTCGGCCTCATGCGTCATCGCTTCAAGCCACAAATTGCATCCATGGGCAATGCGTTGCAGCGCCTTCTTTTCTTGGGGCTTATGCCAATTCACAACAAGTGCTGTGGGGCGAAACACACGTTTGTGCAGAATGGCAACTACCGTGTTGCGTTGCAATTCAAAGTCTCTTCAGTCTTACAAGTGTATTTGTAGCTACATTTTCATGCATGTGCTATTGTGTTAAACCCATTTGCAGGCTCTATAAATAGTTAGGGCTCCATAAATAGTTAGGGCTCAATAAACAGTTAGGGCTCAATAAACAGTCATCATAAAAGTGACTCGTTATCGATAACGAGTGTTTATGGTGGCTATTTTTGTGACCATCTATCGATGGATGGTCACCATGAATAGTGACTATTTACTGCAATCTAGATAAATATTCACTATAACAAGTGACTTACTTACTTGATAAGTCACCGCAACTAGTGACTATTTAGGGCATTTTTAAAGTAGAGGGGAGACAACCATGGATGGCAAGCCACCTCGCCAATTGATTGACTAGATTACAAACCCTGGTCTGGGCTGCAGAGTGGGTGCTCTGTAGCGATGAGGTCCTACCTTCCCGATTCTTGCTAAGTTGTCGCTGCGGTCCCAATAGGGAACGTGTCATGGAGGGGATGCCTGGGATTCGATACGTAAGTGACCGTGATTATTTAACGAGCTTGCACTTCAAGGTCTCTCTGTTTCGACACACGAACACACGTGCGCGCACACACACACACACACCTACACACACACCCACCCACACACACACACACATCAACTTGTCGCGTGTCGCAGGTCTCTCTTTTTCGAAACACGAACACACGCGTGCGCACACACATACACACGCACACACACACACATCAACTCGTCGTGTCTCTCAGGTCTCCATTTTTCAACACACGAACACACACGCACACAGCACACACACACACACACACGCACACACATACACGCACACACACACACACACACATCAACTCGTTGCGTCTCTCAGGTCTCTATTTTTTGACACACGAACACACAATCGAGCACGCACACACACACACACACACACACACAAACACACACACATCAACTCGACGCATGTATTGTAATATATTGTGTACGTCACAATGGAGATCATCATTGATCTTCCTTTTGGTTTTCCAATAAACAACATTATCTCTCTCTACGTCACAATACCGTTCTCTTACCCACACCCCCCCTTTTCAAGGCTCTTGCTCTCTCTCTCTCTCTATACACATATATGTTTCTCTCCCTCTCCTTTTCTCTGCTCGTTTCTCTCTTTTCCTCTCTCTCTCTCTCACACACACGCACACGCACACACACACATTCTCTTTCTTTCTCTGACTTGCTATATGCATTCTGACTTCCTATGTGCATCAGCCTTTCTGACTACCTATTTATATCTGCTTAGTTCATGCCCTTCTTCAATACTTCCTTTCTATGTCTCTTCTGCTCTTCCTCTCTCTTTCTTCCTCTCTTTCTCTCTCCCTCCCACCATCTCTCCCTTCCTCCCTCCCTCCCTTCCTCCCTCCATCCTTCCCCCCCCCCTCTCTGTGCCATAGACTTATATATCACGGGGGTAAGTGTATCACAAGAAACTAATCCATCCTCAAGGGTAGCCTCGAAGATGTCAGGCCACATGAGTCAAGAGACTCCTACTGTGATATGCACTCTTGTATTGTTGTATCCGTCATTTGGCACCTGGTCACTGTCTGTATCTGCTACTAGGTCAATGTTGCTGCTTGCACCAATGTAAGGTTGGTACTTTGGATATTTCAAACAGTATTCTTGCTGAACATCGAGTTTACTCGAGGAATCCAGATTTCATGCAGCACTTGCAGTTACGATTGCTGCTTTTTCCCGCATGGCCTGCGCGATGTGAAGTTGCGCCACATGTATGCCAAGTGGTCCCAGATTTCATGAAATAACATGATCTTTGGCACTCGTTAACGACTGCCAACTCTGGCACATTTCCAATGTCCACTTCCACTGTCATTACATCCAACTTGATAATGAGCTGGGATATTTTGGTTTTCCATTTTAGTAACTTGAAGATGTCTTGACCAAATTTCGCCATTGATGCGTACCCTCGATTTTTAATTCTGCTGAGGAATTTTGGAATGCTTCCATATTCCACTGCTGACCAAAACTCTCTCAACTGCGATCCTGATTCGATCCACCAGAACTCCTGAGTAGTCTCTTCAACTAATTGGCGTTGTGTCGTTCCTCGTACTTGCATCCCTTTTTCTCAATCAGCGTTTCTAGCTTCTGTCCACCATCTTTCACACATGGCACATGCCACTATTACAGTTTGGAATTTAAGCCCAGACGGGCTATCCTGGAATCGATTTCTGCCAGCCGCCTCCGCTCGCTTTTCAAAAAATCGATTTCCTGCATTCCAGGCATTGCGCTGGTAGCATCATCTTTTCCCCCTTTAAGAACCTTGGATCACCCTTTATAAAGACAAAAGTTAATTCACACTGTTCCCATGCCTGAAAAGTAGCGAAACAAAAGAAATTTGGTTCAGCGTACCAGTTAGCAAACATTCAAATGTTTTTTACTGGTTGAGGTACCTCAATTTCCATCGACCACATCTTCGAATCTGGATGTGGTCGATGGATTCTGGATTTTTGGGTGGCAAATTCCTGAAACAACCTCAAAACGAGAAATAATGATTGATTTGACCGAACATTTTCACTTTTCCTGTGGGGGCCGTGACGATTTTGTGACACTAAATC
>Ga0335398_10011179_pt1 | contig 10125 bp, 10 predicted proteins | sample BON03_FD_205742 | JGI IMG/M metagenome (GOLD analysis project Ga0335398, IMG submission 205742) | Freshwater microbial communities from Lake Bonney liftoff mats and glacier meltwater in Antarctica - BON-03 (spades assembly) (version 2) | ecosystem: Environmental > Aquatic > Freshwater > Ice >... | reverse complement strand
TGGTGGTGCTGCGTATGATACTGTTGATGCTTGTGGTGGTGGTGATGGACAGGGGCCGACCAATGTTGCTGCTGCTGCTGCTGCTGCTGCTGCTGCTGTTGGTGGGGAAAATGGGGGTGAGGAGGAACATGCTGCGGCTGCGGCCCCGTCAATGCCGAAGGCCTGGGGGAAGGAGGGGGGGGGACGACCTTCTTAGGCGCCGAAGAAGGAGGAGGGGGAGGAGGAACAGCAGTGGGCGGCGGAGGGAGAGACGCTCGGAGGGGGTGGTGAGGTCCTACTGCTGCTGCTGCTGCTGCTGCTGCTGCTGCCGTCACATCGACAGGGGGCAAGACCGGTGCTACAGCTGCAGGCCTTGGCCTTGCCGCCTCCACCTTCTTGACCGATGCTGCTGGTGCTGCTGGTGCTGGTGCTGGTGCTGCTGGTGCTGCTGCTGCTGTTGGTGCTCCTACTACTCCGGTCGACGGCGTAGGTAGATAGCAGGCAGAAGGAGCGGCAGAGGGAGACCAGGCTTCAGACTTGCGGGCTGGGCAGGTGAGCCAGCGGGAGACGAGGCTGGACATGACGGTAATCCGTGCTTCTTCTTCGAGGTACTCTCCGGTGAGTAGTGCTTGGAGGGGAGCGAGGGGCATGGGGACAATGGTTGCTTCGGCTCTATCGAGCACAAGGGCAGCATTACGAGTTGGGTCTTTATTATACCGCACGATGCCCGCGACGACTACTTGGACGGTGGGAGGCACGCCGGGGGTACGGAGTTGCTGTCCCATGAAGAGGTTGGTGTGTGGCTGGCCTTTGAGGCCCGCGCCGTGGAAGTAGGTCCAGTTCCCGGCGGGGATGCCTTCGCGGGGGCAGCCGGCTTGCATGAAGTAGACGTAGGAGGGAGGGGAGATAGAGGTATAGGTGGAGGAGGAGGAGGAGGAGGAGGAGGGAGGGGGCATGGGCTGCGGTTGTTGTTTGAGGTGGTAGGAGTGGTGGGGGAATGTAGCTTCTTCTGGCTTCTGCTTGGGCAGGGGGGGAGATAAGAAGGAGGAGGAGGAGGAGGAGGAAGACGACGAATGAAGAGGCAACGGCAATGAGGACGAGTGCGGCGCCATGGAAAGGCTAGCTTGTGATGGTTGATGCGTCAGCGCTGCGGTGGAGGGGGGGGAAGGAGGGCAGGGTGGGGTGATGGACGAATTATTGTGGATGACGGCTGGTTTCTGCGCGCTCATGTTGAGCGGGACTGGGGAGTGGTGCGGCATGGCGTGACGGGGATGGGTAGGTGGCTTGGGGCTGGCATTTTTTTGGGTCTTTTTGGGAGACACGGAGGAGATGGAGGAGGAAGAGGTGGAGACGGACATGGGCGTGGGTTGCGGTTGTTGTTGTTGCGGTGCCGTGGCCTTGGCTTTGGTGGAGAAGTCTAAGAGGATGGAAATGAGCTCCAAATCGCTCGTGTTGGCCGGGGCCTTGGGCCTGGGGGACGTGCCGGCACCGGTGGCAGCACTGACCGCGACTGACGCTGGTCTCGCGGCGGCGGCGTGGTGATGCTGGTGCTGGTTCTGCTGCTCGTCTTCTTGCTCGCTTTCAGGGTGCATCCCGCTGCCGACCGAGGTGGTGGCCACGGAGCCTTCGGCCGAAGAGGTGGAGTAGGACGAGGGCGAATTGGGCACGGGCCGAATGTCACCTTGCTCGACCACCATGTGCTCCTCGTCTTGCTGCGTGGCCACCGCTGCTGCCGTCGTCTTGCGCCGTTGCCGGCGCTCCGTCTTCTCCGTGTCCTCGCCCATGGTGAAAATCGTTCTTCTGTTGTTGGTGGTGGCCGTGGACGCCACCACCCGGGGCAACGATAATCCCGTCCGGCGGCTGGTCAGAGTGCGCCCGACGAACAGGGAAACCCACTCAGCAAACGCCACCAAGTCAGTTTCCCGGTCCGCCGGCGTGGCTTCCCAGGCGTTGCCGTATCGTCTCCCGCATGTCACGCAGGTACTCAGGCGGAAGGACAGAGGGTGGCAACAAGGTCGAAGACCCGTAGGTGACGGCCCCCTTGCTGCTGCTGCCGGTGCTGCTTCGTTTTGAGGACGCAGAGGAGGAGGAGGAGGAGGAGGAGGCTGACGACGACGCCGGGCCGTAGGAGGAGGCACTCCTGGGCGAGGTCGGATAGTGGCTGCTGCTGGCACTGCTGCTGGTAGTGATGCTGGGCTCGCCTGGCCCCTGCATTTTGTAGTCCTTGGCCCCTGCTTCATCATGGCATTGGCATGCTTCTTTCTTCTTTCTTCTCTGCACCTCTTGACCCTTCACCTTCACCCACCCCCCCACCCACCCACAAAACAAGGACACCAAACACCGCATGTACCATGTCACCCTCCTTCCCGTCGCCAGTCAACGCTACCACGCCTCTACTGCCGTCCTCCCATTCCCACAGCCCCAGCCCCTCCACCACCCCATCGTCGCACGTCCCCGCCGCCTTGCCACGGCCACCATGGGCCTTTGACCTTCGACTGCAGTACAATATGCAAGTCGCTCTTTCATGCCTTGCCCTTATCCTTGCCGTTTTAACTATCCTCATGGCCGCTGGCTCTAGCACCAATCACACCGACTCCTGGCGCGAGGCCTCGTCATTGACATTGGCTGGCATCGGTTTAGTGCTAGACGCGGGGGCGCTCCTTGTCCTCGCGCAGTACGGCAAACACCAGGCCCCTGCCGGAGAGGGTAGGGAAACGAGGGTGAGGAAAGTGAGCAGTCTACTCCCCCTCACCGCTCAACTTTTGTTCAACGCTAGTGTCCTCGGACCGTACCGGGTGCTGGCCGTGGTGCTGAGCCTCACGACGACAACAACGACGACAACAACGACCGCGACCACGGGTTTGAAAATCGAAGAGGCAGCCCTTGCCGCACTGGTCGCCATGGTAGCCTTTTCCCAACTTTTCTGCTCAATGTACTTCTTCCGCTTGGCGCGTATTTGGCGGGCGTTTGACGACGGCACCAACGACCAGCAGCAACAGCAGCAGGAGCAGCAGCAGCATCTCTTGCCGCGGCGAGGCCTAAAAGATCTTTTTCACGTCTTAGGCCTTAAGCCATCGCCTTCGGAAATGGCGGAGCTTGCTTCCATCGTGGAGTCAGAAGAGGAGGAAATGGAGGCAAAAGCCGCAACAACAGCAGCAGCGCAAAGTACTAGCAGCAGCTGCAGAGGCCAAGACACGGGCTTGACGTTTGAGGACGTGTGTCGCATCCTGGCCCATTACACCGAAATCCACGCCTCTCGGAAGCGTCGCCGGCACCAACGACGACGGGCTTTGGAGGCGGCGGCGGCTGGCGGAGGAGAAGGGAGTGGCCCGCAGCTATTATTATCATCACCAGCAGCAGCAGCAGCCCCAGCAGCACCTCAATCCTTGCCCGCACGCGATGCCGTAAAAAAAGGGGAAGATCTTACGACAAAAGATGTAGAGAAGAAGGAAGAGGAAAGCATGTAAGTAAAACGAACAAAGAAAAACCATGTAAGTATGCTAATGTGTCAATTTTTTCTGAGAGCTTCTCTCCGTTTCTCCTTTTCGTTCTTCTCTTCTCTTGGGAATAGTTGTTTGGAAAATGCGAAACACAGAACAGGATAAGGTTAAGATAGTTAAAAAAATACACTGCTAAAATATAAGCGTGTGCCATCTCTTGTTTGGAAGTCCTCTCGCAATGTTCTCTTTTTTCTTTCTTTTTAGAATTGTTGGTTTGGTTTTTGTGGTGGGCGCGCCATCAGCAGACCCTTGCCCAGGACCTTCCCCCGCGTCACACACACTCACAGACAGACAGACACACGTACACGAATTTCCTCCTTTGGAGGCAGTCCGTCACGCCACACAGATAATCCTTATCTTCTCTCTCCCCCTACCCTCCTTCCCTTCCTTCTTCTCTTTCTTTCTCTCGAAGGCGGTGGGATGGGAGGCCAATGACGACGACGACGAATGCACATGAATGAACGACTACTCTAAGCGTACGCTCTGTGTTTTTGTGAGAGGATGATGGGGAGGGAGAAGGGTGGGAGAAGGTGAGTGATGGCGAAAAATCATTTTGAAGGAGGCCAGGCGCACATCAACATAACAAACAGACGAACATACATACCAATCGAAACCCACCCTTCCACAATAGCCAGAAGAGATACGTACTTAGAAGAAGCCCTGTCCATCCCCAAAGGGGCTCAAGTGCTGGGCGGCAATCTGCTCAAAGCACGTCTGGCCGGTCACGGCCTCCTGGAGAAGGATACCAGCAGCACCGAGCATAGCCAAGCGTCCGTTCTTGAGCTCCTTCAACTGCAGCTCCGCAAACTTGTCCGCGTCATTCTTAAAGGGATTGAAGTTCAACCCGAACCCGAGGTCGCCCGGGGCCTTGTTCTCCGTGTCTTGCTTCCCGACCGTCAACTCAATCACGCCGATGGTGGCCAGGATCTGCAGCCACGCGGGGCCGGGAAGCTCTCCGATGGCCTTGAGGCCCGGGGCGATCTTCCCATCATACAAGGGATGGTAGACCTCGGAGAGCCACAGGCCCAACACGGCAATCATGGCCAATCGGCCGTGCTTGAGCTCTGGACCGAGGGATGGGAGGGAGGGAGGGAGGGAGGGAGGTATGAGTATTTGGTTTTAATCTTTCAGAACAGAGGTAAGGCGAGAAGAAGAGAGGGGCTGGTATAATTCAAACCATTCATGGACAATTTGTCAAACATGAAAAGGAAACGAGGGATGGAGGGAGGGAGGGAGGAGGGAGGGAGGGAGGAGGGAGGGAGGGTGTAGAATTAAACGTACCAACTGCCCTGTAACGGTAGAGGCTGCCCTCGTCCTTGGAGAATTTAAGGGGGTCCCAGACGCCGCCCGTCTCCACATCCGCGCCCAGGATCTCGTTCACGGCCATGCGGGCCACGCCACGAGCTGTTTAAGTGAAGAAGAAAAGGAGGAGGATGGAGGAGGGAGCAAAATGAATTCCGAAAGTATTGGTGCGACAGGGACAGACAACCTAATAACGATAAGGCTTACAAAACACACTGGACAGTGGACGTATACACAGTCATAGATGAAATCGAACCGGGTCATCGGCTGCTGGTGCGGCGGCTCCGCAGAAGACAAGCCCTACCATACGCAACCACGCAGCCTACCCTACGCACCCCCGCCTAGGCCACACACACAACACACTACAGCGTCGATGAGATGAGAGCTTGAGGTAGTCAGGACATAGTCCTGCCTTCCCCTAAGCCAAACATCTGCCATCTCGCCTGCGCGTGTCCCACTCGATCCTCCTCCTCATCCCCCTCCCCCTCCCCTCCCCACACAGACCACGCCCTCCCTTCCCCCCCTCCTCTCCCACGCGGTCCAACCCTTCCCGTGTGTGAACTTACTGCGAGACATCTTAGGGGCAGCGGGGACAAAGGCAGAGGCCATGGCCAAGCTGCCGAGGACAACCATCGCGCACTTCATGTTAGAGAAGGGGGAGTGGATCTCTGTTTGGTGTGTGGGCAGGGAGGGAGAGAAGAAGATGAGCACAATGAGATTCTGAGAAGCTGATTGGACACACGTCGTGGCCTACTGTCAATCCCTCTTTGGCCGCGGTGCAAAAGGCCAGGGACTCGAGAAAGGGAGCCAAATGACTTCAAAGGCAAGCAGGCACCCTGGCTCTCTGTTCGGTGGGGGAAGGAAGGGGTGTGCGACATGCTTCTTGGTTGATGTAGAAATCCTTCCGGCCGCACGAAAGGATTTGCTGCAAGTTAACACATCTTCGGTGTCCACGCTGGCGCAGCACCACCACCCTACGCGCATGCCCGTCCCCACACAGGGCCGTGTGCCTCGTACAGGAGAAGATTTAGGCTTCCTTCCCTTGCCCTTGCCCCTCTTTTCCACGCAGATCAGTCCTTCCGCAAAAGGTATCTCCTCAATTCAACCATCTTCGCTCGCCTCTCCCCTTCCCTGATGCCCTCTGTTGCTCTGCTTCTCCTCCCTTGTTGGGGATGAATCCCCCCCACCCCAGGTGGCCACGCGTGTGCTTGACACCTGGGTGTACAGGGTAGTGTCCTACTGGGCTCCTAATTTGAATGGGAGGGTGGGGTGGGCTGGTTGTCTGGCCTCCCAGCACCAGACCAAGCCCACCGGCGAGAGCAAAGGCCTGGGAGGATTTTGGCTCGAAGGCCGCATGGATTAAGGCGCCTGCCCCACGCTCTGAGTACATGCACGCACCCACACACAGTCTATCAACACACAGATCAACACTCTTTCGGACGCAGGGGTGGTGGGCACCAGCATCGTCATTGACCCTGCAGTAAGAAGAAGAAGCATGCCTTGCTTTGAAGACCAGAGCTACACAGTAAATGCACGTACACAAGACTCACCCCACCACACCCCACCCACCCTCCCCTTCACACAAAACACAGCCCCACCCCTCCTTTAATCCCAACATGAAGACTGCTGTCCTATTCGTCACGGGCCTGGTCGGCGCCCAGGCCTTCCTCGCCCCCAACGCCCCCGTCCCCGCCGCCACCAGGATGGAGGCCGTCAAGTCCGGCAAGGCCGGTAAGGCCGGTGCCGCCAAGGCCGCCAAGCCCCAGACTGCCAACAACTACTTGAAGGAGATCGAGCCTGGCACCGGCCCCCTGGGGAAGTGGTACGTCCGCGAGGACCCCTCCCTCTCCGCCGCCCTCCCCTGGGTGACCCGGCCCGAGATTGGGGACGGCTCCTTGGTGGGTGACTTTGGTTTCGACCCCTTTGGCCTGTCCAAGATCTTCGACGTGAACTGGCTGCGTAACGCCGAGCTCAAGCATGGGCGATTGGCTATGTTGGCGACCCTCGGCATGGTGACCCCGGAGCTGGTCCAGGCCCCCTCTGGCTTCCAGGGCTTCCAGTTCGCCCCCGAGTTCATGGAGCTGAACGCCATCAAGGCCTTGTCCGCTGTCCCCACCCTCGGCCTCTCCCAGATCCTCCTCGTCATTTCCTTCGTGGAGGTGGCCACCTTCGCCAAGGTCTACAACGAGCGATTCACCTACGAGGATAACCTGACCCCCTTGGAGCGCAGCAAGGTCGTGCAGGGCCGATTCGAGGACTTGTCCGGCGCCGCCAAGACCCAGGGCAAGGCCGGCATCAACCCCTTCGGCAGCGCTGTGAATGTTGGCTTCCAGGACCCCGAGGCGTTCATCCCCGGTGACCTTGGCTTTGACCCCCTTGGATTTTCTGACAACGGCATCAACCCCGACTACGCGCTGGCTGAGATCAAGCACGCTCGTCTTGCTATGCTCGGCGCGGCCGGCATGCTCATCCAGGAGTTCCTCCAGCCCAAGGGTATCCTCACCCAGACCGCTGAGTGGGCCGCGGCGCAGTAAGCTTTGCTCTGAAAGGTTTGCAGCAGCAGCAGCAGCAACGTTGTCATCGTCATCATCTATACACACAAAAACAACTTCACACACACGCTTGCTATTCCCGGCCGCTGGCTCTGTGTGGTTGAAGATGGGCTCTAGGCTTGTGCGCGCACCCAGTGGTGGTCCTATATAGGGGTTAGTAGCTTCACACAAAACAACAACAAAATCTCCTCTCCCTTCGCTTTGCCCCACTCCCCCCCCCACCACATATGCAAGGAGGAAGAAGAAGGAAGGGAAGGAAGGGACGGAAGGGAAGGAAAGGATTAGAGGAAGGAAGGAAGTGGTTTCATGGATTATTTGGAAAACGGAAGGTACAGAACAAAAAGGGAAAAAAAGGAAAAAAAGAGAACGACCCCAGCAAGAAGAAAAACACAAGAAATGAAAACAAACTTGCAGGACTTTTGCTTTTTACCTTTACTTTGACGCATTTCTTTCTTTGCATTGATGATTTTATTTCTTCTATTGATTAAAATTATTTATCTTCTCATATTTCTGATATTTCACGTGTTTCTATCTGTCTTCGCCTGCTCTCTCTCTTCCACCCGTGGTGGTGGTGCTGGCGGGTACAAATCTTCCCACAAAGCCACTCTTGCATCCTTCCCCCCCGAAACCAACGTACTCAAATCCGGACTAAACTCCAGGGAGTTAATACTCCCACTGTGCCCTTTTAGCACCGCCAAGGGCGCCCCATCTTGCCACCGAAAAAGACGCACCCGATGATCCCACCCACCCGTCGCAAAGAGCTTCTCGTCCCTCCGCACCTTTACCTCGCCGACGCCCGGGTGCTTGAGCGTGAGCGATTTCTTTTTATTACAGCAGTGTTGTGCTAAATCTAGGTCAAAAAGGACAAGCTCGCACCCTGCTGCTCCTAAGACACCTCGTCGTCCCGACGGCCCTATGTCCAAGGCCAAGGGCGTTTCTTTATCAGTAAGCTTAACAGAAAAAGCAGCAGCACTGCTGCTACTGCTGCTACTGCTGGAAGAGGACGAGGAAGAGGCACTGCCAAGACGTCGAAGGTCCCACCCATGCAAAGACCCGTCTTCATAAACTGCCAGCGCAAATCCCTCCCCAGCAGCAGCAGCAGCAGCAGCAGCAGCAGCAGCCTCCTCCCCCTCCCCGCCAGCACTATTAGGCAACACCAAACGAAGGCACATGCACAGCCCCCTATTCTCGGGCCCCAAAGCCGCAAACGTGTGCACGGGACGCGTACCCTCCCGCATGTCCCACAACTGAAATTGCTCCGACTCAGCGGTCGGTACCAGAAGCAACTGCTGATGCTTCTGTTGCTGCGTCGCAGTGGCTGTGCTACTTCCGCCCACCGAAACCTTGCAAAAATGAAACGAACCCGTCGCCCAGGAACGCACCGGTCGGGGCTGCCCTCCCTCGTCGCCCATGTCCCACAACGAAATGGTGCCACCGCGAAGCTGTGTCAAGAGTTGCCGGCCCTGATCGAGGGCATGCAAGCTCAAGACGCCCTTCATTGTCGATGGGGTCGGTGGCGCCATGGACAAGGGGGAGGCCGCGTACTGCGGCGGCGTCCAGCTCATACGCGGACGGCACGCGCCTAAGTCCCATAGCTTTACATGGCCGTCGGCATCGCCCGTCACTAGGAGGGGAGGCTCGTCGTCATCGCCGGTGCTGCCCGTGCTGCTGCCTAGGAAGGCCACCGCTTGCACGCTTGCCTCGTGGCCCCGGAGGATGCGGGGCTCGGGGGGAGGCTTAGGCTTTGTCGTCATGATGCTGCTGGTGCTGGTGCTGGTGCTGGTGCTGGTGCTGCTGGCATGGCCTATGATTATGTGCATGTGGGTGGTGGGTTTTGGGTTAGGGTTAGGAGGGAGGGAGGCTGGAGGCTATCGCTGCTGGTCTCGCCAAATCCACATGTCTGCCGTCTTCTCTCTGTGCTCTACACCGTCCATAAGGACAAAGGGCACATGTAGGCAGCCCGTAAGGGAAGCAGCAGGACAGAGCTTTGATTCTGCTTAGTAGTGGTGGGTTTGGAACGAAAGATCGTCGTGCGACATACCCGGACATACCCGAGAAATTTGACCTGCTTCTTCGCGCCGCGCCCTCGTGCCCCTTTCTGTGCACTTTGTCCATCACTCGAACGCTTCACACCCACACGCACACCCCTACACCACACACCGCACAGCCGGCAAAATTACCAAAGACCGTGTCCGCGGGTTCTGGAACAACTTCCGGCAAGAGCCTCTAACACAAAGCAACGCAGGCAGCATCTCACATTGCTTCTCTCCTTCTCCCGCCTTCGCCCTTCTGTCAAATCAACACACACACAGCACAGCCCACTCAAGATGCTGCACCAGGGCCTTCGGCGTGCGGCGCACGTCGTCCTGACGACTCAGACTGCCACGCCCGTCCTTGCCGCGCGGACCTACACGTCCACGGCGTTCCTGAGCCGACCCTTTTCCAGCCAAGGGGCGAACTTGCAAAAGGTATTTGAAGGAGGGAGGGAGGGCTTGCCTACGCATAAAGAGCGGGACATCGTGCCTAATTTCTTCACTTTCCTGGCAAATGGGTGTTTGGTAGTGGATGCCCTGGGCCCGGCGGCTAAGAATTGAGGGAGGGAGGGACGGAAGGAAGGGAGGAAGGAAGGAGGCTGGAGGGCAAGGATGTGTGTGCACATTATGTGTTCCAGGAGTGGGTCTGATGGCGCTGATCTTTCAAAAAGGCTTGATTTGAGCATCATTTGTCATTTTCTCCCTCCCTTCCTTCCCTCCCTCCCTCCCTCCAGGTCTTTCAAAAGGGCAAGAAAGGGA
>Ga0335398_10011178_pt1 | contig 10126 bp, 9 predicted proteins | sample BON03_FD_205742 | JGI IMG/M metagenome (GOLD analysis project Ga0335398, IMG submission 205742) | Freshwater microbial communities from Lake Bonney liftoff mats and glacier meltwater in Antarctica - BON-03 (spades assembly) (version 2) | ecosystem: Environmental > Aquatic > Freshwater > Ice >... | reverse complement strand
TAAATGTATATGCATACATGTACACAGACGTACATATATACATATACACACATACATGCACACACATATACATACGCATGCATATGCACACGTATGTACAGATAGAAAATCCTAGCAACAACGCCTCAACGTGTCAAGCAATATCATTGACGCACATACGCATCCATATGCATATGCATGCACACACACACATATATACATATACACATATGTGCACAATCTGCAGCGAGTGTGTTACGTGTAAAGTCACGGTGGTAGTAAACAGAAACGTGTAAAAAAACGTGACAAGGTATGAAAAAGAATCATCACGTAACTATACAAAGAATCTTACGATCGTAACACGAAATATGAGTAAAAAGAACATAGAAACTTAATAGGAAACCCTAATTGAATCAAGAAACGTACGATATGATCAGAAACGCGACAAATTAATAGACACGTGATAAAATGAAAAAACAAAAATAAACAAAATACCATAAATGTCCGTTCGCACAAGTGCCAGGCACCTTGGAAGTGACGTGGATGGATTGGGTCAATGCGGTCATCAGGCGCACGCACATTTGCGAGCCAAGGATCAGACAGCGAAGGAGGCTGGCCAAAATCGTGGATGCAGCTGAGTCGGACGACTCGAACGTTGACTTCTTAGGCGTTTTATTCCGAATTCGTTCCATCTCGGCCCTCTTTGCTACTTGCTCGGCAGCATGGGCTACTTGTCGAGCGATCACCTTTGAATAGAAAGCTGCTCCGCTGCTGACAGTGTGGCTAGTGCGTCGATTGTCACGCGACATCCATCTTGATTGCTTCTTGGCGTCGTTGTCATTTTTCCGAGGCTTGACCATCGTCGTGTTCCATTTCTGCTCATCATCGATGATGCGAAGCCGTGCTGCACTAGAATTTAGATGTTGAAGACTACTTTCGTGGGCCTTGAGCCGCTGAAGTCTTGAAAAGGAACGGTTTGACTCGCCAGCCAGTCTTCCCACAAACGCGCTCGTGGATCTGACAAAACTTGGATCCTTATTTGTAGCACGTGGGCTTGCACTGCTGCCGTCTGTATACTGTTCAAGTCTTGAAAAGGAACAGGTTGACTTGCTGTTGTACCCAACAAGACTTGGAGCCTGTTGAGCACTTGGGCTTGCGCATTTGACAAATCTGCTTTTGACATGACTTGCAGCCTCTTGGGCACTTGAGCTTGCACGGTTGCCGCCTTGATGGTGCGAGACCTTATTCTTCACGCCTATCAGATCGCTGCGTGTATTTTGCAGCATGTTGTTTGTGCTTGACAGACCTGACGCGCTCGTGGACCTGACAAAACTTAGAGCCTCAGTTTTGGCACTTGGGCTTGCACTGCTGCCGTCCGTGTACTGTTCAAGTCTTGAAAAGGAACGGGTTGACTTGCTGTTGTACCCAACAAGACTTGGAGCCTCTTGAGCACTTGGGCTTGCGCAGTTGACAAATCTGCTTTTGACAAGACTTGCAGCCTCTTGGGCACTTGAGCTTGCACGGTTGCCGCCTTTATGGTGCGAGACCTTATTGAGGACCTTATTCTTCACGCCTATCAGATCGCTGCGTGTATTTTGCAGCATGTTGTTTGTGCTTGACAGACCTGACGCGCTTGTGGACCTGACAAAACTTGGAGCCTCAGTTTTGGCACTTGGGCTTGCACTGCTGCTGTCTTTATAGCGCGACATCTTGTCGTGCATTAGTGCGCTGCGTGTGTTTTGCAGCATGTCGTGAGAGATTGAATTTCTCCTTCAGGTTTTCCTTTATATGTTATTATTATACAAGAGGGTCAAGTTGACTGGTGACAAACGTGCATGTTGCCACAGTGAATGCTGAAGACGATAAAGGATCCGATAAAGAGGAATAAAGAAATGAAAATTTTCATCACAGGATTATTTGAAAATAATGGAATCAAATGATTTGTACCATTGAATTATGGAACGAGTAACGACAGAATCCAACGGAATTGATTTGTCGAATGTAAAGAAAGAAAAAGAAACTTGGAACCAGCAATAATCGTTTAAATTTGGTTGAGCTGTGCGAGCAAATGGAGCTTACAGCAAAGCTACTGGACTATTTCTGGGCGCGCGGCAAGCGGAGGTTACGGAGCCGCCGTGCGCCACTCGCAGTCAACCAGACTTCGAAATTTTGTCCAAGTTACAGCATGTAACCTTTGAATTTCTCTTCAATTTGGTTTGATTTCAAGAGGTCAATACTGTATCGACTCAGTGAGTTTTCAGTGCAAATTATTATCAAACGTACGAAAACTGTCATATTTTTAAGGTCTTCAGAATGCGAAAGCACGTCATTTGCTTGGTTCTTTCTTGGTGTGATCCAAAGAACCCCCTTCCCCCGGCTTTTGTTGCCAGCTTTTTTTGGGTACACGTCTACACACAAACTTTGTCAGCAAAAGTTAAGGTATAGATGAACTAAATTTTGTTTGTTTGTTTGTCAAATTTGGTAGTACTTGAACCTAAAAATAAAAAGCAACTTTCCCAAGAGGCAACTTCGCGGGGCCAGTCCTTTATACTTTTGCATGGGGGATTCCACAGGGGCGGGCGGAATAAAGCGATTTGAAAGAAAACGAACGTCTAGTTAGTTTAATTGCTTTTATTACTGGAAACAGTAGTTTAGAACCCTTGATTGAGGGTCTATGTGCTCAAATGCATGTGAATTTGAGGTGACGTGTTTTCGGCCGGAATCGAACCGGGGACCGTACGGATTGCTACATTTCTTGAGTGCCGCGCTCTCCACCACTGAGCTATGGTGACGGATGAATCACCGAAAATCCTTTAGGACCCCCTATTCATATCCGCGTTTTTCCGACTCGGAAAAAATGAGTTTGTTTTTTGGGGGGTCCTCTTTCCTTGGACTGAGATAAGGAAACCCCCGGGGAGGGGCTTGTTTTTTTGAAGATATTCTTTCTATACCCGACCTAATGATAAATATCTCTCATGATGTATATTCCCAGGTAAATGTATGTTACATATCCTTCAGGACAAATTACATATCCTTCAGGACAAATATTTAAAATCCGGTTCCGAGGATTTTATTCTCAAGAATCTGATTCTCCGCACAAGATCAAGCGGTACTGCTTTTATTACTCAACATAGTTGGATTCTTCATTTCATACAGGCAGAAATCTGCCAAATCAAAATGATTTGCACCAGCGGGGTACCATTTCCCTAGAGGCAAGTTGGCGGGGCCAGCCCTTAAATATTTTTGCATGATTCATAAGGGCGATTTGCAAGAAAACGAACGTCCCACTCTCATCCCAAAACTCTTATTGAAATTGCTATGGATCTTTCGACGAACAGTGGCTCTTTTCCGTCAAATTCGAACTCATAAAGCGATTTGAAAGAAAACGAACGTCCCTTCATTTCCGTGTGGATGTTTTGGCACGAGGCCAGCCTTGAGTGTGTTTGACTGTAATATAGGGCTGTGGTTGACTAGTGACATATCAGGGGCTATTCGCAGCGCATGTCTGGGCAAAGTGTTGGTGGCCAAGACTGGGGCAAATTCATGCTCAAGTCGGGGGTGAAGGTTGATACTCCACTCCCAGCAGACATCGCTCTGCTGGTACGTACGCCTGCTGATGCCTATGGCGAGATGTTTGCGCCGTGGCTGATACGTCGTGTTCGCGAGGCCCTAGGAAAACATTTGATCACTGATGTGGTGGAATTATGGGAGAATGTCGCAGCTGGTGAGACGAAGACAGGATAGCAGAGACATGTATACACGCATGTGGGCTTGCATCAAGTGGAATGATTGTCATACCTGTAAAATTGTATGTCAGATAAGCTGAAACAACTACACGAACTGCACTCACTCAGTCATACGCTCACTGCGAATTCTCGTAAAACACACGCAGTTCGCTTGGTGCCGTTTCTGGGGGCCTTAGTTTGTACGTTGCACTACTTGGGGCTTCTGTTTTTCCGCATTCGATCTGGCGTGTGGGACTCGCACACGGCAGCCATGGCAATCATTTGCTTGGTGAATGTCAACAGCTCGTATGTCATTCCCACTTGGCATACAATGAGTCCAAAAAATCGGAGGTTCTGCTGCAGCCGTGCGGTCATGTTTTAGTGCATATGTGTGCCATTTTGAATCCAACCAGCCTTTATGTCGTGTCTTCGTGAGTGTGGACGTGCTTACATATATGCACGCACATGCCGCCATATCACCCACCGTGACAATTTATCAAACTCTTTCAACCCAAGGTGAGACTCCGATTGAGAGAATACAAAAGTGGCAGTTTTCAAGACAAATAGCATGTCCGAATTAAAAAAATGGTTTGCACGCACATTTTTGGTGTATTCCATATCGAGATGTCTTTAACACATTTATATGGTTCTTACAGAAACTGGGTAGTGATGCTGTCCATCTTATACCATTCTATGCCTTGCTGTTCAATTGTCATCAATGCTCAGGTGCGTGTTCATGTGCGTCTTTGTGTGCATGCGAGTGTGTGTGTGTGTGCTGTGTATCTATGATTGCATTCAATTATGTGTAATCCTGCGAATTTTCGAAAGAGTGCTAGTGTGTTTTTGATTGTGTAAAAGATGGGGTTTTATGATTTTAAGAATTGACTGAACGTCAAACTCGAGATCACGATAAATGCAAGATTTTGCATTTCAAATTCACATACTTGCAAGGGCAGGGAGGTCAGATATGTCGTCAGCTGGAGACTCTTAGCCTTGTAGATAATACTCTAGATCACGTATGTACATGCAGCGACTGAGAATATCTTGTGAGACAGGACTTATACGTATGGAAAATGACACCTGAATGCGTCAACAATAACCAAAAAAACACACAAATTCTCCAATATCACTGCAGATGGGTCGATCATCTCAGGCAGCGCTTTTAGATTCCATTATCTTCACTTCAAATCAGTTCTTTCTCAACAGGTATTACATTTCCCTTCGATCCTCAGGCTTTTTCTGCAATTAGAAGGTGCATGCGCGATGCGTGAATGTTATTTGTGTTGGTTTGTACATGTCTCTTTTAAACAATATGTACATCACAATAATATTCTCTCTTTTCTGCTCCCACCACTATGCAAAAAAAATAGATCAACACGACTTCGAATCGTCATGAATTTCATCTCATGTTTCAGTTGGCATTTCTGGAAACGCGCTCTGCCGTCAATTTCACAAGAACGAGGCAATAATCTGCCGCATCTCTTGTACGCACTTGCCATCTACTCAATTTCAATTTACACCTCCTTCAAACTGCAGCCTTCGATTGATCTTGAAGTTGAACGATGCAAGTTGCATGGAAAAGAAAATGCACACAAGACAGGGTAAGAACTTGTGACAGAGAAACAGAAATGGCAATTAAGCGGCATGAAAATGTCAGGAACATGAATCTGCTCATCCACCACAGCAAAATGAGCATAAAAGCATGCTTGCAGAGCTTCTATTTGTAATACAAGAAATCGTAACTGCTTCAGAAGAGACTGAGGCCTCCAAACCAGCACACACTTGTATAAAGGTACAAAGATACTAAATATACACACAGAATCCTTCTGGTTCGGCCTTACTCATTCTTCCAGGCTTTTCCATTCTTCATGTTCTTTTCTTTTACGAATACGCAACCAAACATAGCCAAACTGAGTGCCACACACACACCCAACGCATTTGTGTTTTCTTCTATTTCTCTTTCTCTCCCTCCCTTTACATATTTGCATGCCATATGTCATAATAGTGGCCTTGACTTCAACACCAGAATTAAGCCTGAGGGTCTAGGCTCCGTCCAGGACGCCCGCATTACTTTTTGCAGCCAGCTTCATTCCCACTTCAATGTCGACACCAGAACAAACGCCACCTTCATTGTTTGGCTCCATCCTGTTATCATGTGAGCACATCATGTGCCATGCAAATACTAGTATTGTTCGAGCATTTACAACTTCCAGCAAAACTACTGGACTATTTCTTATGGAGTAATAAAAGCAACATTAATCAAAGTCACGGACGTGGACATGACACGTGATCGTACACATGAGATGGACGCTCAGATGATGATGCAGCTTAAAACTCATTTTATTGTATTCTATTCCTTTCAAACTGTCCACTCTTGCTGTCTTTCTCTACCCTTTCCACCACTTGAAAAATTCAACTTGAGAAAACCATGAGTGATTTTGTTTTGATCTAGAATAGATGCTGATCTTTCTCTCTCTCATCCTTCCTCGCCTGTTCCTTCTACTCTTTCCTCTGTTTTCTGCTCGACCCCGCTACTTGCCATGCGCGCGTCAGTCGCCAAGCCCTCTTCCGGTTCTTGCTTGCCATACGTTGATGTGTACGTATGTACCATAACTCATTCATGTATAAAACGGCTCATTAATCTACTCGGAATGCATTATGCGGCCACACGTTTAAGCCATGTTCAACGAATGAGCCTTGTCTTATACGCGGCTCGTCGGGTGCTGAATTTGAATCATTGCACGCATACACGTATGAACGACTTGTGACTGTGCGTGTGTGTGTGTGTGTGTGTGTGAAATGGAACAGGAAATGATTTGGGTGATGTTTGAGAGACAGATTTTGACTCACTTGTGCCAATGTGGCGTAGAGACATTTCAGTGCTTTGTATTTCTGTCGCTAGATTTATCCCCAAGGGAACGTGTAATATGGAAAGGAAGTATACAATACAAATGTGCTTTTGGTTTTTTTTGCGAATTCAACGTGGCATCTCCAACGTAGCATCTTGATTCTTTTTGGTATTATACGTGGTCATACGGGTGCAATCTGTAGCACACAGCCATATTAAAATTCTTAAAAAGAAATGCAAAGGGGCTTTAGTGCCAAACGTGCTCTAGGTCTGCATTTCATTTTTGTAGATTGGTGCCGACTCATATGATGCCTTCACTCGTGGGGGGTGAGAGGGCTGCATATGTCTTGTGTTTTATTCTTGCTCTCTATTTGTTAGTAGGATACAGATTTTATTATTATGATGATTGAAACATGTTTACGGTGCCACTTTGAGTGTGTGTGTTGTACTGACTGAGTTGCTGCGTGTTTCATTCAGCGTATTTCAGTGTCTTCCAGTCAATGAGTTATGTCATGCACGGCCCAGGAAGAGTCAAACCACACTACATGTAATGGTGCCTGGGACCTGCGGTGGCACCTCGGAGGGCTGGCTGCACTCCCACGTAATGTAATTGTTGCTTGAGGCTTGCAGTGAGGGCTCGGTCCACCTCTTGTTGCAGTATGTTGCAGTGTGTTGTTGCAGTGTGTTGCAGTGTACTGCAATGTGTTGCAGTGTGTTTCATTATTATTGCTCATGGAGTCAGGGCTCGATCCATCACTTCTTGCAGTATGTTGCAGTGTGTGGCAGTGTGATGCAATGTGTTGCAGTTCGTTCCAGAGTGTCGCAGAGTGTTACAGTGTGTTTCGGTGTGTTGCAACAGTGTGTTGCATAATTGTTGCTCATTGTTGTTCGAGAACTGTGGCGAGGGCTCGATCCACCACTTGACGTAGCTGTAGAAGGAGTAGGGGCAGGAGTAGCGGTAGGAAGTTGAGACGAGGGAGGAAAAGACAAAGGAGGGAGAAACGACGGAAGAACAGAAAGAAGAGGGAGAGAAGAAGACGGAATCAAAAGGAAAGGTTGCAGGATCAGTTTGGATGGCTCACACTCTCTGTCTTGCTCTCGTGCTCGCTCGCTCGCGCGCGTGCGCGCGCGCGCGCTGTTCATCTCTCTCTCTCTCTCTCTCTCTTTCTCTGACACTCTCAATCTCGCGCTCGCGCTCGATGTCGCTTGCTTTCACGTGCGCGTGTTCTCTTTCTCCCTCCCTCTCTCGTCTTCGCTCGCACGCGCGCGTGCTTTCTCTCTCTCTATTCGAATTTGAATAAGTCACAAAATCTGACCTGTAGTTTCTGCGTGTTATGTGTTTTACACAGACAGACACACACAAAGAAAAAAAGAAAGACAAAGAGACAGACAGACAGCTAGACAGCCAGACAGCCAGACAGACAAAATGCAAACATCGGAGAGAGGAAACAATAGATGTTTTCATCAGCAGTATACCAAATATCATAGTTTTCCGCAAAAGAGCCCTAAAAGAGCCCTATAATTCGTGGCTCTTCTGCGCAAATAGACCTGCAACTTAAGGCATCCTATGTATCTTTGCCACCCTGTATCATGGTCTGTTTTCTTGGAAACATTGGAGACGTGATGTCAACAGCAGTATACCCTATACCATTGAAAATATGCAAGACAACAGACTAACAACGTGATAAAAACATCCGAGGAAAACATCATATCAAGAAAATCATGTCATATCAAGAACATGATGTCAACAATACAACATATAAAGAACATGGTGTCAACAACATATGTCAACATATAAAGAACATGATGTCATATCAGCAACATGATGTCAACATATAAAGAACATGATGTCAACAACATATGTCAACATATAAAGAACATCATGTCATATCAGCAACATGATGTCAACATATAAAGAACATGATGTCAACAACATAGGTCAACATATCACGAACATGATGTCAACAACACAACATATCAGGAACCTGATGTCAACAACATATCAAGAAAATCATGTCATATCAAGGACATGATGTCAACATATAAAGAACATGATGTCAACAACATATGTCAACATATAAATAACATCATGTCATATCAACAACATATGTCAACATATAAAGAACATGATGTCAACAACATATGTCAACATATCACGAACATGATGTCAACAACACAACATATCAGGAACCTGATGTCAACAACATATCAAGAACATGATGTCATCAACAACATGATGTCAACATATAGGGTGGCTATGGTTAGTAGGCTCCTTAAAAATGTAGGTCTCTTTTGCAGAATATAGTCTCTTTTATAGGGCTCTTTTGCAAAAGTGACCTATGTTTGTAGGGAGCCTACTAATCGTAGCCACCCCATATTAAGAACATGACGTCAACAACACAACATAAAAAGAACATGATGTCAACAAGATATCATGGACATAATGTCATCAGCAAGATATCAACAACTTGATGCCATCAGTAGCATACCCCATATTAGGAAGATGCTGCAGCAAATAGAGCCGTGATCTCCGTGCGTGTGTGTGTGTGTGTATGTTGTGTGCACGCGCGTGTTTATAAATATATGTATACGAACAACGAGACGTCTTCAGCAAACCCTATATCACGAAGATGCTGCAGCAAATGGAGCCACAAACTCCATGTGTGTGTGTGTGAGAGTAAAAATATATGCATACCAAGAACGTGATGTCATCAGCAGTAAACCCCATATCAGGAAGATGCTGCAGCAAATAGAGCCGTGAACTCCGCGCCGAGGCTTTCGAATGCTCAAACAGTTGATATAAGCCACATCTATCCGAATGTGCCTTAATGGGGTCGAGAGCTCGCGACTTTTTCGCGAAGAGACTGTCGTCAACCCCATTTTTTTTCTTCCTGTTTTTTTTTGGGGAAAAAGAATAATCATCAAAAATTTGATGTAAGTTGCGGGGTCATGGCATGCGTGTGAACGGGTCGCGTGATGTATACGAGTATACATTGAGTCACGTCAAGAATATAGATTGAGTCATGTACATATAACGAGCCAGGTCAGGAAGATAGAGTCACGTCAAAAATACAGAATGAGTCACGTCAAGAATATGTAATGAGATACGATGAGAATATGGAATGAGTCACGTAAATATAATCAGTCACCTAAATATCACCGGTCACATCAAAAATATAGAGACATGCCAAGAATATAGCATGAATCACGTCAAGTCACGTCAACAATTTAGAATGAGACACGTATGTATAAAGAGTCACGTCAAGAATATAGTGTCACGCCAAGAATATAGAATGAGTCATGTTCAGTCACGTCAAAAATATCAAATGAGTCATTTGAATATGTAGGGAGTCACGTTATGAATATATAATGAGACATGTCACACATATGCATGAGACACGTCAAGAATAGGGAGCAGACATGTCACGCATATGGATAAGGCATGTCACACATATGGATGAATCGTGTGGCAAAAGAATACAGCGCAATCACAAGAAGAGCAGACTGGGCTTTACATACGAATATATATATATATATATATATATGTATATAGCGAAAGAGAGAGAGAGGAAGA
>Ga0335398_10011177_pt1 | contig 10126 bp, 6 predicted proteins | sample BON03_FD_205742 | JGI IMG/M metagenome (GOLD analysis project Ga0335398, IMG submission 205742) | Freshwater microbial communities from Lake Bonney liftoff mats and glacier meltwater in Antarctica - BON-03 (spades assembly) (version 2) | ecosystem: Environmental > Aquatic > Freshwater > Ice >... | reverse complement strand
TTTTGTGTGTGTGTGTATATATATATATATATATATATATATATATATATATAATGTGCCGATGCGGAGCGATGCAAATAAATACCGGTGTCTTCTCTTTCTACTTTTGGTCAATCGGTTTAGTTTGATCTGTTGTGTACTCTTCTCGTTCTATTAGGCGCACCACTTGTGGAGGCGCCGCATGCATCCACCTTGGCCTTTACAAGATATTGTTTCACTTCAAAGCTTAATTGTGGGCGTGTATCATCCTTTAATTGACCCCCCTTCCTGCAACGCCTACCCTATTGCAATACTATTGCACGACTTTTGCGCTATATGCTCCCCCCAACCGACCCCCCCTGTGTATGCCATACACCATACTCTATTAGTGATGGCAATGTTGTGTAAAGGCCAAATTCCTACCTCCATGTGCTTAACCCGTAGGGGCGCCGAGCGCGTCGCTGCGTCTCCGCAGCAGGCTACGCTCACTGCGCGCGCGCCGCGGATGGACCGTGGGATGATGCAGGAGGGGGGGGCGGCCAAGGAGCGCTCGAAGGCGCAGTTGGCGGCGGCGCTCGGCACATACGCCGATTCGGATACCGGAGGGGGGCTAGGTATGTGCTAATAAAACTAGATGCATATATACCTATATACCTATACCTATATGTATATGTATGGTACACCGTGGTAGGTAACGTGGGCGGCGGCCGCCCCTTCTTTGGCCTTTACAAGAGATTCGTTTTGTTCGACGCCTGTGTACAATAATGAATACTAATATTCGCAAGCCACGCCCTGGTATGGGCACCCCACTCCATACCTTCATTGCGCCCGCACTATTGCGCAATATAGCGTTTCTCCCGACCATCCTGTGTTTCGATACTTGCCACACAATATCGGTAATGGTAATACCGTGTAAGGACCAACCCCTTCATCGCTGCCGCCTGGTCGTCGAGCACAAGGTCGTGCCGCACCTTCGCCTTTACAAGATATGGTTCGACGATACAGCCTTCATCGTGGGAGTCCATCATCCTTTTGTTGACCCCCCACCTGCAAAGCATACCCTACTGCAATACTATTGCACGACCATTGCGCAATATACGCCCCCCCACCGACCCCCCCTGTGTATGCCATATACCACACAGTATTGGTGATGGCAATATCGTGTAAAGGCCAACCCGTCACCGGTTCCAGGTTCGGGCCTGACCTTGGTCCGTTCCTTTGGCGCAGGCCTGGCGGTGCCTCCGGACCACCTCGCTTTGCTCTGCGAGCAGGTCGAGTACGTGACTGGCGACAAGGCGCCGAGGAGTGTACAGGCGAGGAAGCAGTACGTCGACAAGGCCTGGGGCGCGGTGCGCGGGCGGCCCGCCGCTTAGCCTTTTTTTTAATATTATTGTATGGTATATGGCATACAAAAGGGGGGTTTGGGGGGGGGGGCGTATATTGCCCAATAGCCGTGCAATAGTGTTGCAACAGTGTGGGCGATGCAGACGGGCCCGGAAGTCTGAAAGGACGCGATTGATTCGGGTTAACCCGTCGACAAGGCGTGGGGCGCGGTGCGCGGGCGGCCCGCCGCCTGAATATAGCTCAACGCCGCAGGGATTGTAGCTTGTCTCGTGTTCGTGTCAATGGGGTACTAATTCGGGTTCAGGGGTGAACCCGAAGGGGGTAAACATGCTATTATGAATCTATAGCTCAATGCCGCAGGGGTTGTAGCGTGCCTCGTGTTCGTGTCAATGGGGTCATAATTCACCTGCACCCGGGCGAGCGCACGGGCATAGTTACTTCATAGCTAGGTGAGCTTACCTCACGGCAGTTCGTTCATCTGTAACGATTTCACAGCCGTTGGTTACGCTGACAAAGCGCGCGCCTTGCAGCCGTCCGCCCCGCCTTCCACAGGCGGAGCACGGCTGTCTCGAGCGCGGCGCTTGCTCTCTTTGGGCGACTCTCACGTCCTGGAATCCGGATACTTAGCTCATGTTGTTAGCCAGGAGGGAGCTTCGCCTACTGGACTAATATCAGCGCTGATATTAGTCTAGTTGGAAGCACGCCCTTCTAGCTAACAACAAAACAGGAGTCCTCACCGGAGAGACTACCTGGTGTCGACCACCCATCTCCGGTGAGGACTCCTGTTTTGTTGTTAGCCAGGAGGGGGCCTCGCCCACTGGACTAATCTCAGCGCTGATATTAGTCCAGTGGGCGAAGCTCCGTCCCGGCTAACAACAGCTCACGTGATGGGGATTGGGCTTCCGCCCTGGATGTTGTTAGCTAGAAGGGCGTGCTCCCAACTAGACTAATATCAGCGCTCAGCGCTGATATTAGTCCAGTTGGGAGCACGCCCTTCTAGCTAACAACAAATCAAGAGTTCGAATCCCATCGGGGATGCTCGTGGCGCGAGTGGTTCGCTGCGGGCAGTGCGGGTGGTCGACACCCAGTAGTCTCTCCGGTGATGACTCCTGTTTTGTTGTTAGCTAGAAGGGCGTGCTCCCAACTAGACTAATATCAGCGCTGATATTAGTCTAATGGGGAGCACGCCCTTCTAACGAACAACACGGAGGAGGAGACGCTTCGCTTCAGTGGATTTCTATGCCCTAGATCCATATGCATAGTCCGTACGCTGTTCAACTATAGTTCGTGCCACTCCAGGCGTTTACTACGCGCACTTAGAATCTAGGTTCGCGTGATCTATATTGTGAACAGTGTGTATTCAGTAGTCTCTTATTTGAAGGTGCAGCGCTCCGGGTGTGTATGGCTGTGTCCTGTGCTTGTGCGGGGGGCTGCCTGGGCCAACGAGGTGCGAGGAGCCGCTATAAGTGAAAATCTCACCTTTTGAAACACCCCCCCATAATAATCACAACCACTATAACGTTCAAACTGTCACTGCTTAACACGACAAACAGCGGCGCCAAATAATAATTTTTACATTCCGATTGATACATGAAAAAACAGCAGCGACGCACTCCGCATGCGCAGCCGCAGCAGCGCTGGCTGAGATATATGACATGAGATTATAGACGCCTCATCCGCCAGGTTGATAGAGCGCTGCGTACATTGTATAAACTATGCAGCCCCTAACCCCATATTATATTTTAAAAAAAACGACAGACTACAACTACAAACTAACGTCGTAACCTAAAACCTAAACCTAAAACCCAGGGCTATGATACTATATGGAAAGGATATATGGTCGATGATTACTATAATGATTAATTAATAATATTGTAATTAATTCGTGTAAGTTTACCCCTCTACCTTTATTAGCCTTGGCCTCCACGAAGCACTTGTGGCCTGTGTGGCCTGTTGTGACGTCGTGCTGGTCGAGACGGCTGTGGGTGGCTAACCCATAAAGCGAAACAAGCTCAGCTTGAAGCTCAGAGAGCGACGTCTCGGCACACTCACTCAACACCAGCTCCAGAGCTGCTGCTGCAGCTCAACTAGCAGGTAGTAACACCAGGGGCGTGTGTGTATAGTAGTATAGTGTGTGTGCATATAGATCCCCAGCTGAGGGGAATTTCCTTCACCTCTGCATAATCGCAAACATGAAGGAAAATCCCCTCTTGACCACACAGAGCTAATTGCCCCCCCCACTGAGGTCGTGAATCTTCGGTGGGCTCATTGGGCTCATTATTGGGCTCTCTCTCCCGTTCCCCCCCCCGCAATAAGCCCAGTGAGCGGGGCTAAGTGTGGGCTAAGGCTAAGTGGCTGAGTGGGCTAAGTGGGCTAAGTGGGCTCTAAGTCGGCTAAGTCGGCTAAGTGGGCTGTGTGCTATGTGGGCTAAGTGCAAGTGCTAAGTGCTAAGTGGGCTAACGTCGGAACGTCGGCTGAGTCGGCTATACGTCCAAAGCTATAAGTCGGCTAAGTCGGCTAAGTCGGCTAAGTGGGCTAAGTGGGCTAAGTGGGCAGTGGGCTAAGTCGGCTAAAAGTTGGCTATAAGGGCTAAGTCTAAGTGGGCTAAGTGGGCTAAGTGGGCTATGTGGGCTGCTATGTGGGCTAAGTGCCAGCCCCTCTACCCCCGGCCCTTAATAATTGTTAATTGCGATGCGCGCGTTAATTAGGGCAAATCGCGTTAATTTGTGCCGTCGTTATATTGTGTACTTCTCGGAAGTCTGCGGCGCCGTTATATTTTTGTTACCACTGGAGAGGCCGCAGCGCAAAGCGTCACCACGTGCGTTAATTGCGGTGCGCGTTAATTGGGGGGGGGGCAAATCGCGCAGTTAGTGTGCCGCTATATTGTGCTGCCGACGCGACTTAACCCACTTAGCCCACTTAGCCGACTTGGCCCACTTACCACTTAGCCCACTTAGCCCACATGGCCCATTTAGCCCTCTTAGCCCACTTAACCCATGCCCACATACATGGCCCGCATAGCCCGCTTAGCCCTCAGCCCACTTAGCCCACTTAGTCCACTTATAGCCCATTTAGCCCACTTAGCCCCACTTAGCACTTAATCCACTTAGCCCACACATAGCCCACTTACACTTAGCTCACTTACACTTAGCAGCTTAGCCCACATAGCCCACTTAGCCCACTACTGTGAGCCCACTTAGCAAACTAGCCCACTTAGCCCACATACAGCTTGTACTTATATCCCACTTAGCCCACTTAGCCCACTTGGCCCACATATAGCTAACTTACTAGTTAATTGCGGTGCGCGTTAATTGGGGGGGGGGCAAATCGCGTAGTTAGTGTGCCGCTATATTGTGCTGCCGACGCGACGTAACCCACTTAGCCCACTTAGCCGACTTGGCCCACTTACCACTTAGCCCACTTAGCCCACATAGCCCATTTAGCCCTCTTAGCCCACTTAACCCATGCCCACATACATGGCCCGCATAGCCCGCTTAGCCCTCAGCCCACTTAGCCCACTTAGTCCACTTATAGCCCATTTAGCCCACTTAGCCCCACTTAGCACTTAATCCACTTAGCCCACACATAGCCCACTTACACTTAGCTCACTTACACTTAGCAGCTTAGCCCACATAGCCCACTTAGCCCACTACTGTGAGCCCACTTAGCAAACTAGCCCACTTAGCCCACATACAGCTTGTACTTATATCCCACTTAGCCCACTTAGCCCACTTGGCCCACATATAGCTAACTTACTAGTCACTTAGCCCACTTAGCCCACTTGGCCCACTTAGCCTAGTAGCCCACTTTTAGCCCACACATAATAGCTCACATAGCCCACTTCGCCCACATAGCCCACTTAGAGTCACTTAGCCCACTTCACACTTAGCCCAGTTAGCCCACATAGCCCACATAGCAGCCCACTTAGCCCACTTATTAGCCCACATAATAGCCCACTTAGCCCGGCTCATTGGTCATTATTGGGCTCACTGGGGGGGCGAGGGAGAAAGAGAGCCGAATGAGCCCAACGAGCCGCCCACCGAGCACCGAACATTCAAGACCTCTCAGTGGGGGGCCGAATTAGCTGTGTGGTCAGCCAGGGATGTCTCCTATTCTTACACACATATACATATATGTCACATATTAAGAAAGAGAAGAGAAGAGAAGAACGGAGACCCCCATTACCACCCCATTTATTTTATTATTTTTTATAAATATATGAGCATGAGCTAAAAACAGAAACGGAAACGGTACCTTTCCCGTGTGCCACACGCCAGGTGAAATACATGTGTGTGTGTGGGGGGGGGGGGGGGAGTTGCGGCATGTGCTGCTAATACCTGCGTAGACTGTATACTGGAAAGATATACGCACAGTAGCATAATACTACATAATACGAGTATACCGTGTGTTTATTGTGTTCAGGTGACTACTGTCGTATAATAATTGCTCAATTGCTCTCGCGATATCGAAGGAGGACGGCGGGTCACTTGGGCTTTCGTTCTGTTACGTCACCGCGTCACACACACATACAATTCAATTCATTACTCAAATACGCACGCATTGAGAACTAACACCAAGTCCGTTCATGCATGATGGATCCAGCTATCAGTCAGTACTCGGTAGTATGTAGTATGCGAGTCCGACCTCTCATACCCCGCCCGTTCCTAGTAAACAATACTTCACAACCTGACCATCCCCACCCTCATGCAACTATACACCCCAAAACACACAATCAAATACGCACGGCCCGATAGTATAGAACGATTTATCGCCAACCAGCCCACATGTCCTCTTGGCCTTTACAAGATACTCATTCACTGCAACGCTTTTGTGAACGAGTCAATCAGCATTTTCTTGCACCCCCCACCTGTACTGCCTACACTGTCGAATTAGTATTGCACGACTACTGCGCAAGGTCAGCCCCACCCCCGACCCTCCTTGTATATGCTATACACCATACACGATTTGGAATGACAATATTGTGTAAAGGCCAAATGTCTCCCCTCTCTACTCTGGCCCGTCGCCCGCTGCCCCCACCGCCGCACTGCCGCCGGCGTCCGTCTTAAATGTTCCGTAAGACCTTACGTAAGACCGTACGTACGTACGTAAGGTCACCCCGACCTTAAAGTTGGTGCAAGGTCGAAGGGGTCACATCGTGAAAACAAAACTGTTTTCAGCGTGTTGAGCAAAACGAAACTCTAAAACAAAACTAACGTAAGATGTTACGTAAGTCTTACGTACGTTTCCGGGCTCTGGGATCTTACGATCTTACGTCGTACGGAACATCCAAGGCGTCTGTGCCCGCCGCCCTCGCCTCCTGCTGGTGCTGCTCAGGTTGGGTTAACCCGAAAACGCCGCAGGGGGTAATACCGCAGGGGGTAATACCACAGGGGGTAATACCGCAGGGGGTAATACTGCAGCGGGTGATATCGCAGGAGTTAATACCGCAGAGGGTGATACCGCAGGGGGTAAAACTGCAGGAGGCAATACCGCAGGGGGTGATACCGCAGGGGGTAAAACTGCAGGAGGTAATACCGCAAGGGGTGATACCGCTGGGGGTAATACCGCAGGGGGTAGTACCGCAGGGGGATGATACCGCTGGGGGTAATACTGCAGGGGGTACTACCACGGGTTAACCCGGGGCTCGGGTGAACCCGTCCGTGGCCGCCGCCCTCGCCTCCCGTCACGGAGACCCCCGCCGGTGTATCTTCGGCCCCCCTCCGGTAGCTTCCGTACCCCGCAGCCGGGCGCGCCAGAGAGCGCACGGGCGAGACGCCTGTACTCGTGCACCAGCGTGTGTGTGTGTGTTCCGCTAGACGCGGCTGCCCCCCTGTGACGCCTCCTGCTGTCGCTGCTCGTGTTGGGTGCAGAGGACACACTGAAAACAGTTTTGTTTTAATGATTTGACCCCTTCGACCTTACGCCAAGTGTCAGGTCGGGGTGACCTTACGTAAGTATGTACGACCTTACGTAAGGTCTCACGGAACATCCAAGACCCTCGCCTCCTGCTGTCGCTGCTCGTGTTGGGCGCGGAGTGTCTGCTCCCAGTGGTGGCGCATCTCGGCCAGATTTGTAAGCAACGGGCCAACAGGAACCTGAAGAAAAAAAATGTATGTATGCATGTAAAGATTCGGCGGCACCAGCACACGCGCGTGCACGCGCACACAGGCCCGCGGCGTCACGCCAGAGCTCCGGCGTGGCGCAGACACCACATCCCACGGCTTGTCCGCAGGCAGGCATTCCACACAGAACCATATGTAGCCCTGGTATGTGTGGTCGACCAAAGGGGGGAGGGGGGGGAGGGCAAACGCAACAATAAGTTCCGCATTCCTTCGGCCAGGTTTGTAAGCAACGGGCCAACAGGAACCTAAAACACAAAAAACGTAACAATAGGGACCTAAGTTCCTCATTCCTTCGGCCAGATTTGTAAGCAACGGGCCAACCCGAACCTAAAACAAACAAACATACGCATTGGCCTTTACAACATACTGTTTCACTCAAAGGTTTTTGTGCACGGATCGATCATATTCTTTGCAATCATCCCTCCGTTTTGACGCCCCACTCCCCACCTTCGACGCCCATTCTATTGCGCAATATAGTGTATCTCCCCGACCCTCCTGTATTGCAGCATACATCTTACAATATTGGAAATGGCAATATCCTGTAAAGGCCAACAAACGCAGCAGTAAGTTCCTCAGTTCCTTGGGCAGGGTTGAAACATACATATGGCCACTGCTAGCGCTTCGGCGCTAGCGCTGTTTCTCGGCTCTGCGCTCAGCTCTTGTGGTGTGAGTTGTATGATATGAGAGACAATAAATAAATAAATAAAAAGGCAACAGTCAGTTCCTCAGTACCTTGGGCAGGGTTGGGCTAACCTGAGAATACGGGCATTCTATTCATATTTAGCCTGTTTCAAGCCCCCCTTCGGATCAGTTCCTTCTGCGTGTGTGCTCGTGGTTAAAGGTGCCCTGTTTGCCTAAGTGATTCGAATTCGAGTTTCCTCTGCTCAAAACGACGAAACTCTTAGTCGAAACTCGCTCATGGGTTAAGGATTAACCCGAGGACATTATAAATCAAAGCTTACCAGTTCATCCATGGCTGTGTAGAGCGGCTGGACGATGCATTTGTAGAAGGCGAGCTGCGAGACAGCCACGTTAATAATGTGTGGTATGAGTTGTATGATATGAAGGAATGACCAAAAACAAGCCTCAACAAAAAAAGGAGAAACAAAGAAAGACAAACAGAGGAAATATAAATAAAATCACACCAGTTCATTTATAGAAGGCGAGCTGCGAGACAGCTACTAAACAATGTGTGGTGTGAGTTGTATGATATGAAGGATTGACAAGAGAAGAACCTCCTGATACCGGCGGCGGCCGGGTCTTCTCCCTCGATGCAACTTTTGGTCTTCTGGCCACTCGCCGGCGCCTGATGCACCGGGGAGATTTTTCCGCCCTGCGCTCAGCTTTTGTGGTGTGAGCTGTATGATGTAAAGGATTGACACCAAAAAAGCCTCGACAAAGAAAGGAGACATAAAGAAAAATAGAGGAAATATGAATAAAATCTCACCAGTTCATCCATGGCTGTGTAGAGCGGCTGGACGATGTATTCAGAAAAGGCAAGCTGCGAGACAATAACACATGTGTGGTGTGAGTTGTAAGATATGCAGGATTGACAAAAAAAGCGTCAACAAAGAAAGGAGAAATACAGAAAAATAGAGGAAATATGAATAACAGCTTACAAGTTCGTCCATGGCTGTGTCGAGCGGCTGGGCGATGTATTTGTAGAAGGCGAGCTGCGAGACAGCCGCGTAAAACAAGCCTCAACAAAGCAAGGATCTGCGCTCTGCTGTTGTGGTGTGAGTTGTATGATATGAGAGATGCACAAAATAAACTATATATATATATAAAGCAAAAGCGCACCAATTCATCCATGGCTGTGTAGAGCGGCTGGACGATGTATTTGTAGAAGGCGAGCTGCGAGACAGCCACATCGGCGGTCTTTCGGTCGTAGCCGGGCGTAAGGGGCAGACCCAAAATCTTCTCTTTATCTCCCTGCGCAACGAAACGGATACGGAGCATGTGTTAGTTAGATATATCCATCCATATTCATTCATAGAGAGTTGGCGATCTTAGCCGGGCGTGAGGGGCAGCTCGCGCTTCTTCTCCCGGTCTCCTTCCAGAACGGAAAGCAAACATAGTATAAGGGCGATTTAGGATACGGGTTAACCCAGATTAAGATATAGGGAGTTGACGTCTTTCGTAGCCGGGCGTGAGGGGCAACCCCAACATCTTCTCCTGAACTCCCTGCGCAACGGAAAGCAAACATAGTATAAGGGCGATTTAGGATACGGGCGGAATTGATATATCCATCCATTTTAATATATATAGAGAGAGAGAGTTCGGAGGGTTCACCCCTTTTAGGATATGAACAGTATCTATATATCCATCCATGTTAATATACAGAGAGAGTTGACGTCTTCCGTAGCCGGGCGTGAGGGGCAGCCCCAACATCGTCTCGTTATCTCGCTGCGGAAACGAAAGGATACGGATAAAGAGCATGGGTGAGTTAGATAGATGCATCCATTTTAATATAAAGAGAGTGGAAAGGATAAGGAGCATGGGTTAGATAGATGTATCCATCCATATTCATACATAGAGGGTTGATGATCGTAGCCGGGCGTGAGGGGCAGTCACAGCTTCTTCACACGGTCTCCCTGCAGAACGGAAAGAACATATATGATAAGGGCAACAATAGGATACGGGTTAACCCAGAAAGGTTAACCCGGATATACATATATATA
>Ga0335398_10011174_pt1 | contig 10128 bp, 5 predicted proteins | sample BON03_FD_205742 | JGI IMG/M metagenome (GOLD analysis project Ga0335398, IMG submission 205742) | Freshwater microbial communities from Lake Bonney liftoff mats and glacier meltwater in Antarctica - BON-03 (spades assembly) (version 2) | ecosystem: Environmental > Aquatic > Freshwater > Ice >... | reverse complement strand
CACCCTACTCCTACGAACCACTTCTCCACACACCCCGCACGCACACACACACACATACAAACGACGGCCGGCCCGCAGCGGCGAACACCAGCACGGAGACACCACTACAACAAGAACGAAGGCACTACTACAAGGAGAACGGAGGGGGGTCAACCTTAGGGGGGTCAGCCCTAACCCGAACTCATCATCTGCCTCCCCCCTTCCGGTATTAGGTGCTGCGGACCGGGGTGCGGGCGCGCGTCACTTTCGAATTTATGTATCGGCCAGAATACATCACTCCAGGGACCAAGGTGCGCATTTGAACACCTATATATGTGTGTATTCATGTACATATGTATGTATATTTATGTATGTATATATGTAATCACTTTCGAATTCATGTATTGCCCAGAGCACATTACTCCGGGGACAAAAGTACACTTAAACATATATTTGTAGGTATATATATATATATATAAATGTGTGTGTGTGTTCTTATATACATGTGTGTATATATATGTATACATATTTACTGATTTATTTATATCTTGTCACTTTCGAATTCATGTACCGCCCAGAGTACATTACCTCGGGAACCAACGTGCGCATCTGATTCACTATATCTATATATATCTAGCAACATAGATAGTTAGATAGATAGCTAGATATATCTACATGTATGTATGTATTGTTTCACAAATTTTCGGTTTAACCCGGACGTGAAAACTTGTAAATAAATACATATATACATTTCGATATATTGAACTATTTATGTATCCAGGGTTAACCCGATATATATATATATATATATGTGTGTGTGTGTGTGTGTGTGTGTGTGTGTGTGTGTGTATCAAATTAACCCGATATTCATATAGATAGTGCATAATCCTACCTATACATATATACTAACACTCGCCTCGCGCCTGTTTCGGATGGTTAACCCATTGGCGCAACATATATATGTGTGTGTATGTGTATATAAAAATATGCATAGTGCACACTCCTAACTGTACATGTATATGCTTACAGTCGCGTCTGTTTTGTATGGTGAACCCATTGGCACAACAAATATATGTATGAGTATGTGTATATATAAATAAACATAGTGCATACTCCTAGCTGTACATGTACATGCGTACAGTCGCGTCTATTTTGTATGGTGAACCCATTGGCACGACATATATCTGTGTGTGTATGTGTACATATAAATATACATAGTGCATACTCCTAGCTGTACATGTGTGCTTACAGTGGCGTCTGTTTTGTATGGTGAACCCATTGGCACAACATATATCTGTATGTGTATGTGTATATAAAAATATACATAGTGCATACTCCTAGCTGTACATGTACATGCTTACAGTCGCGTCTGTTTTGTATGGTTAACTCATTGGCACAACATATATCTGTTTGTGTATGTGTATATATAAATATATGTATAGTGCATAATCTTGCAATTTCGTGTACACTAACAGTCGCGTCTGTTTCTAATGGTTGCAGGTTCTCTTTACCGAAGGAAAGACGAAAGCCATCGGCACCATCCGAGAACTCCTCATTTAAACGCCATCGTATCGGTTGCGGCGCGGTGCATTCTTCTCTGCTGGCTTTACCCTTTTATGCGCCCCAAGTCGCATTTCTCCCTGCTGGATGTGCCGCGGTTAACCCGTAAGTATCTTTGATTGATTGATCGTATCGCCCGCGGCGCAACGGAATGGGAGGTGAAGGATGTGCATAAATAATGCTACCGCCCGTGCTCTACGCATGTCTTGTGCACGATTATGATGATGATGCTGCTTACCCCCGAGGGTTAACCCCGTGCCTGCGCTGTCCTGGTATGGGGAGGTGCCTCTCAGAGGTATACATATCATCTTTATAATCATCGACATCGGCCGGGTTAACCCGAGCCAACGCGGCGCCATACAAGGCAAAGGGAAGGCAGGGTTGCATAGGGCACTGTGCAAGAATTGTCCGCAGGGGTAGTCAGCAGGACGATACTATATAAAGGGCATTATCTCAGCGGCTACAGTTGACAGGTTCTGACCTCTTTTTAGGTTGCACCTACGACAACTGAGCCAAGTGTCAGGAACCTGTTGAGTGTAGCTGCTGAGATGGTGCCCTTTATAGTTCTCCCCTGCTGACTACCCTTGCACGAGGCCCCGTCTCTGCCCCGACAGCCACCCCACTGAAAAACCTAAGAGCTTTGAATTTGAAATAAACACTTACATACGTACTTGTGTACTTAGCGAGAGCATATATATATATATATATATATATATATATATATATATGCTATACTGTATGCGTATGCGTATGCGGCTATATATGCTATATGCTATATGCCTAGCGGTTATGAACTCAACTCAAGGCATCAAATTGAGGACACAGGCATCACTTTGGGGGGGGTGTCACGCGAGACCACTAGGGAACTAGAAGATGATCTGACGCGCGGAAGTGTTCCAACACACCTGTTATCCTCGTCCAGTACAGCATAAGTTACTACTATCCTAGTTACTTGGCTGGTTATCCCATTTGGGCTAGCATACGCATCTTGCTAGGCCAGTAAAAACTCGTTCCTTGGCTGATGTATGTGTATGTATGTATGTATGTAAAGATTCGGCGGCACCAGCACACGCGCGTACACGCGCACACAGGCCCGCGGCGCCACACCAGAGCTCCGGCGTGTCACAGACACCACATCGCACGGCTTGTCCGTAGGCAGGCATTCTACACAGGACTAGGCTAGTGACCTCGTTGCCAGCCTAGTGACGCGGCAAGTAACATGTGTTACGTGCCTTGTTACTAGTCAATTAATGCTTAATAACTAGATCACGGCTAGTGATACTAGTGACCTCGTTGCCAGCCTAGTGCTAATGACGCGGCAAGTAACATGTGTTACGTGCCTTGTTACTAGTCAATGCATGCTTACTAACTAGATGAGATGGGTTAAAACACCAGCATGTAACTACGCACTACACCTATATACGTTTGCGGTTTAGTCGCCAGCCGCGAGTGTTAGACCACAGGAGCAGTCCATTATAGTTCCGACTCGCAATTTAGACACACACACTCACACTGAGTGAGACGAGCTGGGAACGCACAGACTACACACACTCTGTAGTTAGGCTGAATCTGACGGACATCGTCTTCTGGAAACAGCGACCGCAGGTGTTTTGGCGCATCGCCCTACATAAATATTGAGCGGGTCGCACAAGCTCACGCTTCCGCGATTCGTTCTTAGCCTCCCAAGCCTGCGTCGCTTCCTCGCGTCACAAGGTTCGCTGTCCGTGTGATGGTGATGGTTCTGCTGGGGTGTGGCTCCTCTTGCTCTTGTGCGCGTGTCTCGTGTGCGGCTGCTCATTGAGGAGTTTGATTGATTGTGATTGATTGATGTTGAGAGCGAGAGCGAAGAAAATCAAATTATACGGTATTCAGTTCACAGGCCGTGTCCGCTTTGTATATATATGAACCGTCCGAGTTGCCTGTTTTATTTTGAATACAGTAACCTTGAATTTGTTGACGAATCTGGGTTATAATGTGAGCCAGGACAGAGTATATATACCTAATTCGTGCATGCTTGTCAAGAAGCTGCTTGTGGTGCCGCCTCCCATATGAACCAGGAATTACGTTAATACCTATCCAACCCGCAGGCTCACATCGAGCACGCGTGGTTCAGCCCAACTAAAGATCTACTACCGGGTTAGAGGTGAGCCTACATGGGGAATACGCGTACATGTTAACGTTTACCTTTTTTTTGTGGCGCCGCCACGGGAATCCGAGTAGTGTGTTATGCCGCAGAGTGTGCTCTGCTGTCTCCCCGGCGCGTCCCCGTGTCCCCGACACGGTGACGAAGGGGTGGGGGGGCGGGGGGGGGGGGGGGGGTGGGGGGGGGGGGGGGGGGGGGGGGGCCGAGGGATATGCGTGGCGACGGACCATCGGGCGTCGCCGCGAGGCGCTCTCAGCGGGAGGACGACGCCCCTACTACGTTACGTAGCAGGCGTGGCACTTCCGGGCGCGGACAGTTCCATTGAGATAGTTATATGTATATACGCGGCGAGATCACGTGCCTGAGCAAAACTCCTCTCATCCATTGAACTTGGTTGTTCTGTAGCATACTATATAACGTGTGCTACAACGCTGCTGTATAGCCTCCATCAGATGGTACACTACTACACATAGCATAGCTTTACTCAATCAATCAATCAATCAATCAAATCCTCAGAGCGCCACATGAGCACAGAGCACAAGAGAAGCCACATCCCAGCGCAACCACACGGACAGCAAACCCCGCGACGCGAAGCGTCGCAGGTTTGGGGGGCTAAGAGCGAGTCGCGCAAGCGTTAGCTTGCGTGAGACTCGCTCTATGTTTACACGCTTTTTACGGACAAAGCGCGCAAAAAAATGCCCAGGAAAACCACCTCAGATGGACCGTCTTCCTAGAGGAAGAAGAAAGAGACACGAATAACCCGTGATCTCGCCTATTATGATACACTTTTATCCCTATCGAGAAAATCGGTAGCTTTACTTTTTTTCTGATATTTGAACAATTTCGAGTTGACCCGAACCCGATTACTGGTGCTGCTGCGGGCCGCTAGCCCACGCTCCGGCCGGGCCCAAACAAATGCAAAAAGCTATGTATTCAAATAATAATACCAACATTTTCATCTCGGACAGAATGTAGTACTATAGTGCAGTATACAAGATAGCCTGTATGGTATATTGTACATCCCCCGGAGCTACACAGCTATAGATGCTATGTGCTAAAGAACATCCACAAGTCCATGAGAAGGAGAAAAAGCGCTTGAGGAGGTGTATCTTTACCAACAGTGTTATTTGCACGCCACTGTAAAAGGCGTGAGATTCTACACGAATGAGTTGCGCATGCTAGGTGTTGCTGCGACTCATTCTTAGCCGCCCAAGCCTGCGGCACTTTATTGACGCGGGGTTTGCCGCCTCTTCCCTTTGTGGTTGTGCTGGGATGTAGCTTCTCCTTGCCCGTGTGTGGCTTTGTGAGGCCCCGCCTTTGATTGATTGATTGGTGCTCTGCTGCTGCTGTACATGTGTGGCATACATACGCACATAATCACAAGAAAACGATCGAGATCGAGAGATGTTCTCATTCTCACAAATCACAGACAGTGTTAGTGTTGGCGGGTGGGTTTTCTCGTGTGCTGTTTCCCCCCTTGTGGAGTTTCCCCCCTGCGGTGTCTGGCTGGGGCTCTGTGTGGGTCGGGTTGCCCCCGCACGATGATCTAGCTTTAGCTTCTACAGGGTTCAATGACTGTCATCAGAAGACTGTCCGCCAGCCCCGGCCCACCAGTCCGAGACTGGCCACCGGCGCGCGCCCCAGCGTCAGCGTGACCCATCAGCACCCCATCCGACCCCGCCGTGCCAGGACGACCTCCTGTCCAACATCAGACAGTGTACCTGCAGAAATATACGCACACAGCTGACTTGGTCGGCAACCCCGTAAGCGTATTTATAGGGATGGTACGGTGACGTTCGCCAAGCTGGTTTCCGTTTGTCTTGTGTCTTGTTACACAGGAATTGATAAAAATTAATCAAAGATTATACTCGAACTGAGGCTTGCGTACGTTACGTACGCACATGTATATTATTATAATTATTATATATATTAATATTAATATATATGTATGTATGTATATGTATATATATATATATATACATATATATACATACATATATGTGTATATATTATAAGACGAAAAAAGTATGGCGGCGGGCGGCGCCCCATTGTACGTGTCCAACACAGCTATTGCATGTGGCATGTAGCAGATGTAGATGCAGGCGGGAGTAAGTAGTAGTACCTGTACTCTTGCTGAGCCGTGGCAATACATATACATTATATAGAGTATATACGTACCGTGGTGTCGCGCGCGGGCCGGCCATCATGCTGTGTACACGCGTGCGTGTGTGCGCGCTGGCATTGGACATACATATGATATACAAAACACAACATGCACATAATAGTCCGCCGGACATAAGCACTGGGGGGAGCGCTCCCAGCTATACCATCATTATCATCATATATACTGTTAGAAAACTAAAAGTAGCGTGAGAGGCGTGCTGCGGGTCCCTCGTCCCTCCCCAGCATCCCACACCACCTCCCCGTCCGCGCCGCCCCGCCTTCCCCTATCACCAGCCCAACCCATCCAGCTCCGCAATCACGTCCTTCACCAGCCGCTGCACCTCCTTGTCGCTCGGCGAGTGGGCCCACTGGTCGCGCTGGTGCTTGGCCGCGTTCCACCACTGGCGCAGCTTGTGCGCGAGCCCGTTGAGCCGGCCGAAGTGGCGCGGCGCCAGGAGGTCGATCTTGCGCAGCTCCTGCTCGTCCGCCGGCAGCGGCACGTGGCCCTGCCTCGCGTAGGCGCGCTCGAGCCGCACCATCATCGAATCATACGCCTTGGTCACGCGCTCGCGCTTCCGAGCGCGCGGTGCGTCGGCGTCACCCAGCTCAAGCTTTCGCACCATCCACGTCAGCTCGCCGCCAGACCACCACTCCGACGGTGTCGAAGCCGCGGCACGTGCGTCCGGCGCGTGCTCTCGCACAGGCAGCGTTGATGCGCCGGGAGGCGAGGCGAGCGGTCGCAACGCACCAAGCCTCACCTCCTTGCCATTCGTTACCCCCAATAGGTCCTCCATCTGCACAAGAGCCTCCGCAAGCGGCTGCCGCTGCCGGGTCCTTGCCATCGACAGCCGGTGTACCATGTCCGCCAGCGCGCGAGTCGCATCCGACGGCCAGCCGGCAGCCGCGTGCGCCCTCCCAAACCGCGGGCCCGTCCCATCTTCAAAGGCCTCGCAGACGTCCTCCTCGTGGTCCTTCAACAGTCCGGCCGCTGGCGCACTTACCAGGCTCATGAGCACGCAAATGCCGATGCCGAACGCGTCGGTCTTCTCCGAGTGCTGGTTGGAGTTGAGGAGCGCGGGGTCGCCGAAGCCCGTTGAGAAGGCGAGGTTGTGCGTCGTCGCATGCGTCGCCCCGCCGAGCGACGGCTCGCGCACCTTGGCCAAGCCGACGTCGCTCAACACGGCGCGGTGCACCATCAGGGGCAGGCCGTGCGCCACCGGCAGCGGCCGGAGCGCTCCCTCGAGAAGGATATTGGCTGTCTTGACGTCGCGGTGCAAGATGCGCTCGCCGTGTAGATGCGCGAGGCCACGTGCCGCGTCGCACAGCGCCGACAGCCGACGTTGCCAGTCGAGGCGGGCGTCGCCCTCGAAGCCGAGCCGGCGCAGGCGCTCGAGCGCGCTGGCCGAGAGCAGTAGGCGGTCGTCGAGCGAGCCGCCGTGCATTAGCGGCGTGATCATGCACGGGGCTCGCGCGTCGTCGCAGTAGCCGAGGAGACGCAGCACGTTGCGGTGGCCGCACAGCCCGAGCGTCGCCACCTCAAGCAGAATGTCGGCCGCTTGCAGGCCGCTCGCACTCTTGACCGCCACGCGGCCCCAGCGCGCGGCCAGCGACGGCAGCTCCGCGGCGACGACTTTGCCGAAGCCGCCCTCGCCCACCTGGCCGTCGGAGCCGGCCGCCTCTAGCGCACGGAGCACCTCCTCGGCGGGGACGCTCACGACTGGCGGGGGGTCGGGGGCCGTAAGCACAGCTCCACCCTGCTCCTCCTCTTGTCCGCTCCTCTCATCCGCGCCGCCGGACGCGTGCGTGGCGCGTCTGCCAGCACCGGCCGAGACGCACCCCTCGTGCACACGAGAGACGTCTTCATGGCCTTGTTCCCTCACAGCCCCCTGCCCTTCGTCGACGCCCGTCGGTGCCGCCGCACCAGCGGGCTGACTTTCGGATGATTGGCTCGGCGGATCGGCGCCCGAGGGAGCCGGCTCGCCCACCTGTGCCGGCGCAAGCACCGCCTCCGCGCGCTTGGTCTTCTGACGCTGCTTCTTTCGCTTCGCTTTGGCCTGCCGCGACGCTGCCGAAGACTTATCAGCCTCCTCCTCCGCCAAAAGCGCATCCGCCGCCGCCGCCGCCGCCGCCTCCGCTGCCTCCCTACCCGCCCGCCCGGTTTCAGCAGCTCGTGAGTCCCGATGAAGGGCCAGCAGCTGTCGGAACTCCCAAGGGGCGTGGGACTGCCCAATGTGTGGCAACTTGGCGCCTGCCTCCAGCAGCGTGCGCGCCACATCCAGCTTCCCACACCGGATGGCGACCATCAGCGCAGTCACGCCGCTCTGGTCAGCCACGTCGACCGCCGCCACGGCACCCAGCAGCAGTCGCACCACACCCTCATGCCCAGCTTCGATCGCGCGTATCAACGCCGTGTTCTCGCCGACCACCGCCGCGCCGGCACCCAGCAGAAGACGCACAATTCCCTCGAGCCCATAATTGCTGGCATAACTTAACGCCGTGAAACCGACGTCGTCTTTCAAGTCCACCGCCGCGTCGGCCTCCAGCAGCAATCGAACCACAACCTCATGCCCATGTTGGCTCGCGCACATCAACGCCGTGCCCATGTCGCCACATTCCGCATCCACCGATGCCGCGGCACCCAGCAGCAGACGCACAATTCCCTCGAGCCCATAATTGCTGGCGTACATCAACGCCGTGCCGACCTCGTCTTTCAAGTCCACCGCCGCGTCGGCCTCCAGCAGCAATCGCACCAGAGCCTCATGCCCATATTTGCTCGCGCATATTAACGCCGTGCCCCTGACGCCACATTCCGCATCCACCGCCGCCGCGGCACCCAGCAGAAGACGTACAATTCCCTCGTGCCCACAATTGCTGGCCCAACAAAGCGCAGTGCAGCCACAGGCGTCTTTAACGTCCGGATCGATGCCCGCCTGCAGGAGAACGCGCACCTGGTTCTCATCGCCTATTATGCTGGCGTGGTCCATCGTATAGTCCGATCGAATGTCCGTGATCAGTTGATGCTTGTGAGCTGTGCTTTGCGCGTGTCGACGCAAATGTGTGCTATTTTCGGCCCGGGCCAAAAATAGCACCACAAAATATTGCCGCGCTCAATTACCCCCGATTTCGCACAGCATGGCCGCCGAGGAGAAGCCGCTGAGCAAGGCAGTCATCTTCGGCTCGTCGGGCCTGGGCGGCGTGCTCGGCTGGATCGTGGTGCACCCATTCAACACGCTTGCCGTGCGCATGAACCTGTCCGCCATGGGCGGCGGCGGTGCGCCCAAGCCCTTCCTCGCCTTTGCGTCGGATCTCGTCAAAAAGGAGGGGGTCGGCGGCCTCTACGCCGGTATCGGCGCCGGCTGCTTGCGTCAGGTGCGTGGACCGCGGCGCCATGCCGTTTCTCTTGAGCCCTGGCCTGCGGACCCAATACCCTCACGGCCGCGCTGTGCCACGGGCAAGAGAGTCGCATGCCTGTAGTGCACATCGAATTCCGACGCTCACTCGCGCAACTGACACGGCAAGCGGCCACTTCCTTCCCGGGCCCTGCTGCCTCAAACGTCCTTCCTTGTGGAAGCGCGCCTCACGATCGGTGTTGGGAAAGCCAATCCAAACTTTTGTCACATGCTTACGGTGCACAGGTCTTCTACGCCACGTCGCGCTATGGACTTTTCGAGACGTTCCGCGACTCGCTAGCCAAGTACCGCAAGACGGACTTTGCGCAGCGATTCTTCACCGCGGCAACTGCGGGCGGCTGCGCGGCGCTCATCTCGTGCCCCGTCGAGGTTTGCCTGGTGCGCTTTTGATGAGCAGCCCCGAGTTTCACTGTACCAAAACTCAACGGCTAATGTGGAGGGAGGGACACGAAAGGCCGTTATAATGGAAGGCGGCTAACTGGCTAAATAAATTTGGCAAACACATTAAAGAAACAAAAGGTTATTAAACGGTAACTCGCCATTTTGCAACGACATGTACGTCCTCTGCTCGCGCCGACAATTTCTCGATTAGAACGACAAACTAGGGCCTGCTCACATGCGTACGGAACAAAATGATTAGCCTGGTTAATTGGCGGGTTCACCCATTTGGGCGAAAAGACATGCACAGGCTGTTAACTCGGCAAGTAACACAAGTTACTGGCCGCGTCAATAGGCTGGTAACGAGATCACTAGCCTAGTCGTCAGCCAAGTCACGATTTTGTTTTTGTACTCAGCTAGCCAGATGCGTACTAGCACAAATTGGTTCAACAGCCGAGTAACTATGCTAGTAGATTTTGCAGTCGACCCCCCCCC
>Ga0335398_10011173_pt1 | contig 10128 bp, 6 predicted proteins | sample BON03_FD_205742 | JGI IMG/M metagenome (GOLD analysis project Ga0335398, IMG submission 205742) | Freshwater microbial communities from Lake Bonney liftoff mats and glacier meltwater in Antarctica - BON-03 (spades assembly) (version 2) | ecosystem: Environmental > Aquatic > Freshwater > Ice >... | reverse complement strand
TATATATGTATATATATATATATATATACATATATACATATATATATAACGTGTGTTCTAAGATTACTAAGTCGGCCCCCATGCCGAGAAGGTAGGTAGGTAGGCCAAGGCTGCCGAAGTTTTTTTGAGCTATTCACAGAGCAGAAGGGTTAACCCGCTTTCTGCTTGAGCGAGAGGACAACAGACATGATTCAACGGCCATTGCGGGTTAACCCGAATCAACAGGATCTAACTAACCAGCCGCCTATTTTTGGGGTTAACCCTTGACCCTTACCCTAACCCTAACCCTGCCGTCTCTCCACGGTGCTTGAGAGGGGCTTAGGGTTTAGGGTTAGGATTGGGGTGAACCCTACCCCTAACCCTAACCTCTACTCGAGACGGCACGCCGTGTGCTTGAGTTCGGGTTAATTAACCTCGGGTTGACCTCGGGTTAACCCGAGTTAACATGATTTAACGGCCGTTGCCCCGCGCCGCCGCCCAAAAGCGAGCACTCGTTTCGGGTGTCAAAGGGCTTTCGGGTAAACCCATAAATTAGGGTAAACCCAGAGGTGAGGGTTAGGGGTTCGGGTTAGGTTACGATTCGGGCTAACCCCAACCCTCGGGTTAACCCGGCGGCGTTGTGGTTAACCCGATGACAACAACCATGATATAATGGCCGTTGCCCCGCGCCGCCTCCAGAAAGCGAGCGCTCGTTTCGGGTGTCAAAGGCCCCTCGGATTGACCCAGAGGTTAACCTCGGGTTAACCCTTTAACCCCCTGGCTTAGGGTTAGGGTTAACCCTTCACTCGAGGGTTAACCCAGAGATTAGGGTCAACCCGAGGTTCGCAACGACATCGTGGTTAACTTGATGACAACACACGTGGTTTAACGGCCGTTGCCCCGCGCCGCCTCCAAAAAGCGAGCACTCGTTTCGGGCGTCGTCCAGGCCGAAGAACAGACAATTCCGCCGTTGACCTAAACGCACATGGGAGGGCGCGATTTGCGTTAGGGTGAGCCGAACCCGAATCCCAGTAATTGAATCAAGTCTACGAATACAGACATATACATCTAAACAGAACCGAATCATGAACGCGAGCGCTCGTTTCTTGAGTCTTTCCAGCCGAAGACGAGACGATGCCGCCGTACGTTGATCTAAAAAATATGGGAGGGTGCGATTTGCGTTAGGGTAAGCCACACCACAACGCAAAAAACATACGAATACAGACATAGACATATAAACAGAACCGAAATATGAAAGCGAGCGCTAGTTTCTTGAGTCGTTCAAGACGAAGACGAGACGATGCCGCCGTTAACCTAAACAAAGAATGGAAGGGCGCGATTTGCGTTAGAGGTGCCTTGTGCGCCTAAGTGAAACGACTTCGAGTTTCCAATAATCAAGACGACGAAACTCTTAGTCGAAACCTGCTCAGGTACCTGAGCAAAGCAAATTTAACCATAGCGGTGAATTAGTAGCTGCAGAGCACCTTTAGGGTAAGCCAAACCATAATCCAAAAAACATACGAATACATAAATATAAATCTAAAAATAACCCAAATATGAAAGCGAGCGCTAGTTTCTTGAGTCGTCCAGGCCGAAGAATAGACGATGCCGCCGTTGACCTGTTTCAAGATGAGAGGGCGCGTTTGCGTTAGAGAAGGGTGTGTTTGTGTGGTGAGTGAGATTTGAATGGACACATTATATGAATATACATTGAAGTTTAAGAATATGCATTTGATTCATACTGGGTAAGAGCTACGATAGCAAAGCTATGAACTATGAGATAGACATATACGTAAAAAGACGCAAACGTACAGCAACATCAATACCAATACTAATCTATGTTAGGGTGAACCCACGCTGACTAGCAGACGTTGCGGCCGTTAACCTATTTCACAAATGGGAGGGCGCGATTTGAGTTACGGAACGGTGCGTTTGTCGGGTTATTCTTTCCCCCTACATTCAGGCGGTGTCTAGGAGGGAGGCTACGGTACTCTGCCAGGTGGCGAGACCGCTACCGATATTGTTTGAACATCCCAATAGGGGGCCCCCGGCAACCTACGCACCGCTCCTAGCGTGCGAGGTGCCTACCTCAAGAGGGGCCGCTACGAATGGACTAGAAGGATTCCCCCCTTCCATTCGAGCACGCTCTATCTCTAGAGGAGAGGCTCGGTACCCAGGTCGAGAGGCGGGACCGGTACGTTTATTTTCCAGACACGCCCAGGGGGTAACCCGAGCGAGCACACACTAGTACTAGTACTAGTACTAGTACTAGTTGCCGCCGCTACTACTACCCGTAGTATAAGTACTAGTGCTAGTACTCGTACTGCTGCTACTACCAGTACTAGTACTAACACTAATACTAGCCATCGCACCAGTACTAGTACGTGTACTAGTACTACACGTATTACTACTAGTACTAGTACTACTATGACTACTAGTACTAGTACTACTACCGTTACTACTACGACTAATACCATTACAAAGGTACCTTAAACAGACGATCGGGAAAGAGGACATCCGCTCCGATCGAATATGTGGTGGAACCGCCCGACTCGCGACGCAAATTTATGTACTACATCTAGTACTAGTACAACTCCTACTACTACTAGTAGTACGAATCATAGTACTAGTACTGCTGCTACTACCAGTACTACTACTACTACTAGTACTAGTACTAGTACTAGTACTACTACTACTATTTCTACGATACTTACTGTTACAACAGTACCTTGACCAGGCGATCGGGGAAGAGGACATCCCCTCTGATCGAATCCGTAGCGGCGCCCCCCGATTCGGCGACGCAAATAACTCCGCAGGCGTGGTCCCAAGTACTAGTGCTAGTGCTAGTACTTGCACTAGTGCTGCTGCTAGTACTAGTACTAGTACTAGCATCAGTACTAGTACTAGTACTAGGACTGGTACTAGTACTGATACTAGTACGTGTACTACTAGAACTAGTATTAGTACTAGTACTAGTACTAGTACTAGTACTATTTCTATGACACGCGCTGTTACAACGGTACCTGGAAGAGACGATCGGGAAAGAGGACATCCCCTCCGATCGAATCGGTAGCGGCGCCCCCCGATTCGGCGACGCAAATAACTCCGCAGGCGTGGTCCCACGTCTTGAGCTCTTCTTCAAACTGCACGAATCCAGCTGCCTTTCCAGTTGCCACCTGCGGTCGACATTAAACAGGACGTACAATCGGGGTAACCCTTAACGCGACACGGGGCTGTGCCCCGTGCTGTGCTGGTGTGGGGAGGTGTCTGTCGGGGGTATACATATGATCATTATCTTACCCTGACCCTAACTCTCACTCTTGTCGCGACGGCGGGCACACCTTCACGCCAGAGCGTTACAGATTAGAGCTGAACTCAGCACACACATTCACAGGGAGACAGGCCCCAGCGACCCACACACAGTTTCTGGAGTTTTCAATTTGAGAAAACAAAACTAGAGTGCGGCAAAAAGCTACCGGCTTTTCGCCAGCGCCAGGCGCACAACGCCGTTCGTCATGCCACCCGCAGCAGGCCAACTCGCAGCGCCACAGGGCACAGAGCCCGGACACGGGCATCTTCCGGGTTAACCCAATATGTCTACCCTCCAGAGACACCTCGGGTTAACCCGATGCGAATAACTCCGCAGGCGTGGTCCCACGTCTTGACAGGCGCCGCGCTCGAGACAGCCGTGCTCCTCCTGTAGAAGGCGGGGCGGACGGCTGCGATGCGCGCACTTTGTCAGCGCAACCAACGGCTATGAAATCGTTACAGATACACAAATTGCCGTTACGTTAGTTGACCTTGTTATAAAGTAACTATGCTCGTGCGCCCGCCCGGGCGCAAGTGAATTATTACCCGTTGACACGAACACGAGACAAGCTACAACCCCTGCGGCGTTGAGCTATAAGTTCTTCTTCAAACTGGACCAAGCCGGCCGCCTTCCCAGTCACCAACCACCTGCGGTCGATAAAGTCCCCGTGTGAATAAAGCGGCCATAGCGGGTAGCGGCGTCGACTCCCCCCCTCCCCCAAGTACCTAGATATATGCAAGGGAGCTCCCTTTAGGCTCCGAAAGCCACTCTCGGATCAGTTCCTTCTGCGTGTGTGCTCGTGCCCTCTTTGTATATATACCGTCTGTGAATGAACGAAGCGCGTTTAAGCCACTTGCCGTTTTGGGGTCCCAGTGAGGCGTTTTTTTTCTTAATTAAACGTCCGTCGGGTTAACCCGAATGAAACGTTCGTCGAGGTTAACTCAGGGGTTTACCCGAACCCTTAACCCAAAACTCGAACGTTTCATTCGGGCTAACCCGACGGCCGTTGAATTAATAAGAAAAAAGCCCTCACTGGGACCCCAAAACGGCAAGTGGCTTAAACGCGCTTCGTTCATTTAAACGCACAACAAAAACGATTCCCTAGATGCGCGAGTGTTTCCCTCCGTGATGTTAAAGGTGCTCTGTGTGCCTAAGTAATTCGAAACAGCTTTTTCATAATCAAACTGTACTAATGACTTCTCATTACTTTGACTTTGATGCTGTGACTCATAGCGTAAAAGACGTTTCAGTTTTGACACGTCAATCGCTTGCTTCTTCCGAATTGTTCCGGATTCATGGGTAAATCGCGGATAAATCGCTGTCAAGAACTTGAAACCGAATTTCGCTCAGGTACCTGAGCAAAGTGAATTCACTTAGAGCGTTTACTTAGTAGCTGCAGAGCACCTTTAATCCGAGGCTCAAGACGTGAGGTTTATCCTTCAAATTGGACGAAGCCGTCGTTGGCTGCAAGATACCTCGAAAAGAAAAACTCGCCGATGTTTCGATTTTTTTTGAACCACCCCTCTTCCCGTTTCCCCGGGTTAACCCGAGGTTAACCCGAAGATGAATCAAAACAGGCGCTCCGGATAAAAAAAATTGGGCTGATTAAAACTGTTAGCCGGGTTTACCCGAAAAAAAGGCGAGCACCCGCCGGGTAAATAGAAAAATCGCCGATTCCACGCGAAATCAACGAGTTTTCTTTTCAAGGTGTCTTGCAGCCAACTACGGCCGCCTTTCCAGTCGCCACCTACGGTCGACATTAGACAGGACGGGTCAACCCCAAGAACAACATCATCAGTACAGTTTGATTCTAAAAAAGCTGCTTCACTTTCTTCAGGCGCACAGGGCACCCTTAAAGGGGTTACGAGTTAGGCCTAGCATCGTTACCCTAACTCCTTAATCCCAACATTAAAACTGGTGGGTTCACCTTATCCTTAATTCTTGAATCCGGTAACGATATTAGGGCTTACGGTTAACCCTAACCCTGGACAAATTGACCAATGCCGGTCAGGTTAGCCCCCCGGGCTAACCCCGACGTAACCCTAACACCCTAACCCCTTATCCCCTACTCTAAAACTGTCAGGTCAATCCTAGCCTTTATTTCTAACCCGGCAATAATGCTAGGGCTAAGGGTCATCTTTAACCGTTTACGAATTAACTCAAATGTCGGTCAGGTTAGCCCCCCGGGCTAACCCCGGGTTAACCCTAACCCCTTGACCCCACGCCTAAAGCTGTCGGGTTAACCTTAACCCGAACCCTTAACCCAGTAACGAAGGGCTTAGGCGTTCCACTTACCCCTGGACAGGTTAACGAATGCCGAGCGGGCTAGTCCCCCGGGCTGACCTCGGGTTAACCCCCAACCCCTTAACCCCATCCTTAAATATGTCGGGTCAACCCGAACCCTAACACTAAACCCGGTAACTATTTACTGCTATGGAGTAACCCTAACCCTGGAAGGGTTAACCAATGCGGAACAGGTTAGCCCCTCGGGCTAGCCATGGATGAACCTTAATCGCTTAATTCCACCCTAAAACTGTCGGGTTAATCTTGACCATAACCTTTAACCCGGTAACAAAGTTAGGGCTAACGGTTAGCCCACACCCTAGACATGTAAACTAATTCCGGGCATGATAGCCCTCCGGGCTAACCACGGGGTAACCCTAACCCCTTGACCCCACGCCTAAAGCTGTCGGGTTAACCTTAACCCGAACCCTTAACCCAGTAACGAAGGGTTTAGGCGTTACACTTACCCCTGGACAGGTTAACGAATGCCGAGCGGGCTAGTCCCCCGGGCTGACCTCGGGTTCACCCCCAACCCCTTACCCCCATCCTTAAATATGTCGGGTCAACCCGAACCCTAACCCTAAACCTGGAAACGATGTTAGGACTAAGGGTCAACTCTAACCTTATACGTGTTAACCGGAATGCCGAGCAGATAAACCCCCCCCTGAGCCGACCCCGGGTCAACCTTAACCCCATCAACCCCGACCCTACAACTGTCAGGCTAACCCTAACCTTAATATGTATCCCGGCAACGATATTAGGGCTTAGGGTTTACTCTTAAAGGTGCTCTGCAGCTACTAATAAACCGCTATGGTTGAATTCGATTTGCTCAGGTACCTGAGCGAGTTTGAATACGAGGGTTAACCCTTTCGTCGTTTTGATTATAGGAAACTCGAAGTCGTTTCAATTAGGCGCACAGGGCACCTTTAACGCCTGACGGGTTAACTAATGCCGAGCAGGTTAGCCCCCTGGGCTAGCCCCGGGTTAGCCCTAACTCCTTAACCCCAACCCGAAAATTGCGAGATTAACCCCAACCTTAACCTTCAATCCGGTAACGATGTTAGGGCTTAGAGTTCACTTTGAACCCTAGCTCTAGACGGGTTAACTAAGGTCGAACAGGTTAGCCCCCCGGGCTAATCCCGGGTTAACCCTAACGCCTTAACGCAAACCCTAAAACTGCAGGGTTAAACCTAACCCTAACACTTAACCAGGTAAGAATGTTAGGACTTAGGGTTAACTTACTCTAAAGCTTGACGGCTTAACCAATAATGAGCAGGTTACCCTCCCGGGCGAACCCAAGGTCAACCCTAACCCCTCAACCCCAACTCTAAAACTGTCGGGTTAATCCTAACCTTGACCCGTACATCCGGTAACGATGTTAGGGCTACGGGTTAACTTCAGCCCTAGACGGGTTAACCAATTTTGAGCAGGTTAGCCCCCCGGGCTAATCCTGGGTTAACCCTAAACCCTTAACACCAATCCTACAACTATTGAGTTAATCCTAGCCTTTACCTTCAACACGGTAACACTGGTAGGGCTAAGGGTTAATCTTGACCTTAGACGGGTTAACCAATTCCGAGCAGGCTAGCCCCCCGCGCAAGGATGACCCCAACTCCTCAACCCCAACCCTAAAACTGTCGGGTTAACCCTAACCTTGACCCGTACATCCGGTAACGATGTTAGGGCTCAGGTCTAACTCTTACCCGTTACGGGTTCAACCAATTCCGAGCAGGTAACCCCCCTGAACTGACCCCGGACTGACCCTAACCCCTTAACCCCAACTCTACATCTGTCGGGTTAACCCTAACCTGAACCTTCAACCCGGTAACGATGTTAGGGCTTAAGGTTTACTCTTACGTCTGACGGGTAAACAATTTCGCGCACGTTAGCCCCCCGGGCTGACCCCGGGCTAACCCCGGGGTAACCCTAACCCCTTGAACCCAACACTCAAACTGTCGGGTTAACCCTAACCTTGACCCGTACATCCGGTAACGATGTTAGGGCTTAGGGTGTACTCTTAACGTTTGACGGGTTTAACCAATTCCGAGCAGGTAACCCCCCAGAACTGACCCGGGTTGACCCTAACCCCTTAACCCCAACTCTACATCTGTCGAGTTAACCCTAACCAGTACCTTTAACCCAGTAACGATGTAGGGCTCAGGGTTTAATCTTAACGGGTTAAGCTAAGGAACAATCCCAACTTTAGACGGGTGGACACACATGCCGAGCAGGCTATCTCCTCGAGCTAACCCCGGGAAAACCTTCAACCCGTAACCCGAACCCTGAAACTGTTGAGTTAACCTTAACCTGAACCTTCAACCAGGTAACAATGTTAAAGCTAAGGGTCAACCTTAACCTTAGACGGGTTAACCAATGCCGAGCAGGTTAGCCCCCCGGGCTGACCCCGGGTTAACCGTAACTCCTTAATCTCACGCCTAAAGCTGTCGGGTTCACTCTAACCTTAACCCGTACATCCGGTAACGGTGTTAGGGCTAAGGGTTTACTTTCAACCCTAGCTCTAGACGGGTTAACTAAGGTCGAACAGGTTACCCCCTCGGGCTGACCACAAGTCAACCCCAACCCCTTAATGTCAACTCCAAAACTGTCGGGTTAACCCTAGCCTTAACCTTCAACCCGGTAACACTGCTAAAGCTGAGGGTTAACTTCAACCCTAGACGGCTTTACCCATGTTGACCAGGTTAGCCCCACCGGGCTCACCCCAGATTAACCCTAACCCCGTAACCTCAACCCCAAAAATGTCGGGTTAACCCGAACCGTAACCTTCAACCGGGCAACGATATTAGGGCGAAGGGGTAACTCTAACCCTGGAAGGGTTCAGGAAAGCTTCATTTTACGTGTGCTGCTGTGGTTTTCGTCGGGCATGTGCCCTTGCTTGTCATAATAGTTTATTCATGCACACCATCAGGGAGGCGCGCTATTAGTGTACCCCCCTCCCCCCCCTTCTCGTAAATAAACCATTTCACTTTCACAAACGGTTTATATAATTAGTATAAGTGTACACCGCGAAATATTTGATCATGGCCCCACAGCAAATCATATCCGGTAGCGCCCCCTCCCCAAACGGGAAGCACTCTTCAGCTGCCGACTGCGGCGACAGCAGCCACGGCGGGTAGCATACAATCCGATAGGCACACCATGAGCGACCCCGCCCCGCCTCCCCAAACTGTATACTTTACTTACTAAGAACTTACTACGACAGATTTGATCATTGCTCAGCAGCAAATCACACCCGGCGGCGCCCCCTCCCCAAACGAAGGGTCTATACCATCAGATAGGCAACCTATAAGTGCCCCCCCCCCGCCCCCCTCCCCAAAATAATCATATTACTTAGACCACGCACCGCGAAATATTTGATCATGGCCCCACAGCAGATGACATCCGGCGGCGCCCCCTCCCCAAACACGAGGCATTCTCCAGCTGCCGACTGCGGAGACAGCAGCCACGGCGGGTGGTCGCCGGCCGTGTTGGCGTAGGTAGTTGTCGCCCAATTCGGTGTGGGGGGCACGTAGTCGGAAGGTCCGCCCTCACTCGAGTAGTATTTTAGACCGTGCGATTTCGCAGCAACCTCAAGTAGGGCACGCGGCGAAGGGTAAGAGTGTTATATATATGCATACACATGTATACATGTACATATATATATGAATATATATATGAATACATAAATAAATACATATATGTATGCATATATATATATATATATATATAAATGTCTGCATATGTATATATAGATATAGATACATATATGGTGTTGGCGTAGGTAGTAGATACCCAATTCGGTATGGGGGGCACGCGAACATAGGGCCCACCTCCGCTCGAGTAGTATTTGAGACCGTGCGACTTCGCGGCAACCTGAACAGGGGTACGTGACGTGAGTGGTTAGTATATATATATGAATAGTAGTATTTGAGACCGTGCGACTTCGCGGCAACCTGAACAGGGGTACGTGACGTGAGTGGTTAGTATATATATATGAATATATATATATATATATATAACAACATATGTACACACACACACACATAAATGTATACATGAATATATACGAATATATATATTATACATAATACATATATACATATATCTATCAATTGCATGGGTAGTAGATGCCCAATTCGGTGTGGGGGGCACGTAGTCGCTCGGCCCGCCCTCGCTCGAATAGAAATTGCAGATCGTGCGATTTCTCGGCAACCTGAAGAAGAAACGTACCCGACGTTGGTGATGAGTATACATATGAGTATGTTTTAATATATGTAAACATATATATATATAAACATATATATATAATGTATATATATTTGGTGATGAGTATACATATGAGTATGTTTTTATATATGTAAACATATATATATATAAACATATATATATAATGTATATATATATGTATATATATATATAATATATATATATTTATTTATATATATAAATATATATATTTATATATATATATATATATATATATATATAAATATATATATATAATATATATATATATATATATATATATATATATATATATATATATATATATATATACA
>Ga0335398_10011172_pt1 | contig 10128 bp, 12 predicted proteins | sample BON03_FD_205742 | JGI IMG/M metagenome (GOLD analysis project Ga0335398, IMG submission 205742) | Freshwater microbial communities from Lake Bonney liftoff mats and glacier meltwater in Antarctica - BON-03 (spades assembly) (version 2) | ecosystem: Environmental > Aquatic > Freshwater > Ice >... | reverse complement strand
TGTGTGTGTTTGTGTGTATGTGTGTGTGCGTGTGTGTTGACACGAGCCATCTGGATGTGTACTGTTGATACCTATGTGTGTGTGTGTGTGTCAGTTTGTGTGTGCGTGTGTGTGTGTGTGTGTGTGTGGGTGTGTGTGTGTGTGTGTGTGTGTGTGTGTGTGTGTGTGTGTGTGTGTGTGTGTGTGTGTGTGTGTGTGTGTGTGTGTGTGTGTGTGTCAGTGTGTGTGTGCGTGTGTGTGTCAGTGTGTGTGTGTGTGTGTGTGTGTGTGTGTGTATGCGTAGCGCCGTGTTGTCGGATAGAAGTAGCTCGCTCCGATGATGTGTTTCCAATAATGCTACGCGGCACACATGGACGTCGCTCTGTGCCTGCATGTGATGAACACTAATATCATGAGAATATGATACAATTCATAGTGTAAAATAATCATCATAATGTAAAACATGACATAGAGGACATACTTTCAACTACCAGTCAAAAAATATAGAGGAAATAAAAAAACCTGCCAGGTCAAGTCAGCAAATTTGTGCATCGTGCCTTCCGCCAGCCGCCCTTCCCGTAAAAGACCCACCAAGAGAATAATCTCATACCATAATGTGGCACACGTGTCCTGATGTGTTTGATTTTGCACGAGTCCAATGGCAGCGCCAACCATTAACGTAACCATAATATTTGGCTGATCAACGTTGCTTAACGGAATGCTAGAACAAAGGGCAATTTTAAGACTATACTCCAGCCGTGTCTTTAAGGATAATTTGAATATTGCAAGCATGTGTTTCATCCCGCGCTGTCGGTAATTCAGAACATCGTCATATCGAGACAGACTGTCTGCTTTGGTGGCATCACCAGTAAATTCACGGAGTGCTTGCTGTGCCGAAAATGTGCTTACCATAAAGTGCACTAGCAGTTGTACCAGAACACAGATAATACGTGGCAACTGCAATAGAGAATGCACATCAGAACTCGGGGGAGGGGGACTAGATAGCTCACTTCGACTTCGCTTTTTCCTCTGTCCTGACCAGACAGCTCTGCTGCGTGTGTGCTCGTGTCAACATGCACACTAGCCTTCTCACACACACTGTCCATATCCGTGACAATAGCTTCTTGACCCTCCACCGAAATACCCCCAGAATTCTCACCCCCACCGAACTGTGTTTCATTCACAGGAGTTTGCACGGGTTCTACGTATTTTTCATAGACAAGCTCGTTCAGTCCCGAGATGACAGACTTTACTTCCAAGCTTCTGTCTAGTCTTCCAACGCGTACCAGCAAGGTCTTGGAACTGCGAATGAGGCCTTTTGCCAACCAAGTATACTTCTGAAGGCCAAAATTACTGAACCTAAGCCTCGGATGCCATCCGAAGCTATCGAAGCCACTAGTATTTACAGGGGGGAGACACGAACCGCCAGAGTCGACATCAGCAGTCGCCTCACGCATGGTCGTGTCGTCCACACCACCTGACTTTATATCTGCTGTGACCTTTGGAATGTCGGGCGAGTTGCAATCACAATATGCGGCGCACAGTGAGCTCCAAAATTGAGCAAGCCTTTCCTCACTGTATAATAGGATTACATATATGTGCATACAAATACAGAGAGTCAGTTGTAACCTGAACAAAGAAAGTTCAATACCAAAATCAGACGTGACAATATAAGCGACACAGACGGCTAATAATAACAAAAAAAGGCGATGGGGAATGAATGGCGATCAAGTGAGGAGAGGGGGGGGGGAGGGGGGGGGGAAGGTATTACCCTTGTTACGTGTGACGTTGCGATAATCGAGTGGATAATCTCGCGCTGTGACGGTGACAACTTGTGCAAGCTTTGTGACAAGAAGCCGGAATGCTGAAGCGATACAACAAGGTCTTGTGACTCACGCTGGTCGCAGTCCACAGTGATCATGCGATCAATCTCTAGGGTCTGCACCATGTCACTAGAAATTGGCTGGATATGGAAAAAAAGGGTCTTGCTGCAGGCCATTAGATGCATTTTGTCACGGGAGCATATTTGTGTCGGGAGAGGTGAACTGGTAAGATTCGTACTAGTTTCAAAACAGCAACATGTAGTGTGTGTGTTCTGGAGGTTATTGTCACAGCCACACCAGAGAGAGATGTATTTTCTGGAAGCACCGCTGTGTCGATGATAAAATGACTCTTCGCCACAGTCAGCACAGAAATTTCGCGCGCCTACCAAGATTGTGCTACACGCTTTACATGTACCGTCTGGGCGTGCTGCGTATACAGGCTGACCTGGGGTAGCGCCATCATTGGAAATGCTCCGGTTAATGTCAACAACCAATCTAGCAAAGGCATCATACATCCTCTTGCGCTGACAAGACTTAGAAGATGAGCATATAACTGATACGACAAGATGGCCTTCCTCGGAGGGAGCGTTTCCATGAGCAGCGTCGACGTAATGGAACGTATTTACCAGATGTTTCGGCGGCGCTTTTGGGGCAGCAGGCTTCTTTTTTTGCTTTTGTTTCGACTTCTTGTTGAGCGTGCTTGTCTCCTCCTTGACATGCACTTCCTCCTTGATTTCCACTGTCTCCTTGGGTGGTGATGGTCGCTTACTCAATGCCAGTGATGCTCCTGTGTGTTAACAATACAGAACATTAGACGAAAACAAGATTAAAAAGCAAGTATAAAACGTGTGGAACATAGCTATTCGGTGCTGGCGGACAGGTATATGCAAAGTACCATACACAGTCTTGTGACGGGTCCTGTTACCGGTAATGACGGTGCGTATTCTGTCTTGAACTAAATCACGGCTGACCTTGGGTCCTACGTGCTTACTCGGGTGCTCACTATCCGATTAGTCCAGTGATTGGCTTGGGTCTTTCAAACCAAAGAAAGAAAGAAGGAAGATTAGAAGGTCCCACGTAAGATTATCGACGTCACGGACATGTCAATTAGTACGGAAAATCAGATCTCAAAATCAGTGTGTTAGACTGATTTTGTCGAGAACCAGGGAGTGAAGAGTTTCTGTATTTTTATTTTTTGTTTTGAAGGTGTTTGTCAAATATTAACCTCAGCCAGAGGAGCCAAAAAATGGAATACCCACTAGCAATTTTCAATAAAAAGTCTACTCTCAAACAACAAGGACCCCAGAGGCCTAGTGTGCGGGTGTGTGGAAATGTAGTGGGGAAGGCACTAAAGCAGGTCTAGTGAGGTGTGTTGCACCACGGCAACTTTCGACGAGGGTGCTCGACACAACACTAGACAGCCCAGGACTCATGACCGAGAATAAATCAATTTTTGGAGGGAAGGAAGCTGAAAATCTTGACTGCTTTGAAATTCGGGTTGACTAATTCATAAGTGAGCATTTTACACCAGGATTACTCACTCACCTCAATCAGGTCCCAAAATGATCAGAAGGTCATCTTATCAACGTCACGAAAGATTATCGACGTCACGAACATCTCAATTAGTACGGAAAATCAGATCTCAAAATGAGTCTCGCGAACTGGGAAAAATTGTTCTTTGAGCCATTTTGAGCTCATTGTCCATGCTACCGCCTAGTTTTTGCAGGACTGCTGCGAAATCCGCGGATGTCCAAACGACTGGAGCTGCTGCTTCAGCAGTACCCATTGCAGCCGTTGCTTGAGCACCACCAACAGACTCATCATTGAAAATCAATCTGGTGGTCACAATCCTGCAAACATCATGTTGCACGGGCACGCTTGGGAAATGCTGAAGAACTGCTGCAAGTCCCACGGGCTACAACACGATGGAAGCCGTTGCTTCAGCAGGTGGCCACAACCCTTCCAACATCACTTTGCACGGCACGCCTTTGAACTGCTGAAGAACTGCTGCAAGTCCCATGGTGGAAACACGACTGCAGCCGCTGTTTTCCCCGCCCATCCTGGTGCAGCACCTGCGGGGCATGTTCCATCAACAAGATGCAGGGCAGGCAGCGCGACGGTGTCCTGTTGATCCTGTTGATCCTGTTTCAAGATGCCTGGACAACAGATGCTGCACTTGCGTAGTTCACGAGGATTGTCTGTTTTGAACTCAGTGTGTGTGCAAGTCTTGCGCTTGCCTCCGTGCTGGGGCTTGATACTGTATTCTTTTTGATGCCCATCACTTGAGCTGACTGGCTGCATCTTAAGCCGCAGCTTACACGGCTTGAAAATACCAGATGATACAGCTCTTGTCACGTTTGTAGTGTGCGTTCAATGCAGGTTTGCGCCGCTGAGCTTGTTCAAGTCGTCAACACAAGCAGCCACCAATATTTTGATACTGCCACCAGCGTCTGCCATACTAAGCTGGTTGCGTGCTTTTTTCAGTTGCCTACAGATAATGCACCTGCGGCGCTCCTGCGGCTTTCCTGTGTTGGTACAATGACAACAAGTCGGGTTTTGATAGACAAGAATGTGCATTGGGGTAGGCGTCACAAGAGAAGGAGTCGAAGTTCTCTGCACTGTCTGCATCGATTGGCGCGTCGAAAGGTGCCATTCCAAGTCAAGTGCGTACATTTTGCGTGCTTGCCACCCGCCCTTTTGCGTGGTCTTCCACCATTGAACGCCAGCCCTTCAATTGCGTCACTCACTGCACCAGAAAGGAAAGCTTTTTTTGGCTTGTTCGGGTCGTCAACACAAGCAGCCACCAATATTTTGATACTGCCACCAGCGTCTGCCATACTGAGCTGGTTGCGTGGTTTTTTCAGTTGCCTACAAGCAATGCACCTGCAGCGCTCCTGCGGCTTTTCTGTGTTGGTCACATGACAACAAGTCGGGTTTTTATAGACAAGCTCGTGCATTGGAGTAGCCTCAGTAGGCTTCACGAGAGAAGGAGTTCGAAGTTCTCTGCACTGTCTACATCGATTGGCGCGTCGAAAGGTGCCATTCCAAGTCAAGTGCGTACATGTTGTGTGCTTTCCACCCATCCTTTTACTTGCACCACTTAACGCCAGCCCTTCCGCAGGAAGGTCGGCCCAAGCGGGGCGGGCGGAGTCGCCAGTGCCGAGCAGCGCGTGTGCTTCGTCGTCACTGGCACCCGACATTGCACTTCGTGCGCAGGGCGAATTCGCTGCGTCAGCCAGCGAAGGTAGAGGGCGACGGCTCACTACTGCGTAGTCCATTGGATTTGCCAGAAAGGAAAGCATTTTCAAGGCTGAGCTTTCCAAGAGTTTTCCCGCGCCAGTGATTCGTGTAAAAATTTGATCAAAATTTTTTTGTCGTTGAAAGAGAGAGAGATCTATACTCTAGAGATAGAAAAGTTGACAGCGCACTCACCATGCCTAGCGGAATCATTGCTTTCCTTATATCCTTAACGGAACTCTTTGCCGGGAAGAAGGTGCTCGCTGCCCCAGAGGTGACGACACATCAAGTCACCAACCCGCTACATGGAGTAGCGCTTGGAGATCTCAACACACCTGGCAAGAAGCGTAAGAAAGGTAGCAAAAGAATTGCACAGGCACTTTCTTGCCAACACAGCACGACAGTACAGAGCCAAGAACAGGCTATAGTTTTGCTGGATTTGCCTGCGTACCTTGTGGACGATCCACACCGCAGACAGCGCCGAAGAGCATACGGGCACATGACAGAGAGAGCGGGCAGCTCCTTGCTGGTAACTGAGATGGGCGCACGCAATGACTGGCGTGTTGAGCCAACGATGTTCGAATTGCATACTCCACAGCTCGAAAAACGCGAGGTATCGTCGTCCCATTTCTCACCAAACATGTTCAACATATAAATAAAAAAACCATAATCTGTTCCAAACACTACATGCTATGTATGTTCACAGCACATATGCTGTACGTGCAGCATACATTTTGGTGAAAAACATGCTTCATAACGTTCAAATAAATTTCAACAAACAAAAATCTTATACAGCATTTAAACTGATTGTCAACGGAAGCGACAATACGGTTGCTGGCTCACAGTATGTGCCCCATGTGTCCTCTCTGATTTCCCTGCGTCACTCGACTGCATCAAAACACAGCGGAGCGTCAGCCGAAAACGGAGAAAGCTGCAGCTGCCACCTTTAGACGTGCGTGCCTCCTCCGTTCTACATGGCGGATTGGGCGTGTTTGCAGTGAAAGACATCAAAAAGGGCACGTGGCTCTCAGAATATGGCGGAGAGATTATCGATGTTGAAGAAGCGCGACGCCGTAGAGGCAATGGAGGTACGTCTAACCGAATGTGATGACTGATACATTTTGGATTAAAATGCACACGTACAAAGCATACACAAACCCACGTATATGTCTGTGTATACTTGTATGCACATCCAAGAACAAAATCTGAAGTAATTGAGTTTTACTGATACATGAATGCATCACAGAAGATACGCACATCCGCTCGTGCGGTATGATGGAAAGGTGCATTGACGCGCGAGTTCGTGGGTACTGGAACATCGACTATTATCTTCGTCATCATATGGTGGGAGGCTTTGTCAATGATGCACACGGCACAGGCAAGAAAGTCAATTCTGCGTACGTCACGAACGAAATGCGTCTGGGCTATCAGCATCCATACAAAGGTGCTCCGTGGGTCTCTAAACGCGTCTTTCTTCGCGCCATGCAAGGTGTGCGTGTGTGCATGCATGTGTGTGAACGAGTGTGTGTTTGTATGCAAGCACAAGCATGATGTATGAGTGTGCAATAAACTGATGTTGATTGCGGGGTTGACTAATAAATAAGACAGCAATTTGTCCCAGAATTGTTCTCTTATTTGAATTTTCATATCCTTATTCCAGATTTCACGAAAAAGATTAGTACGAAAAATTGGCAGTCAAAATCAGTCTATGCACATACATCTTCATGGATCAGTGCATGGGCGCTGGTATAAATACTCACGCACCAAAAAAAACATGCAAATAATGCATCTGTCAAGGAGTTGCTCATTCTAGGGCAATACAATCAATTGAGAACATGCAAGATAATGCAGCTAGCAAAAATCTCATGACTTATTGCACAACCTTCACTACCATCCAATCAATTCACACCACAAATAAAAAAATACACAGATATTGCAGCTGGCGAAGAGTTGTTCGTCACCTATGGAACAACATATCACGCCTTTCACTTTTCCTAGACGCCAGTCACCTCCTCTGTGTGAACCTTGCCGACAAAATCACCGCCGCTGTGAGACCTCAACGCCCCAAACGCCGTTTATGCGCGTGCGCACACACAATCTATTGGTGTTCTCGATTTGAGCCCAGGTGTGGGACTGTTGCGGGTAGCAGGGTCAATTCTTAGACCACTTTCGCAGTCTCATATTTTTAAACGTGTGTTCATGAAGGGCCATATCTCCAGATTTTTCTCTGTTTTTCAAGTAATCCAAGATCTTGTCGGCAAAGTTTTTCTCTGTGGAAGAAGTTGACATCAGCTTCAACTCAGAAAAGAAAGAATACTCCCAGATTTTGAAACCTTACTTTTGGAAAAGAGACCGTGAAAACCTTTTTTTACAAATGTTCTAATTCGGGGAGAAATGGATCCACTCCACAAACACAAAATAATGTCAGTTGGATATCAAGTAAAGCAGAACTTGAAATCTCGTTCTTGAACTCACTTTTAGAAATGTGAGTGTAGGAAAGTGCTCCGAAAATTGATCCTGCTACTGGCGTGACACTTTGGAAGACAGAAGAATCAAGATCGACACTGACAAGTTAACCATAAATTTGTACAAAAAATGTGTCCAGATGCATGCTGAGCTGCTGTGCGTTGTGATGATATGGCAGTTTTTTGACGACAATCACTAACTTTTATCACTCCCTTCCGTAAGAATGATGAATCGCACCTTGAGAGTTCCAAAAAAAATTCCTATATCATTTTTGTATTTGCAATAAGACAAGCTGCATTCACGTGCACACATACGATTGAACCTCAATGAAAAAGAACACTTTGGACCAGGTATCAAATCGTGCTTGAACCGTGATCTGTAATACTCTATTTAATTCAAAATCATCTGATCATGCATTCTTACGAGGGTGCTGCCATGTTAACATTTTTTTCGAAACCAGCAGCTGGTGATGGCAAGAAAGATCAGAAAGGACAGTCGAAACTACGCGTGAGCAACGACATGACAAACGACATGTATGCGTTCCAAGATCACAATTGTAATTCAAGACACATTTTCACTTCTCATGTATTTTCGAAGCCATCAGCATGCGCTGTCGTTTGTTTTAGCTCCAATGATCCCCACTGTCTCGATTGAAACTGTCTTGAACTAAAGTAGTATCTGGCAATTTCTTGAACGACTGTGCAGACGAGACAAAATCAAGCGAAGAAACACCTCAGAGGCAGGCAATGGGAACATTGACCTTCATAAGCAAGGTGCTGGAATACCACGCAACTGCTTTCATATCACAAAATGGATTTCACACTTTGAAATACGCCCTTTTGATATAAATTGCACACACCAGGTGCTTGCCATCATTGAATGTATCATCGCCTCATTTACACGGCGTATTCAACGTGCGCAAAATGTTCGATTCTTTCCAAGCCAGAGATATAAGACCCCATACTACCAACACTTTTTTTGCGATTATCACCACAGTACTGTAGTTGATGTGTTTTTCAGGAACGGAAACGATTTATTTCGTAAATGCTGTATGGGTTTAATTTCGCTAAATAGTTGCCAGCTGGCACGACTAACACCACACACGCCAAGAAAGGGTCCAACCAATCTGTGCAAAAAATTGTCGAAAAACCGGATGAATTTGGAAACAAATTTCATTTTTTCCCTTCCAACAAAAAAAAAGTATAAGCCAAGCGTGGAAAGAAGGAAAGGAAGCTGTTGAATCACAACAAGCATGAGCAATCAATTGTTGCATGATAAGCTCATACTGTGTGAGTGTCACCTCGCTCACCTCCTCCTGCTCGCTCTCAACAGGATCCCACGTACACCTATCCTCCTACACCTTCTTGAACCCTCCTCTTCCTCCTCCCCACCAACCCAACCCGCTCCACTACACTTGCAAATCATCGAACCCACTGCCCTCTCCCAACCTGATGAGTTCGCCTCGTCTTCGTCCTCCTCCTCTCCCCCCTCGCTCTCCACTGTCTCCGCCGCCTCCTCCTCCTCCCAAGACTCTTCAGAAACATCTGTTCACCCTCTCTCTGAGGCTAATGCTGATGAGAGCATACTAATCTCCCCCAAGACTGTGATAAGTTTCCACCACCCCCTCCCTCAGCACTCCCTCCCTCCTACTGCTCATATCACCACAGATGGTTTAGTGGAAGTTGACTTTCAACTTTGAAGATCCTCCTTTGTCACAAGGGCGTCCAACTCTTGCAAGGCCTGCCTCCAGTCTGGTATAAACTTGGGTCACGTGCTGCTCGTACATCATCCACTACCCCTCCTCCCACTTCAACCATGAACCTTCAAGAAAGCTTCATAATTCTTGTCGCAATCAAACACTGTATCATGTAAATTCAGCAGTCTGCTTTTGCGCGGCTGCCTTATATTTTTTTCGTGGCTCCTCCCCCGACTCAAATGCGGCTGCATTGCTCATGTGCATTGTCGAGCACAGCAGATCCTCTTTCGTGGCGTCCTTTTGCAGACGCGCTCATCAATCTCTCTTGTGACCCGTCCTTTCTCTTTCCAAAAATCCTGTTTGACATGAAAATATGTAAAATCATGTGCTGACTTGTGTATTTCTGTGTTAAAATATGTGCGTAGCCACATGAGTAAACATGCCCGTACAAATTTGCGTGCGTGCATAAATACATAATACACAGATGTTTTTGTTTTATGTTTGTCATTTATTCGAAGAATCGAGTGCGTTCAAAATAGATCGCATACCAGGCCTTTCTCAGAACATGAAGGCAACCCCTTGCCGGGGCCGGAAAACTCGCTTCCCATTGTTTCAAACCCTCGTCCAGCCAATATGGTGTCTTATTCTTGAGCACAGGCAGACTGTGGTAGCGGGTTCAAATATTCAAATATGTGTACGTGTAACATGGGGAGTGGGTATGCGTTGCTACCATATTCAACAAATCACATGAATATTGGCACATGCCAGTATCAACATCAAAACCAAAAAATTAAAATATGGCAATTTTTGCTTCATGCCTGTGCTGCAACAATGCCACCTGCGCGGGGTCTTTGGGTTTCAGCTCATTCGTAAAAAAAGCCATTCGCCCTTTGAAGCACGCTGCGGCTAGCAAGCGTGAGAAAGAGG
>Ga0335398_10011168_pt1 | contig 10130 bp, 7 predicted proteins | sample BON03_FD_205742 | JGI IMG/M metagenome (GOLD analysis project Ga0335398, IMG submission 205742) | Freshwater microbial communities from Lake Bonney liftoff mats and glacier meltwater in Antarctica - BON-03 (spades assembly) (version 2) | ecosystem: Environmental > Aquatic > Freshwater > Ice >... | reverse complement strand
CAGCACGACGTTGTTATCGCAGTCGCACCTCCGCCGGAGGCCGAAGTCGGTGGCTACTCGTTCTTCGTAAGAAACTTTCATTCTCTATCCAAAACCGGTTTTATCCCGGCGCACCCTGACACCTTTGTTTTTCCGACTTTCCGTACTACTTCCAGCATTGGAACGCTGCTGAATTATGAAGTGAATAGGTGCTGGCTAGGTTTGCAGTTGCCTCCGGCTTGAGTGGTTCATTAGCGTAATTGGACTTATTCATCTCGATACTCGACGCGTTCAGGATTAAACGGATAGGTTTCGCAAACCCAAGCCCACTGTTTGCATTGACGTACGAAAGGCAAACGATTCGCTGGATCGGGAATCAAATCTATTTCCAGATAGTCACTCGTTAAGTGAGCCAATGCCAGGATGTAGTTTTTTCCGTATTGCCGTGCCACGACCTCTTCATTGGTTGACAACGAGAAGATCTCGCCGACTCGCGAAATGGACTTGGTTTCGAAATAGAAGATCTCGCCCGTGGGAGAGGTCGCTTCAAGATCGTAGCCAATGTTTCTTTTGCTCACATCCGTGGCCTCCCAACCTTGGGAACGCAAGTACTCCATTACCTGTATCTCTGCGCTACGCCACTTGGTCACCGCGCCAACGCTAACCATATTCAGGCTAATTCTTTGCTCGGTGTGATCCTTTGGGGCCGAAAGTCTTTCGTCTAGAAACGATGCTTTGTTATTGATTACGTTCGTCCCCTTGTTCGATTGATCGTCGGAAGGGTTAAAGACCTTCTTGCTAATGTCTTCACCGAGCAATCGATCCATAAAGCGACTGAGCACTTTCTCACCACCAAATTTTTCGGCAAGCAAGGTTGTGTTCTCGACTTCGCATGGTTGCTGTCTTAGTTCATTGGTTGAAACGACTTTTCCCTGGACTGGCCAAATGCGCCAATCGCTGAAATCCACATTCAGCTGCTTGGTTGCCTCTAATTCAGCAATTCTTGACGCCACTTCTGCTGCGCCAGTTGCGGATAAGCCTGAGGTTTTCAACCCTTCACCTAACTCTTCGACACGAGCCTCTTTCGCCCCAAGTGCCCTAAGAAACGCAGGCAGGCCATTGATTTTTTCAAATCCTTGATCAAGTGTTTTGAGTCCACTAGCACTGGCAGCATGTTGAAAATCATGAGACGAATCAAACCAAGTTGGGCGAAGTGACAAATTGGTAAATCGTTTTTTCCCTTGTTTTAGTAACTCGGTGTAGAAAGACTTCTTGAACGAAGGTCGCTCAAATTCCACCATGCGAATATCTTCCATGGGAATCAATGGCGTCAGCAAACTGAATTTATTACTCGCGATACAACCGTCAATAAGGTCTAGCAAGAATCCTGCGACTTGCTTCGTGCAATTTTGTGAGCGTTCATCAAGGACAACTTTCGTACGTGATGGGTCCGTACTGAAGTCACCGTTTATTTTCGCGCCCACTCCCGAAGGCTCATGCGTGGGAAGAAACGCGTGCACCACGGCGTCGTTGGGTGGCAGTCGTTCAGCCAGACCGTCCTTAATCAATACGGCAATCGCAATTCCAGAACGTTCGTAAATCGTCCACTCCCGAATGGAATCAAGGGTCTTGGCCGAAACACGCCGAAAGGCACTCCCCTTTTTAATCAGTGAAATCTTGATCTCTTGCGACTTTGCACCAATCAAGGTTGCCTCTTGAATATTTTTCAAGAACAACAATGAAGCCGCATCAAACGATTCAAACTCGGTCGCGACGGCATGCGAAATCAAATTTTCAAAGATGAAAACAGTTGTGAACCCGGATGTCAGAAGCGACTGGATTTTTGCTTCGACAAGGCTTCGATTTCCCAGATCGAGGCCGTGGGGAATGCGCACCAACGGTACTTTGGTCGCTGTTGGTATCTCCGCTTTCGTTTTGTCGCGGCAAAAAGTTACTGCCAATTCGTCGCTGATCAAATGCACACGACTCGCAACTCCGACAACGGACTTAAAGCCGATCCCTCGGTAGCCAATCGAATCGCCGCGACTTTTATCGGATGCCGAACTTCGACACAAAGATTCAAAATCAACTTCTGTGAAATGCTTGCCATCATTGGCCACGATCAGATAGTTGCCAAAATGTTCCGCGTAGAATCTCGACGCGGCGGCATCATCTGCGTTTTGCAATAACTCGATAAATGATCTGGCGTCGTAGCTTTCTGCGACATACGTTTCCAAGCCTGCCAAATCAGCAAGCAGATTTGGCGACTGCATCGCTTCGGAAAGAAGTGATTTTCTTATTCTGTCCAGCATCGGCTCAACCAATCATATCTTGCGGCGTTAGCTTGGCTTGGGAACAAGCCGGATCTTCTTGGCCAGCCCCGGTGCAACGGAGCACTTAATTTCAAAAGTATGGAATCCAAAAAAGGAATCCGAGTCAATATAATCAATGTCCGTTTGAATCACACGGCCCGCTGCATCGTAGACCGATATCTGCAACTGAAGATCATTTGCTAGATTGGTCCCACTGACAGCATGCAGCTCACCTCGAACGGTGATGTCCGCGTCGTCAGAATACTCATCTTTCACCTCAAACGCCGACAATGCTTCGATGCGCACCCCCAGCCTTTCTTCAAATGCATCAAGTCTTTGTACCAAATCAGTGATATCTTTTTTTGACATGTCTTGCCTTCCATAAATAGTAAATTGATTGCGACTAAAGGTCAGTCAGCAATACGTGCTAAATTTCACTTCCTTCGAGCTTCTCATTGAGTTCTTCAAATGACATGCAGTCATGTTCGCCGACACGACGTTTTCCATCCGCCTTGGATATCACAAGAAACTTCATGATCGACTTGTCCTCATCTTCAATGTTACCAGTCTATTTTGAAACAACAGTTTGTACCCAACAGGGAGCTCAACCTTCATTAGCCTGCCATGAGCTATCAGCCATTACCTCCGTTCGTACGTACTTTTTAAACCTCGCTACTGAAGTAAAACATCGATAGCCACGGCTGCTGGCAATATTCATGACTTCTGCCGGCTCATTAAGTAGGACGGCAACCGGTTCACTTAATCCCTCCTGGAGACCGTTCGGCCATACTAAGTCTAGAATTGCCTCTTGTGCACCGGTTTCCAGATTCGCCATATCAAATGAAATTTCACCGCGTGGCAGGCCTTTTCCAACAACCCATTCGTTAATCTCTTCCAACTGTCTTTCTTCCTCTTCGCTTTCGATCCCGCCTGGCACCGAAACACTATCATTCCGCATTGCGGCCGGCTCTCCACTTACCATCCATCGTTCGTCGCCGTGAAGCAGCTCATTAAGAAAGCGGTTGGTTTCCTTGGCCAACAATTCGCGCCGTGCTTCCAAGAACTCATGATAATTTTCCATCCTCCAGAGACGTTCGTCCATTGGAATCCACTGAGAGGCGAGTGCGCCTGGATGTTTTTCTTCGATTTCCGGGAAGTAGGCTTCGGGACGCGCGTCGCTGATTTTCAGGTTCGTGTCCTTCGTCTGGAAACAAAAATTGGCGAGCGCATTGACTTCAGGGCGACGGTAATCAAGTTTATACAATTGCGCCTTAGGAAAGATATGGTGCACCTCCAAACTACTCATCTTGCCAAGCATGTTACTTTTGAGTTTTATTCCCGTTCCCCAATCTTGCGACTCACCGACTCTCGTCAACATGTAAAGAACGGGATAGAAACGCGCTCCCATGCTCCAACCCGAGAAATGGCCTTTCTCTACACTCAGATAGCCGTTCCAGAGACGCAGTTGTTCCAAAAGGCGGTCAATACCGCCGTCCAGATCTTCGATCACATTTAGATCCTGATCAATCTTGCTTTCAGTTGAACCGCTAAATCGCCCCCACATTCCAGCTTGAACAAACCAGAATAAGAGTTTGTCACGCTCCTTCTCGTCGAGTCCATTTTTTCTTCGTGTCAGCAGGTTGACCATGACTGGGATCCCAAACTTGCCAAAGAGCACTCGGTCATGGTCCAAGCCTACTCGATCGGCAATCATATTTAGACTTTGGTCAATTCCTTTAACTGCTTTCTTGAGAGCTATTTGAACTTCCTCCGCCGACTTGTCATGGAGGTATTGAAATTTTGCTTCTCCCGTCAGGACTGTATTGACGGATCGCAGTAGCCAATCAAGGTTGAAGTCGTATCCACTCTCGTGCCACCGCGTCAGACTTGAACGCATCGTATCCCGAGCTTCTGGCCATTCCGCACAGATTTTAGCTAAGGCAAGATCACCTTTCGAGAGTTTTGTACCACCACTGTTAACTCGATTAAAAATGTCAACAACGATGTCAAGCGTTTTGTCGGGACCAGTAATTTCTTCAACATGCAGATCGATTTCAAGGATGGCCAGTAGTCGGGTCAACCGCGTCGCGTATTCGCCGACCTTTGAAACGAGCTCTGGCTTTTGACTTATCTCTGCGATAAAGCTACCCAGTCCAATGTTTCCCTGCTTAAACAAAGCTGAAACATCGATCCAAAGCGGGTCATCTCTCATTTTAACCGGTTGGAAAACTCGAAGATCTCTTCTTCCAGGTTGAAACGGAGTCCATTAAATGCAGAGTCGTTTCCGTCAAAAAACGTTGGGGCTTTTCCACGGACTACACCATACAAACTTGTCATACGTTGCTGTCCATCCAATAGCAACTTGACTACACCGACGGCGAGATGACCATTGCCGCGAGCAGCCGCCGACTTCGATTCGGTTGCCCATACAAGAAGCCCTCCCACTGGATGCCTTTTGTATAGCGAGTCAAAAAGGCCTCTTACCTGATCTCTATTCCAGACATAACCCCGCTGAAATTCGGGTAGAGCCATGTGCCCATTGTCGATGTGATCCAGGATAGTATTAATTTTCATGGCTTCTTCCGGGGCTTCGATTTATTCATTAAGAGCTGCTTGCGAATAACCTGGTCAAATGCTGGACTTCGCTTCTTCAACATCCTGAATCCAGTGGCCGTTCTTTCGGCGTCCCCAGATGACGGGGCCAAATGGCATCATGGATTTTTCATTACAGTTAACAAAAAAGGCAAAATGCTTGGTGTTAAAGCCTAGGAATGATTTCTTTCCACATACCATATGCGTCTTGCCGTCTTCTGACGCTATCCACCGCACGTCGGTGACTTTGCTGAATTCTTTGGGACGATATTTCTGAAATAGCCACATCGCTGGAAAGGGACGTCCCGGCTCAAGACCGTCAAGGCAACTTCGCAGCAAACGCATCTCCGACTCACCGTTCAAAAGTCCCTTCGCCATTCGAATTCCCGAAATCTTGCAGACGTCGGTTTTCGTTGTTGATATTGAGAGGTGAGTCCATGGACAGGTTGTGATTTCGCCTTTGATCGCATGCAGGCCATCCACAATTTCAACATGCTCTTTTTTTGCCCATCGGCCTGAATAGGCACTCTTTGTCAGAAGGCCATCAAATGCGGTGTGATCGCTGACACAGCATGTTTGCAGTCGATCTTTAGCAATGAATCGACCTGAGATTTCACATTTTCCAATTTCGTCTGGTATGAGCCGTCTTCCAGTTTTTTCACAAACGACCTCACTCCCTTTTATGCACCAGCGTTCACTCAACTCGCTTTTTGCCGCGGACTTAATGCTGATCATCTTACCTGTAACCTCGCACTTGACCGTATACTCGGGATGCACCAAGTTCCCGGTTACTTCACAGACAACGAGACAATCTTCCTTGGCTCGCTTGCCGGACGCCGAACATGTGGCAAGACTCCCTAGAACGACCCTGTCACCTGTCACGTCGCATTTTTCAGTTTCATTTACAAGCAGCTGTTTACCCGTAAGACTGCAAGTCACCGCCTCTGACTGATCACCCGGCAGCGACGACGTTTCGGAATAGACGATTCGATCTGGAGCGATGAGTTTGTCGGATACGTGAGAACGAATACATGCGCCCTTGGGATACCAACGATTAGAAAATTGACACCGCTCCGCCTCGGAAACATGTCCTCGCAGTCCATCCGCAAGTTCAACCGCCTGATCTTTTCGGAATGACTTTTCAGATATTCCGCTTCTTACGAGTTCGTCTTCGAATGCGCCGGCACCGGTTAGCTCACAACTTACTTTGAAATCTCTGTGAGCACGCAGACCACTAACTTCCGATGAAAACATCAATTCGGAGTAGACCAGTTTGTTTGAAACAGCACATGTCTCGATTTCACTTGGCAAATACTTGCCATTAGAGACTGCGCACGAAATCATTTCGTCGGGCAACGCAAATTCGCCGCTACCGTCCGAACGAACCAGCAAATGCTTCAGGCATTTTTTACCGGAAACGGATGAAGTCCCAAGGCATTCAACAGGAAACGCCTTATTATTCAAATAACACTGAGCAAATTCTGGCTCTCGCACAATGCGTCCAGATTCAACCGTGAGCACAGACGTGTACGAATGTCCGTCGACCTGGTAATGTACTGTGGCGGTTGGAAGGTTCACGACTCCCATTTCCGCAGCGGAGACTTCTGCAACGATGGATTCCCTGTAGTCAAACAGAATCTTATCTCGGCGGGGCCCGTGATCACTCTTTTCAAGATCGATGTCTCTTTTGGTTGCATAATACTTCTGAAATTTGGCTACGTCCGGATCTCGTTCCACAGTAGCGGTGATGAATCTGTCCAGACCCTTCAACTTGCGCAACAGATCTCCACCTAGTTCAGCCAATTTCGAAGTGTTGACCGCGGCAGTCTTAAAAGGCACCTCGAGAAGCTTCTCGTAGCTATCCATCGAGTTGGCAATACGGACCCTGCAGACCGCTTTTCCCGTCAATCGGCCGGTGGTCTGGGATAGTTCGATGTTCTGTTGAAGGCCGTCAAATTTGGTGAGCCACTCTGCAACCACACCTTCGACGCTCTCATGCGAACTATCATTCTCTTCAATCCAAATACTGTCGCGTTGCAACCACCTTTGCAGAAGCCGTTCAAACGCTGGCTTGCCGTAAGCATACAATGCTGGCCCACGGCCGTGGAAAACACCTGTTGCGTTGGAGTTCCGAGCGGTCTCTTCATCAAAGGTGAACTTCTCTTCGCCAACATTTGCCGAGGTTGCACGAAATAATCCGTTACCCAGCTCGACAATCGTGTTGCCCTCTTCGTACAAGGCTTCCAGAACAAACTGGTTCAAAGGCATGCGGGGAGCCTTCGTCGACAAACGAGGCATGGTCAAAGTCGATTCATCGCCAGTTGTGGAACCGAGAGTCTGTTCGATCTCTCGTTCGTTTTCATCGATCAAGGCTTTAGCCCTCTCGATGCTTGCCAGTGCTTTCCTGGCAGCGACCTCCATGTTCTGACCATGCAGTGAGTCCACAACCATGCGGCAAATTTGCTTTTGTAGCGATTCCCCGTTCGAATCATCCGCTGCTTCAAGCACCGCCTCGATGTCTCCCACAGTATGCGAGATGACCTGTAGTTTCTCCAAGAGCCTCGCGACCACGAGCTGTTCTGGGCTGTTTCGATGAACAATGTTTGAGACGACGACTTTGCTAAACTTCGATCCAATACGCTGCACCCGACCAATACGCTGTTCAACGATCATTGGATTCCATGGAAGATCGTAGTTGACAAGAACATTGGCCACCTGCAAATTAATACCTTCTGCCCCCGCATCAGTCGACACAACGACATTAATTTCGGGTGGATCACAGCGGAAATTCTCGATCGTCCTGCGATTGTTTCCGGGGTTCGCACCCATGATCGTCCCAAGCTTGATTCCGCGGCTGGCAAGGACATCGCATATCGTCTTCTGCGTTTCCTTGCGCGTGGTAAACACGACCATCCGCCAATCCGATCGATTCTTCTTTAGCGTTTCTGCCATGCTCAACAGAAACTCAGTCTTGGCTGGAATCGGAATAGATTTGGCCAGCTGGTCGGCTTCTCTGGCAAGCCAGCTCGGAGCGGTCTGGTTCTTGGCCATATTTACCAGCTGAGAAGCCAAAGCTTGCGGACTGCTCATCAAGGCGACCAACAGGTTTACTCGGTTAAGTGGGTTGAACTGGTCGATATGTTCAGCCAAAAGATATTGTAGGGCGATTTCCATTCGCGACGGATTCACCGGATGGGTCTGAACAACTCGATCTGGAAAACACAACTCTGCATCAAGCCGTCTTGTTCGAAACATGTATGTCCCAACGACCTGCCGAAATTCTTCCGCACGTTGCGGCACCAGTTTTCTCGCTTTGGCACGGCCGTCTTCAATAAATCGATTTGCGAATGAGTCAGGATTGCCAAGTGGGTTTCGGTGTCCCCGGGCAACGGCCAGGCAATCGATCAGGGAATAGATGTCCCAAAGGCGATTCTGGATGGGGGTCGCCGTCAGCATCAGGACATATTTGAATACCCGTGATTCGAGCGCCTCATAAATGGCGGTTGCCATTTTAGGCGGATTTCCGCTTGAACCATGTAAATTTCGGACCTTGTGCGCTTCATCCAGAATCAACATATCGAACTCGCCAATCTTCTTCTTTTGAAGATAGCCGGTTGCGGATTGATAGGTTGTTAGAATTACTGGCTCATTTCGTCCATCGATTCTTCTTAATTCTGAGCCGGTCAGACCAATCGCCTGAATTCCAAATTTGGAATCCAGTTCCTCCTTCCATTGCTCAATCAAGATTTTCGGGCAGATGATAAAAACGCGTTTGATTCGGTTTCGTTTCATCAATTCACTGAGAATCAGTCCAGCACTGATCGTCTTTCCCAACCCGACGTCGTCGGCCAACAGCGTACATGGAAGCCTTCGACAGAATCGCATCAGGTTTTCCACCTGATGCTTGTACGGCTCGACTCGCCCTTGCCAGTCCGCCCGGGATTTAATGTCTTCGGCGGAATTAATAATGATCGGATCGGCCAGCGACCACTCAACCGCAGCGCAATGAAGATCGTATCCGGTGCGTTTGCTGGAAGGTTCAAGATTGCTGAGCGCAAAATTAATGTTCATGATTCGGCTACCCCGTCCGAAGGTATGTAAATTGGTAGCTACAATAGAATCGCTCGATTAAGTGAGTGCAAGCTGGCCATACATTCAGATTGAACCCTATCGGTTGACGACCTTGGTGTCGCATCATTTGGTTATGGACGTGATTAAGTTCCGTTTTTATTTAGTTGAAACACGGCAGGGTAGTCGTTTTGAAACATATCCGGCAGGCTTACATTTTTGGGTCGCAAATTTTGAACTTATTTAGTGGACTTTTGGAAGTTTGCGAGTATAACCCGACGTGAAATTTTCGACTGCTGCTTTTCGCAAGATATAAGTTAAACGTCAATTTACCAAGTCGTTGTCACGTTTTTCGATACCTGATTTCGGTAGAACGAAGAGGATACCAGTGCCAAACAAGAATAAGGTGTCAAGTACCGTTTTGAACAAGAATAAGGTGTCAAGTACGAATGGCGTTGTCATCGGGTTTTTGCGAGTTTTTCTCAGATTCGTCGCGCAGTCGTTCTTGATGCCACCCCAGTATTATTTCTACCTGCGATTGCGCGATTTGGATTCGGTGCTACGAACTGCTATAACGTTTCTTTGATTTCCTACTACCAATTTCGCGGCAGTCAGCCCTGGGCGTCCAAACTCGCGCAGGACTCGACCCTCAAGGTCTTCCGCTACAGCGAAGGCCCCCACTGCTATTTCATCTTACAAAATTTCTATCCCAAGCTAATTCTAGCTCGGTGCCGCAAGGGCCGCATGGAACAGCCGACGGGGAATCTTCATCAGCTTCAGGACTTTCGGACGACGCTTGTTTTCGCGTGGCTCGATTCTGCCAGGACGGTTGCCCACAATGGCAACGACGCCTTGAGCCTGACTGGCCGTTGCCATCGCTGGGCTTACTCCTACGCAGGCGCAGAGCAACCAGTTGGTCGACAGCAGTTGATAAGTTTCGGTGAAACTCATGCTGCGAATCTCGCGGTTGGTGGCAAATCCGCTTTGCAACATTTTCGCTCGCACCAAGTTGTAGGTCATTAATCCTGTCCACAAATCTTGCTCGATCCCGGCGAGGCTGTGAGTTTTTAGCAAACAGGGCTTTTGTCAAATTTGAATCGCGCTAAACTGGTCGCATGAGTAAATCTTATCGAGAACAACGCGGCCAAGCCCGGACCAAACGACCTCAGCGAACGCAGG
>Ga0335398_10011167_pt1 | contig 10131 bp, 9 predicted proteins | sample BON03_FD_205742 | JGI IMG/M metagenome (GOLD analysis project Ga0335398, IMG submission 205742) | Freshwater microbial communities from Lake Bonney liftoff mats and glacier meltwater in Antarctica - BON-03 (spades assembly) (version 2) | ecosystem: Environmental > Aquatic > Freshwater > Ice >... | reverse complement strand
TTGGGTTCAATGTCATTCATGACAGTAGTGGCATGCTGGAGCCGCTGGATGTGCCTCTCAAGGGGCTCAATGTACCACTAAGGGGTAATATTGTCATCAGAGTCCAGGATGGCAGTAGAGAGCTGTGAAGTGGTGAAGAGTTCTGGGAACAGCTGGGCGTCCGCATCGTTCTTAAAGCCAAGTATTATCTTCACCACTGCAGGCGGGAGAGGGTACTGGGCGATTTCACTCAGCAGCAGCCCTACCTGCTCCAGGCTACCCTCGCAGAGAATGTGGAAGTTCGCGATACCCGCTTGCAGCCTGGTCTGGGTGAAGGGGTTGGTCTCTTTAGGTTCCGGGGACTGAGTCTCCGCTGCTGTCTCGGGGGGGTCATCAAGGGGCCGCCGCCCTTCCGGCTCCTTTCCCCTGGTGCTTTCAGTCCAGGGGAGGGACGGGAGGGGGGCAGTCGGGTCCAGGGAAGAGTCCTGCGTGCTCACGGACTCCCCCTTTGGGCCGTTGATCGACTCTTTTTCAATACGCGTCCTCGTCCCCTTCTTCCGTTCTCCCATCAGGGGGCTCACCCGCCCTGTGGGATGGGTTGGCGTCCTACTGGTTGAAGCTTTGACCTCTCCGCTGGCCGCCCCGTGCCCGCCCCGTGCCCGGGACTTGGGGTACCTGGGTCCTCGCCACCTCCACACACCACCATGGCAGCCTCGCCTGAGATCCTTGGACCCTTTTGCCGGTGGGGTGGCCTTTCCTTGGGTCCCGATGTGTGCTGCCTGGCATGCTGCTCGGGACCGATGTCTGCATTTCCCGTGGTACCGTCTGCTCGCCGGCGCTTTCCAGTCGTCTTTGCTCTATACAATAGCATGTATGCCTGGCGTTTCAGAACGTCGTGCAGGGCAACTGGGGAGATGTTGTTATCGTCGCAAAGATTCCAAGCTTCCTTCCCTCTTGTGAAAGCAATATAATGTCCTTCCTTGTGGCTTCCAATATGCTCAATGACTCCGATTAGCTCATAGATTAGGGGCTCACTGCCATGTGAGGGCTCAGATCTAGTTCCTCCTTGAATCCGACCAGATGCTGTATTTTTTTCCCGAGGACCAGTCGCTTGAGGTGGATCATCAAGATGGTCGGCGGAGCTGAGATCGAGGGGGACAGTGTGGAGGTGCTCACCCAGCCACAACTATCGCACTGGTACTCGTCTAGGGCGCTCGCTGGAGTGAAGAAGGCCTCAAGGCATTGGTTTACAGTGCTGCTCATGTGGGCCTCGATATGCAAGGACCAGTGCGCAAACGCCGCCTGTTGAGCAAGACTGTGGGGGCAGGTTGAGCATGTTAGCACCGTTTGGATGGATCCGTAAAAGACTTCCCGCCGGCCACCTTGGTCCATCTTGCCGAGTAGGCAGACTAGGAATTGGTGGGCGTCTGCCGGCTGCCCAGGGTGAATTACATCGGCGATGTGGCAGTGTGTCCAGCAGGGGTCTGGGAGTGTAGTGGGTACTTAATCTGAGTTGCAGCTGCCGGGAGATGCATTCGAACAGTCTGGATTCGAGCGACCTTATCCGCCTCGGCTGCCTGGCCTTCGGCACGTCGAGCTCCCAGACCTTACCCAGGCATTGCAGCGAAGCATTAAGGAAGCAAGTGTTTGCAGTGTTCGTCAGTCCTCGTGTTTGGGCAGATCGCACGGGGGGAGTATTGGGATTCGCATGCGCCTTGTTGCTCGCTCCTTCCGTCTTTGCTCTCCCAATTACGACCGGGATATTTTCAACCTCTCCGCCGTCCTCCGTGACATGGGCTACAGCATTTAAGTGGATCGTCTCCGTACACCAGGCCTTGCTGGTTTCGTCGCCTGCACCTTGCGGTGCGTGGGATCTGGGAGCATCAGGCTGCTCTTCGACGCCAATGGCACGCCCTCTGGATTCGGCCCCATTCTCGTGAGGAGCGTCATGGTCTTTGTGCGTGCAGTGTCCGAGACACAGGACTGCACGAACAGCCGGGAACTCAAATACTCGCCAAGTGTCCTTGTGGTGTTTCGACGGACATTCCACATTCATTGAACCTGACCCCAATCAGCTTTGAGAACTGGTATATCTGCTTCAAGGAACAGGAGGTGCAGGTAACAAATCCAAACACCGTGCAATTTGGTACAACACCAATAAAAAGGCAGTGTCGATGGACTGGCGCGACCAGTCAGGTTGTGAAAAATTGAATTTCAGTTTTCCGTGGAAGATTGCTGGATAGCACCCTAGTAGCCTTCAGTCGACACTGTTACCAGCAGATGCTGTGCCCGAGGAACAACAACCTGATCTACTCGCTGCACAAACTTGCCTACATAAACTAACCAGAATGTCAAGAGACGAGGTGCCCGTGCTAGATGGATTGGTCCCCACTGCATTGTATTAATTCTTGACAGCACTGGGCTGTGGACTGACATATACCTGGTTATTCATTGCACAATGTATTCACGCTCAACTACACTCAATATGCACTCTGACTCGCACTCAACGAATGCGAGTGGCCAAATTCTGGTGACAAGTGGGAGCAGTGACATCAAACGAGGATGTGGTCACACATTCCCGACCTCACGGTGCCCGCTGTGTACGATACCAGACACTGTCTTCTTCAAAGTCCAGAAGGAACACGGGAAAGCGTCCGAGACACTCATACATATGAGTTTGCTAAAACAACAAGAGGTTGTTACTGAGTCACTGGAAGGAGATGGACTAACAAGAGTAAGCAGGTGGCTGACGACCATAGACTGTACTTATGTTTCTGTTGCACCGCACGCTCCCTCCCACAAGTGTGTCCACCAACAGTCCCACCGCCTGTGATACCCTTCCACGAATGACACCCAGTGGCTCCAAAGACCACCATACTGGCTTGCTTGACCACATGGTAAGAGGGCCTGAGGACTCGTCAGACCAGGCTGTCTCTGTTCGACATGCCTTGTCTCCTCCTCTCAAACGACAATGACATGCCCCTAAAGAACTGTACATTGTCCCAGATTGAAATTCACTACCAAAATAGATCACCTCTCTGTCAGGTACTCCACAACACGCAGGCACGGGTACCTCTGCTCCAGACCGTGGTTCTGTCCCCACCTCACCTCACCTTCGACAACTTGTACTTGAGAAATTACAAATCATTGCAGGTACCATACCACACCCGGCTCGGTTGACAAGGACCCCTGCTCGGGCTGCATCTGGCACACACAATCAATGGCAGACTAAGTATTCCTACCTCATTGGCGCCAGAATGTGGATGCCAAATTATCTGCAATACCATCTCGCCCCAATTCAACCAGGTTTTTCAAACTGGACAAAATCTGCCTACCTACCGTGTACACTGTCAAAAAATGTAACATGCTCAGGCAGTGACAATGGTCGAACAGTGCCTGAGATGTCGGTTTACATGGACCTGCCACACCTCACTTCAACCTGCCACTTGAGGTAGTCGTGAAAGCAATGCAGAAGCTCTCTGGCTGCAGTTGGTGTCTACTGGGGTTCTCTGACCCATTATGTGGCCAAGAATTTTGCTCTTCTCAGTTGTAGGCTTGGGTAGAACAGGACAGGCCTCTGATTACGGAACAGTGGGACTCCCTGCATTTTACTTCCCCACCTCATGACTCTTGGGTACAGAGTAAGGGTAAGTACTACAGGCCTGTCCCAGATACTACCTGGAGCCTTGACGATGGAGCACGCAAATTGCGCCCACCTGAGCCCCCTGCCAGTACCATGCCCATGTCAACAGCAGTGGCTCCAGACACGTATGGTGGGCAGGGCGTGGTAGAAGCTGCAAGCCTCGCGTGGGCCTGTCACAACCTAGGTGTCTCAACCACGTGTGAAATGACCCCGGCTGGACACTCTCTATCCACTCAGCCAGTTGACTGTGACACAGTACACATGCTCATCACGCCTGCGGTTGCTGACTTGACTGACAACCTGGACTGATACTGTCACTATACACACTTGCGCACGCAAGCCCGGGACAGGAACAGAGTGTTGGTGGAACCACCGCAGGCTCGAGATGGCACGCAAAGTTGCTTGTATCATACAGTTGCTGCCTTCATGGGACAGTCCATGGCACAGGTGCGCAGGGACCTCCAAGCGTGGTACCTGCAACCTGCGAACCAAACCCGACTTTGTGACAAATTTGCACAGCCCAGCTGAATGGAGTCAGCGATCACGCTCGGCCCCTAACCCATCTAACCTGGCGGATGAATGTGATGTTTATAGTTTGGCTCTGTTCTTTGATGTTTCCTTTCAGATTCTGTCCTCGACTACGAGCGTCCAGGTCATCAACATACAGGATATGAGGGGTATGACCATTGGGCATGTCAATTCAACCCGGGGCAAACATTTTGTTGGGACTAAATTGTTATGGAATACAGGTAACGTCTACTCCGCGGTGACACACGACACAATGGAGGCGCCTGCGACGCAACTGAATGTGACACAGAGCAAAAGATGCAAAGTCAATGTACCAACCAATCCCGCAGTTTTGCTTGATACTTGGCCCGACGGTCCGCCTCCCAGAGTGGCACTTGGCGTCGGAGCTCCCCTCTCTTACCGAAGCGTGTTAGCACCTGACTCGCTCCCACACACAGGCAGCCATCGTGTGACGTTTGATGGGGTAGACCTCTCGAACCATGAGGGTCAGGGTGTGGCGGACACAGCCTCAACACCACTGCACGCGTCCCAGACACCAGCACCTCCTGGCTCCATACCCACGCACCTTGTCAATGTTGGTTCTGTTCCTCACGCCCGCTGTTCAGGATTCAGTGGGCTACCAACCTTTGATCGTCCTGACTGCAATGACACTGCACCTGTGGAGATAACCAATGACAGGCCCTGGCTTCCCCATCAAGATGCCACAGATCTTGACAGGGTAATCCCTCGACAGCGGCTGAGTAGTGCTTACTCTCCTCTGCCACCATCAACAAGTTGTGGGCAGGCCTCTCCAGAGCCACTTGCCTGCCCTCTGGTGGCGCCCTCTGAACTGACTCAAGTGACAGACCTCTTGGCCTTGTTCCCGGGTGTGGTCTCGACAACTCCAGCAGAACTTTGGACGTGGCCCACTCCACTCTCAACGACTTCCTCAGCGATGGCACTCGAGACGTCACGAGTTGTTACTGTTACAGCTCCAACTCAGAGACTCAGTCACGTGCTCGGGGGTACAGTTACCCCCTCGAGACACATGCCTGTGGTCTCTTCTTTGACAGGCCCTCTAGCCTGGCCATCTGGACAAGGACTAAGTGACGACTTCGTCCAGTCACCCGGACAAAGACTCAGTGGCACCAGAGCCCAGTTTCCTCTGCGTAATAAGGGAAAGGACGCTGTGGACGTTGACAAGACCAACATTGGAAATCTGACAGATGGTCTCGCCATGGACACTGTGGTATCTGAGGGTTCTATGGAAATGGATGCAAATGACATGGATGCCAATGACAGTCAAGCCTCAAGACAAGTTCAACTGGTGAATGATGACTCAGCCCTCCCGTGTCAACACAACGAGACAGCGGAAGCAGGAGTGCAGTCTCCACCTGTGGAGGTGGAGGTTTCACTGCCAGGAAATGAAAATGATGTAGTAGAATGGCCAAAAAAACACCCCTGCGTCCCCTAAGAAGAAACAGAAGAGAGGGTCACACCGGGGTGGGAATGACAAGAAGAAACAGCTCGCACGGATTGAGCAGCGATAGACATAACCTGCACAAGACAGACTTTAGAGAATGTTGTCACTAGTCTAGTTTATTTTGTTTAATTCTTCTCTTTATTTGGGCACCCCTGCATAGTGTAGTGAGAAAAGCTTTGTTTTTACACGTCTGTCTTGAATAAGTGTTGTATCCACATGACACACTGTATGTCCTGACACTGTGCACCTAAAAAACAATGTCAGTACCTTTTCGTTTCCTTACACACAACTCCAAAAAATTTAAGCACATGTCATCCCTTTTCAACTTAGTGTCGTGTAGTCAAGCCTACGGGTAAGATCACCCTCGAAGCCTGAATTCACCCACACCTTGGCAAGCTTTCAAAATTAAATTGCCTTGGTTGTCTAGTGTCACAAGAGGCCTTGGACGGTGTTCTGCGCAAGCATGGGGTCTTGTTGGAGAGCGTCGCAGACAGAACGATTTGCTGCCCCGAGGCCCACGTCAGCAAACCCGGAACATTGAATACACAACTTTCTACAACTCTTGCCATTACTCGAAGATGTGCAGTTTCTGCGGCCACATGGCTGGTGACGAGCACAAGCTGAATGTGTGCGCTTGTGCCAGACAGAGCACTATTGCGATCGTGTTTGTCAGAAAGCGCATTGGGCAGCACAGCACAAGTGTGAATGCCCTGCGATTCACTTTGAGCGCAAGAGTCTGGCAAACTTGTGCTGCCAGATTGTTTCGTGCATGATGGCGTGGGACCGTCTCAATCAGTCAGCGAGTACAATTGTGCAAACATCTTCCAGCTGTGTTCAGCACGCGATGATGGATGACGTTGGCGCTGCCCAAGAAGATGAAGAACGCAAATTTTGATGGCAAAATCGTTTCAGCTACTGCTGGTAGGATGCACTCCGCTGTTGTCACAGACAAGGGCACGCTTTGCATCTGGGGCATTTTGAATGGCACTGCACAGCACATCTCAAACAAGGTTCCAACAATGGTGCTGATTACACGCTTCACGCAATTCGCCGAGCCGGACTTGCGCATTGGTTGTTGCCACAATTCATTGCTTGACAAGGCAATTGCGTTTACTATGGGCACGCATCCTCATTCAAGAGGCGGATGGTCGATGCAGCTCCCCACTGTGACAGGAGACAGGAAGTCGTGCCTGCAACAAGGCAAGGCCCCGGCTGTCAACACGGACCAGCCCTGCTGTTATTTTTCCATGCCAACCGATGTGGTGCAGCGAGTGGTGGAAACGTGTGCGTCGTGGCCACCTCATGTATCTTGTCATTGATTTTTTTTTCCTTTAACATTCATTATGTATTTGTAGTGTCATTGTTTTATGTATGTGGGTGTGAATACAAGTACGCGTAAGTATGAAGATATTTCGTGTAGGTCATGAGAGTATCTACACACATGAATAGATTTTTTAACGATGATGATGGAACAATTAGAGTCATATAAACAATGTTATGTCTACAAGGTCATTCACATATTTGTATGTTTTGACCTTGAAAAAGGTGAAATGATTATGTTCCAAAACACTAAACACGCAGCGTGCAAAACATAGATAGACAGACAGGTAGAGAAGAAAACATACACACACGACAGGCCTCACGTGCAAGCGTGGCTCAGTTGGTCAGAGCGAGGGACTGTCAATCCCTAGGTCGTCGGTTCGATTCCGTCAAAAACCCGAGAACACAAATTCCCATGAATTTGAACTTCATAGACCCTCAAACAAGGGTACTAAACTACTTTTGAAAGTAATAAAAGCAATCATCATCATCATAAAGAAAGGCAAACAGAGAAGGATTGTGCGTGAGGGAGACCAAGGCTAGTAATGGTAAAGCGTCAAGGTTGGGGATTCACACTTGGGTGATGCAGGCTCCCTCACGGGTGTCCGTTAAACTCTGAGAGGAATATTTGGTGAACAGAAGTGAACAAAAATTTCATTGAGGGTGCGTGTGTGGGGTGGAGGGTGCGAGAGGTGGGTGCGGGGATGAGTAGGTAGGGTGTGGTTGGGTGGGAAGAGGGAGTGTAGTTTGAGCGCATAGACCCTCAATCAAGGGCACTAAACTACTTTTTATAGTAATAAAGGCAATCATCATCATCATGTTGTGGGGTGAACTGTGGATGGTCATTGGTTTATGTGTGGGCGAAGTGAGGTGTCTTGGCGCGGGCGAGTTTGACCGCAAATTTATTTGCCGCCAAATCTGCAAAAGGACACTAAAAAAGATCGTGGAAAAAACAAAAAAGAGAGAAAGAGGAAAACACATCATTTCCAGAAATTCTGATACTACACCTTTCTTAGGAAAAACATGAAAAAAAGAAATTCAACACAACAAAACCGAGGCAACTGCTCTGGCCTAGACCCAGGCTAAACCACTCGATTTTTCGCCGGAAATAGAAATACAGTTGTGGTGCCGCGCGCCAAAGAATGGTGTATGAATACAGAACATGTGATGGTGTGGCGTGGCAGGGGTGTAAACAAATCCTGGCAATCATGTTTAGAGGAGGCTGCAAGTGCCTTCGCGGGACATTTGTGTATGAAGAGATGTTGACAGATCATGATATGAGATTAGTGTGAAACACTGCGTAGTGAAAAATTCATGCACAGACATCAAACAAAAGGTGGGAGAAGGTGGAGGGGTGGGGTGAGAGCAAATCTGATAGCCTTCATGTGGCGCATCCTGATGCCGCAGCGGCCTGTCGTGTAGTCGAAAGGCCAAAATTCCAAGTGCGTTATCGCTTCGCATGCCTCCTCCTCTCCTTACGTCGGCCTGTACGCTTCCTGAAAATGGTCGTGGACAGACCGCATGGGCACACCTGAGCGAGCGGCGGGGCATGCATCAGCAAGGCCACACGAGACGGCAATACGGGTCCGAGCATGCATTGGTAGCACGTAACATCAGCCTGGGCCGCTCCACCTTCCGTCCGCTCGTGCCATCTTCAGCCTACTACGCCTGTTGAAAGTGGCCGAGGATGGCCCGCTTGGCCACAACCGAATGAGCACCCGGGTGTCCTTCAACATTGCCACATTTCAAAGCGATACGGTTCCGCGCATGCAGCGGCAGGCCGTGCCAGCGCCCTGGGCCACCGTGACTCCAGGCGCTGTCCCTTCCTTCTTCGCATCCTCCGCCCAAGGATGAAGAAATCGCACTGTGGCCGTCCACAAACGGAGCAATTGTCCACTTTTTAAGTATTGCCAGGTAGTCTTTTCTCAATTACTGAGATTACTGAGTACAGACATTTTAGTCAATTGAAGCCTATCCGTGAATTAACATATAAAAGTGGAAAAAATATTGTACCACTGGATCTTATTATTGAATTCATTTTGTTGTGTGAAACACAATATTTACATTTTATTACACGCTGTTCGGCCACAGTGCAATTTCTCCATTCTTGGGCGGCGTCCATCGTGGTCATCAAATTCTCGCAATGGCTTGAATGCTGTACATTGGCACAGAGGGCTAGCTTTTTTTCCAAAAAAATGTGTGCCAGTTTTTTTTTTGAAAAAATCCGTATGGGCTCTGGCTGACTGCGAGTGGTGCGCGGCGGCTCCGGGGCTAAAGCCCCTCCGCTTGCCGCGCGCCCCGGCGAAAAAGTAGCTGACCTAATCTGGATTAGATTTGCTGCCGAAGCGTTGCGATTTAGCATCGCAAAATCGTCACGGCCCCCACTCAAAATGGGAAAATGTGAGGTCAAATCAACCATTATTTCTTGTTTCAAGACGTTTCAGGTATTTTCCACCCAAAAACCTGGAATTCATCGTCCACATCCAGATGTGGACGATGGAAGCAGAGGTACCTCAACAAGTACAAAATATTTGAATGTTTGCTAACTGGTACGCTGAAAAAAAATTCTTTTGTTTGGCTACTTTTCCGCCGGTGAGTGCTGTAGGCGACTCGTAATATTCCAGTTCCAGTTCCAGTTCTTTACTCTCAACTTTAAAAATAGCGACGAGACAAAAAGTCGGAGGGGGGGGAGGGGTGGGAGGCTGACTAAAAAAATCTAAAAAAACCCGGCCCGGGCCGGATGGCCGAGACGCCTCGCGCTGGTACTGGCGACTTCGCGTGCAGAAGTTGACGTTATCAATGCTCAATTGTGCTCATGCACCAGGGCAATCTTTCCATCATTGGCACTTTCTTGATCAGATTGCTTCCTCCCCCCGATATTCGTGGATAACAGTCCTAACTTGCACAACACTGGCTTGTTTCCAGATTGTTACCTTCTTCTGTCCATTTGGATACCGTATTTCGCCAGATATTCGGAGATATTCAAGAAACCAAATTTTCAGGAAGTAAAGTGGAAGTGTACGTTCATCTGAAAAATACTTTCCCAGGCGGAATTGGAAACCAAAGGATAACGTTTGGCAACAATCTTGGCTTAAGGTGGGGTTGGGTATTTCTCGAACGAACGCAGATTCTCAGTGGAATCCAGTTTACAACGTATTTCATCGAAATTTTTGTTGTGGAAATGAAACGATTCGTCGGT
>Ga0335398_10011166_pt1 | contig 10131 bp, 10 predicted proteins | sample BON03_FD_205742 | JGI IMG/M metagenome (GOLD analysis project Ga0335398, IMG submission 205742) | Freshwater microbial communities from Lake Bonney liftoff mats and glacier meltwater in Antarctica - BON-03 (spades assembly) (version 2) | ecosystem: Environmental > Aquatic > Freshwater > Ice >... | reverse complement strand
GTGGGTGTGGTTGTGTGGTTGTGTGTTTGTGTGTGTGTGTGTGGGTGTGTGTGTGTGTGTGTGTGTGTGTGTGTGTGTGTGTGTGTGTGTGTGTGTGTGTGTGTGTATGTTTGTGTGTGTGCATGTGTGTGTTTGCGTATGTGTTGCAGTGTGCACTGCCACAACCTGCACCACACTGCAACACATTGCAACACACTACATCACACTACATCATATCTCAAACCCCAACAAACAAATCACACTTACCTTCTGGGCATACCGCAACACACTGCAACACACTGCAACACACTGCACCAACCTGCACCAACCTGCACCAAACTGCACCACACTGCAACACACTGTATTGCATCTGAAACCCAAGCATACAAATCTTACTCACCTTCTTGGCACACTGCAACACAATGCAACACATTGCAACACACTGCAAAACACCGCCACACACTGCACCACACTGCACCACACTGCACCACACTACATCACATCTCAAACCCAAACATATAGATCGTATTCATCTTTTTAGCACACTGCAACACACTGCAACACACTGACCAAACTGCATCAAACTGCACCAAACTGCACCTTACTGCATCACATCTCAAACCAAAACATACAGATCGTATTCACCTTCTTAGCACACTTCAACACATTTCAAAACATTGCACCACACTGCACCACACTACACCACACTGCACCACACTACATCACATCTCAAACCCAAACATACAGATCGTATTCACCTTCTTGGCACAATGCAACACACTGCCACACACTGCACCACACTGCAGCACACTGCAAACCCACTGCATTACATCTCAGACCCAAACATACAGATATCACCCATCTTCTTGGCACACTGCAACACACTGCAACACACTGCAACACACTGCAACACACTGCAACACACTGCAACACACTGCAACATAGTGTGTGAGTCACACCTTCACGAATAAGTGCCATCCCACAAATTGCACACACCTTCGCGGCAGGATTTGCATTTTGGCGCGAGTGCACACTGCAACACACTGCAAACACACTGCAACACACTGCAAACACACTGCAACACACAGCAAACACACTGCAACACACTGCAACACATATCCTCGGCGCACTGCTTGGTGTGAGTGCACGCTAAAACACACTGCAACACTCTGCAACACAATTCCACACACACACTGCCACATATTACAACATACCTTTTCGGCGCACTGCTTGTTGGCACGAGTAGTACTCTGGTTGACTAATTTGCAATTGGCGTAGGCTCCAGGTTTCGCGCCGCACGGCTCTGCGTGCATGAAGTTGGTTTTGTCGTAGCATTTGTTGTAGAAGAGTTTGTATGCTGACGGCTTGCACGCCTGTTGTGTGTTGATGTGTGTACATATTTATATTTATGTGTGTGTGCGTGTGTGCGTGTGTTTGTGTTTGTGTGTGTGCGTGTGTGTGCGTCCCTAAGCAAAGTAAACTGGAGATGTCCTGCAGTGTGTTGAAGTGTGTTTGTAGTGTGTTGCAGTGTGTTGCAGTCCCTAAGCAAAGTAAACTAGAATTTCAGGGAGCGTACTCTTGTTTGCCACCCGGGAGTGTACACATATATGCGACTGAATTTATTTCTTGTATCCCTCTGAAATTCGCTGTTGAAGGTATGTCTCTTTTCGTCAGATACCATTCATGCATGCCTGTTTGCATGCACGTGTCTATTTCTGTATGTATGCGGATGGTATTGAAATTCACCGGGAAATGTGACCTGTAATCTGAGAGATTTATAGGCCTCTTTCGCAAAAGAGATGGATATGTGTTGACATTACCTCCTCTTTCTCACTCATAGGGCTCTTTTGCAAAAGAGATGGACATGTTTTGATATTACCTCCTCGTTGCCACTCATAGGGCTCTTTCGCAAAAGAGAGGGATATATATTGATATTACCTCCTCCTTGCCACGTTTCTGCGTAATGAGCACGCCACCAATGAGCTTATTGTACTGATACAACATGCCAAGATCCGCCGGCAGCACCGCCCAGCCATTGTACAACTGCACGTAGGAACGTGGATGTTTGAGCCCGTTGATGCATACGCGCAATACCACTGATATAGCTGCAGCACACTGCAACACACTGCAACACACTGCAACACACTGCAACACACTGCAACATATTGCAACACACTGTAACACACTGCAACACACTGCAACATATTACAACACCACTGATATAGCGGCACTCATGCTCATGTATAAAAATTGCCCGATAAACAGACATGGACACATACACAGGAACAGACACAGATGCAGACACAGATGCAGACACAGATGCAGACACAGATGCAGACACAGATGCAGACACAGATGCAGACACAGACACAGACACAGATGCACATTATGTACATATATGCATATACACATGCATCCATATATATATGCATATACACATGCATGCATACGAATAGGTATGTGTATATCTACACACATGTCAAGATATGTACATACATGTATGTGTGTATGCATTTGTCTATGCATATATACATGTTATGTACATTTATGCATATACACATGCATACACATGTGTAGATATATACATAAAACATACGTACACACACACACTCAAATTCACCCACCCAACCATCCACGCATTTACCCACTCACCAACACGTATATATATACGAACACACGCACAAATACATACATACACACGCAGGCACCTACACAGACACAACCCACAGCACATTGACATACACTATACACATGTGTAATTAGACAGATTCTTGCACGCACAAACCTCATCGTTAAAGAGCACGCCTAGAATGCCACCATTAGGCCACGAATCACCATCAAACGAGCCGGTATCACCATCGAAATCCGATAACAAATAATCGAAGAAGTCGCCGTGTGTCGTGACTGCCGCCAGCGCTTCGTCCTGTCCTAATAGTGTATGCCGAACTACTGTGTCGACCTTGTACTGGTTTTCGACCTGCACGTTGACATATCCAAGCGTTACATTTCAATGTTTACGTGCAGAGATCCATGGATCAATAGTGTGGGCCACACATGAGCAAGCGAGAAATACTCATGTAGGACAAGTGAGAGGGCGAGTGTGGGCAAGAGAGAACTGTATGCACATATACTGTATCAAGCCTGGACTCATGCGACTCCAAATCTCAAAATCAATAACCCATAATGTATGTTTTTACCTAGTACATTACAATAAAAAACTCGGGGTTTTTTTTGTCCGCTGACACCTTTGAGATTCAGTACACATTACCCGTTGAATTGAAATATCAGTAGAGATTATCGATTCCCAGATTCGAAATCGAGAGACAAAAAGAGAGCGAGAGAGGGAAGGAGCGAGCAAGCGAGAGCGAGAGAGAGGGAGGGAAGGAGGGGAAGAGCGACAGCGAGAGAGAGAGAGAGAGAGCGCGCGCGCGCGCGCGAGTGACAATGCGCGATAGGGAGAGACAGCGAGAGGGCAAGAGCGAGAGCGAGAGCGAGAGCGAGAGCGAGAGCGAGAGCGAGAGACAGAGAGAGAGAAAGTGCAAGCGAGCGCGTGCGGACCTGGAGCTGTACGATAACAACATAGGTGAAGATGGCAAAGAACAACGCGTAGAAGCCAAGGGCGTAGTAGCCTCGCTCAGTGCCTTGGTCACCCGTTTTTAAGTTGCCGTTCCACCGATGCAACGCTGAAATCGTGCGCTTGAGATTAATCTTGACAGGCTCCTTGACACCCTCCTCCTCGCCTGGGCCTGTAGGTACACATTCAAGATCGAGTTCCATTTTTTGAACCCCATTCAAATGTGCAAACCCTTTTTCTGACCCCCGTGAATCGCTGCGATTATTGCGAGAGCCGATGGCTTTGCTCGATTTTCTGCCAGCGTATGTTGTGTCAAAGCAGAAAATGGACGCCAAGAAGAGCAATTTCAAGGGCACGGGACCATACCCTGCTTCTGGAGTCCTTGCATTCAGCATGGCTTTCGCCGCTCCTCCCTGCCATGGGGAATGCACCCTGGGTTGTCAGCTGTTGTATGAAGGATGCACACAAAACGGTCGCAGCAGCAGCAGCAGAAGACGCAGCAGAGACAGCAGAGGCAGAACAATTCGTTGCCAGACCCGGGCAACTGGCATTTTTTGTGAGGGCTCTGGAGCTTTCAGGTTGGCCGCCCACTCTATGTTGCCAGCAACCCGGCGTGGTGCAATGTGTGCACCAGCGCGTTGCGTACCCCGGAGGAGAGGCTTCCCAGGGGCCCCAGAAGTAGAATTTGGCCGGATGACCTTTGAAAAAAATCACTCCTGGGAAATCGTACTATAGTTCGGTGAACGCCGTCGGCAGGTGCTCCTGGAACATGTGAAGCCCTGTGTATATTAGACTATCACTGCAGCTCAGCCTCACTCTAGCATGCCAAAAGGCGCTGTCCAAAACTCTCCTTAATGTACACAGGGCTTCACACGTTGCGGCGCCACGCCTCACCTGCAGGAGCCTGCCGACGGCGTTGACCGAACTTTAGCACGGTCCCCCAGGGAAGATTTTGTTCAAACTCATCCGGCCAAATTCTTCCTTGGGTCCCCTGGTCACTCTCCAGCAGTTTGAAGAGATTTCGTACCAAAAATCTGGTTGACTAATTATTCAGCATGGCAGATACAAAGACAGAAAGAATACCAGCCACCGTGGTGGCGACGTGGTGTGGGCGTCGCCGGGCGGTGACGGTGATGGGAGGTGGGTAATAAGATGTAACTAGTGGATTTGCATCTAACTTGAAAAGCTCGGGCGTATCAGCTGGGGGAAGCCTCGCCTGCTAGGAGAAGCCTCTCCTCCGGGGCTCTCCTGCGGGGTACGCAACGCGAAGAAAACGTACGAGGGGTCGGAAGGAAAATAACTTGCTCATTTTGTTACAAATATTTGAAAAATTCGTCACGAAACCGATGAATTCGAAAGTAATTACTGTTTCGGTTGTGTGTTGTTTATCCCTGTTGTGTGTTTACACACGTGTGTCTTTGTTCTATTTCTATTTTGTTTCTCTACATGTATGTGCGTATGCCTTCAAGTCCAGGGTCCATTGCGGGAGTGCCTTTGAGTCAGGCGCTTCTGGGCTACCTTATTACTGCACATCCATCTGTGTGCGTTCCTGCTGTACTTGGCGCGCTAGCTGTGTGGATCCACAAACAACGGGGAAAAAAAACCAAGCTTTTGGGGGGGGCACCATTGATCCATGGGCACTACGTTTCTTGGTAGTTAGGGAGATTAATTGTGGAAATTGGTTAGCCCAAGGATGCATGCCAGCCCACCAACATTGTGATCTGTTTTACCCACTAGGTTGGGGATCTGCTTGGGTCTGCCGTAAGCTAGGAAATGCTCCGGTCCTCCGGTCCGGGACAGGTTCTTGGGTCCTAAGTGGTTAATCGGGTGTTCGCCATCCGCTTAGTCAAGTGATTAGGTTGGGTCTTCAAAACCCAAGAAAGAAAGAAAGAAAGAAAGAAAGCTTGCACGAAAGTGATAAATGTATTATCCATCCATTTGATAAAATTCTCCAAAATTGAGAAACGGAAAATGAGAGGAACCGCCCAAGAATGGAGAAATCGCACTGTGGCCGAACACGCGCTTCGTAAAATGTAAATATTATGTCTCACAAAAACAAAATGGAATCAATAATAAGAGCCAGTGGTACAATATTTTAGTCACTTTTATATTTTAATTCCGTGTTACAGCTAGGCTTCAAAGGACTAAGATATGGATACTAGGTAATCTCGGTAATTGACAAAAGACCACCTGGCAACACTAAGAAGTGGACAATTGCTCCGTCCGTGGACGGCCAGAGTGTAATTTCTCAGGCTCACATCTTGCCAAGTTGGGCGAGGGATGAGTTCCTCCCGATGTGACTCAACGTTTTATGCTAAATGATGAGGAGTGTGTGATTTAACTTGAAAACATCGGCGATAGCATATCAAAACTCTCACCAACTAACACCCCTACTATCAAATCCATTTACCAAACATACCTAATTTTTCCCGTTCGTCACCGGAATTTTATTTTCGACTTTATGCCATTTTTTGAATATTGGTACCAAAGATCTTCAAATGTTGACTTTATATTATTTTCAAAGGGGAGGGCATAAAGTCGAGACGGCCAGAAAGTTGTGTTTCGCTTGTTTTCTAACGATCCAGAAATTTCGAGCTCTTCATGGCATATTGTCGTTTTCCTTGACAATATGACATTTGAAATTTTCATTGAACCTGGATCACTTTTGGCAGTTTTGTTCCCATATCGCCTATGTTTTGAATTCTGATTTTTGAATCCTTGTACCATATCTCCGGAGATATATCTCCGGAGATTAAAAATGTAGGAACACGAAAAGTTGCCTCCTCCATCAGAACAGCGTCGAGCTCCATCTGTGTGCGTTCCTGCTGTGATTGGCGCACTAGCTGTGTGGATTCAAAACCAAAAAATAAAATAAAATAAAAAGCGTCGAAGGTGAGCGGTGAAGGTTGGGGACAGAACCTGGATGCAAGAGGTGGAAAGGAGTGCTCGCAGCTCAGGCAACCCGCGGGTAGTGGTCCATAAGTTCCTGACCCTGCACTCAGCGCCATTAAAATATGAATGATGGCCACTTAAACAAAAGATGGTCACTACATACAATGCATATCTGCACATTCGATGCATAATTCAACTCAGCATAGACATGCACTTCAAGTCTAGTGTCTAACATCTGCACACAACACGCATCTTTCTGCGCTGTCTCCGCAAATCCAAATACCAACAACTAAAAATGGACTATTGATGATTGCTCAAATGAAGGGTGTTCAGCACATACACTGCATATTTGCACGTTTGATGCATCAGTGAACCTGGAATACATGTGTGTTGCTGTTGTGGGGTCTAACATTTGCGTCCATCTATGCACATGGGTCTGTCTGCCATCGACACCGCATCCGCACGTGGCGGCGACAGATTAGATTAGAACGGATTAGGCGTGAATGGTCAAAAACAATGGTTCGCAAAAACGATTTTCCTCGGATCGAACAATCCGAGTCGAGAAGAACCGAAAATAGTCAGTACGTGATCTCCAACCACTTGAATTTCTGAAATCAAGATTTGCAAATGCGACCACCTGAATAATGAGAAAGATATGGCACAAAGTCAGGACCCGACTTTATGCCAATGATTTTTTGTCAGTTTTGGTGACGAACGGAAAATTCAACTTCACCAAATCTTGGCTCAGCTTCCACCCTCACCTGTACGTTTTTTTTTTCCTTTTTTTGGTTTTGAATCCACACAGTTAGCGCGCCAAGTACAGCAGGCACGCACACGGATGGAGGTGCAGTAATAAGGTAGCCCGGAAGTGCCTGGCCCGAAGGCACTCCCGCAATGGACCCTGGACTTCAAGGCATATGAACATACTTGTAGACAAACAAAATTGAGACAGAACAAGACACGCATGCGTAAACACGCAACAGGGATAAACAACACACACCCGAAACAGTCACGGTAATCAATTTGGTATTCATCTTATTTATTTAATTGGAATTTGTATGTTTATTTTTATTGCATTTGTATATATATATACATATATTTTTATGATATTTCATGATTGCTGTTTTGTATTGGAATTATCATTTTTTCAAGTATTTAGTTACATTATTTACATTGTTGAATTGTCAATTACTTATGTTGAACAAATATCATTTTAGTCTTGGTTATTTGGAGTGGTCTATTTTATTTACGTGTATGAACATTTTTTTTTGATTTTATTGTATTTTTTTGTATTTTTTTTGTGTAGTTATCATTATCATTGTGATCAATTTTTTTTTTGATATTTGTCATCATTATTTTCAATTGTGATGTGTATTTTATGATTTTTATTTGGTATGTTTATTGTATTCGTATATGTATGTACCCATGAGTATTTATTTTGCATTCATTTGATTACAAGAATTCTCGTTATGTGAATTGAACAATCTTGGTGTAGCATTACACGGAAGCACGTGTTTAGGTTGATGGAATAGATAAGATTGAAGACGTAGTTGAGCAACGCACATATTTTAGGCGTAGGTACACACAGAATTTCATTTTTTTGATAAGAACATGGTATGTGTGCATTCATAGGAAACGTAGACACGGATGATGAGAGAAGTACGGACCCTTGAACATGGGGTCACAAGTGTCGGGCGACATCGCTAGGAACAGGTACACAGAGACGTTTTATAATTGGAGCATGCAAATTATAAGGGGTCATTACAGAATAGTCGAAACATACATGCATATGAATATGGCGATAAGTGTGTATGAATATGGAAGAGGAGGGAAATGCGTATACCTGTTTCGATACACATACGCAGGAGTTCAAGCTAGAGAAAAGAAGATGCAGATGGAAAAGGAGTCTAGACATATGAGCAGGGTTATGCGTACATCAAAAGGCACTGTGGCATAGGTGTCTATTAAATTTGTAGAAAAAGAAGAAAGAAAACAAAAAGGTGGTTAGGAATATAGAACAGAAACACGCAACGCGCGCAACACAATTTTTTTTTTGGTTTTTGAATTCTCACAGCAGTAGACAGCTAGAGCATTTTCGTTTTTGTTGGTTTGGAATCCACACAGCTAGCGTGCCGAGTACAGCCGAAACGCGCGCACAGGTGGAGGCGCAGTCGGAGGTAGCCCGGCTCGAAGGCACTTCCGCAGTATTGTTTTGAAGTAGACATTCGCATATGCAGATATACAAACAAACAAGGAATCGAACACAATACACATCCGTAATAGCAATTTAATTTTGGATTTTCATATTTCATTGTTGATGTTAACTTGAGCATGTGGATTACTTTTATAAATTATTTTTTTTTTTGTCATGTCTCTATTTAGTTTCCATGTATTCAAACATACATTTCATTGTTGAGGTTTGTTCATATATTTTATTATGGATTGGATGTATGTAAGTCATATTTATTTGATAGATTACATGCATGGCAAACACATACACCTGTAGTCAAATAAAAGAGACAGAGAACAGCATAAACCCAATTTGATCGAAAGAAACCCCCCCCCCCGGGGGGCCGGGGGGTTCCCTATTTACTATGTTCTCTCATCAACAACCGTGAGTAAGAGGATCCCCCTCGAGGCACCTGGTACAAATTCTTCGAGGGGGATCCTCTTACTCACGGTTCTTGATGAAGGAACATAATAAATACGAAACCCCCCCAGGGTTTGTTCGTTTGTTTGTTTGTTGGAATAAAACCCGACACGCTATACTCCTCCTCCTATGATTGGGAGGGCAGTAAACTCCCTGGGAGTGGTCGCACACGGACAGAGGCACAAGCCAGGTGCTTGCCAAAGACGAGGGTGGGGGGTTTGAGAGTAGAGTTTTTATTGAAAACTGATAGTGGGTGTCCCAAGGGCACGGGGGTTACTTTAGGGTCATTTCTGTCCGTCGTTCGACTTAGTTTGCAGCACTTAATTTACCGGTGCATCGTTTTTCATAGGTCTCTTTTGTTGAAAAATCCGCAGGAAACTCAAAGCTTGAAAACTCGACGATCGACTTTTCCCTCGATGTTGAACGAGTTTGCAACACTTAGCTTTGGTGGGATCGAATAATTTCTGGGTCTCTTTTGCACGAATCCGTGAAAACTCACTCGAAAAGTTGATTGACGGAAAGATAAGCTCGAGTTTTCCAGAGCAGACTTTTCCACTTTGCAAACTAAGTCGATTGACAGACAGAAACGACACTTATTTACCCTTTCTTTCGATCAAATTTGTCAAATAGTATAGCTAGGAAAAAAATCAGGAAAAGCAGCAAGGGGTATCGTTATTTTTTTACCGTGACATGTATGCCGAAAAGTAGCCCATAAGCCAAACCAACCAACCAACCCACAGTACCTTCAGTAACACGCAACGTGAGGGCTTTTTCTTCGAAAACAATTGATTTTTGGCACCAAAATTCGACATTCCCAGCAAAAAAAATTCAACTGTTGAAACCCGAACCGTTCTTAATCGGGGTCAACGATTTGAATCAACACCCAAGCGGCAATAGCGCGGATAAGCTCTGAGACAGCCCCTATGTCTGAACCCGTGTATGATTATTTGGATGATAAGCACGTTCCTGCTGCCCTTGCGTTGAGACCTGAACTCCACACATATATATGTATATGTATACAAATACATGCATATAT
>Ga0335398_10011165_pt1:2500-10131 | contig 10131 bp, 10 predicted proteins | sample BON03_FD_205742 | JGI IMG/M metagenome (GOLD analysis project Ga0335398, IMG submission 205742) | Freshwater microbial communities from Lake Bonney liftoff mats and glacier meltwater in Antarctica - BON-03 (spades assembly) (version 2) | ecosystem: Environmental > Aquatic >... | reverse complement strand
TCTACTGAAACTGCTACAGTTCCAATTAGTGTCTCTTTTGCGGAAAATGACTAGCAAATTCAAGCACCTTATGACAGATTCTACTGAAACTTATAACAGATTCTACTGAAACTGCTGCATGTTGGCAAAGACCCATACGATGCCTCATCTTTACAGGTCATTTTTTCACGTAAGAGCCCTTCAAATAATGTCTCTTTTGCGGAAAATTACCTGCAATTTGAGGCATCTTGTGACAGATTCTACTGAAACTGCTTCAGGGCGGCGAAGACCCATAGGGTGCCTTATCTTTATAGGTCATGTTCCACAAAAGAGCGCCTTACAATCAATGTCTCTTTTGCGGAAACTGACCTGCAACTTAAGGCATCGTGTGGGTCTTTTCCACCCTGTACTGCTACACCCCCAACATCAACCAAATCTGCTACATCTCCGATACCCACCAAAATGAAGTTTGAATTTTCTTTTTGCAAAAGAGACACTTAATCATAGGGCTTTACGGAAAATGACCTATCAAGATATGGCATCCAATGGGTCTTCGCCACCCTGAAGCAGTTTCAGTAGAATCTGTCATAAGATGCCTTAATTTGCAGGTCATTTTCCGCAAAAGAGACACTAATTGTAAGGCTCTTTTGTGGAACAAGACCTATAAAGATAAGGCATCCAATGGGTCTTCGACACACTGTGGGTCTTCGTCACCCAGGGTGGCGAAGACCCATAGGATGCCTTAACTTGCAGGTCATTTTCTGCAAAACAGAAACTAATTATAGGGATCTTTTGCACCCTCTACACCCCCGATATTCACTATGGGGTGGCTTTGGTTAGTAGGATCGATAAAATTATAGGTCTCTTTTGCAAAAGAGGCCTATAAAAGAGACGATACTCTGCAAGAGAGACCTAGAATTTAATCGATCCTACTGACCGTAGCCACCCCATAAATCGAAGCACCACCTGCGTATCGCCCTCTTTCATCAACAGACTTGGACTCACTCACATATGTGACACGACCCATATGTGACACGACCCATTCATATATATATTGGCTCATCCATGTTCCCTCGGACAGAAGCACCACCTGTGTATCGCCCTCTTTCATCAACAGACTTGGACTCACTCACATATGTGACACGACCATGTCCATGTTCCCTCGGACAGGTGTTAACATGTGTGACCTGACATATGTGTTGTGGGGTGGCTACGATTAGTAGGCTCCTTAAAATAATAGGTCTCTTTTGCAGAATGTCATCTCTTTTATAGGGCTCTTTTGCAAAAGAGACCTGTAATTTTAAGGAGCCTACTAATCGTAGCCACCCCATATGTGCAACAAGACTTGCATATGTCAGGCATATGTTGCATATGTGTTGTATATTAGTACATATGTTTTGTATATTGGTAAATATCTTTGCATATTGGTACACATGTTCTGTATATGTTACGACCTGACATGTGTGTTATGTGCAACAAGGCTTGCATATGTCAGGCATACGTTGCATATGTGTTGAATGTCATCTCTTTTATAGGTCTCTTTTGCAGAATGTCATCTCTTTTATGGGGCTCTTTCGCAAAAGAGACACGTAATTTTAAGGAGCCTACTAATCGTAGCCACCCCATATGTGCAACACGACTTGCATATGTCAGGCATACGTTGCATATGTGTTGAATGTCATCTCTTTTATAGGTCTCTTTTGCAGAATGTCATCTCTTTTATGGGGCTCTTTCGCAAAAGAGACAGGTAATTTTAAGGAGCCTACTAATCGTAGCCACCCCATATGTGCGACAAGACTTGCATATGTCAGGCATACGTTGCATATGTGTTGTATATGCGTACATATGTTTTGTATATTGGTACATGTGTTTTGTATATTAGTACGTAGGTTTTGTATATTGGTACATATGTTTTGAATATTGGTGCATATGTTTTGTATATTGGTACATATGTTCTGTATATTGGTACATATGTGTTGCATATTGGTAAATAGGTTTTGTATACTGGTAAATATGTTTTGTATATATTACGACCTGCTGTATGCATTAAATGCGACACATCTTGTATATTGGTAAATCGCCCTCTTTAAAAAGATTTCCTACACTAGTGCCTCAGCGATGTTTGTGTATAACCGCGTCTTTCCACAGATTTTTCGTGTTTGTACAGCCCGCTTTTCACATATTTGCAAAAAAAAAACCGCTGGTCTAATGTGACAGCGCGTGAGTAGCACTCTCGAGTATAGAGTTCAGCGAATGTACTACTCACGCGCTATTATCTGAGATCTGCAAATATTTTTTTTCCCACAAATATGCAGATCTAATGTGATAGCGCGTGAGTAGCACATGTGTAGGGTGTAATCCTCCGTTGGTACATTTATGTTTCTTGTGTGGAAATACAAGTGTGTTGTAGCGGGGACATTTCAAACAGCAGTGGGCGCGTGAATTTTTTTCAGAAACACACGTGTGTTGTCACCGGGATGCAATACCAGCCGAGGTCTGGTTTTGCCTGTCTGTGCGGGAGGCGAAGAACTGCAATACACTGCAACACACTGCAACGCACTGCAACACACTGCAGCACACACGTATACCAGAAATGGCCTGTTTTTGCACGCCCTTGATGGCGGCGAAGAGCTGCAACACGCTGCAACACACTGCAGCACACACTAATACCAGCAATGGCCTGTTTTTGCACGCCTTTGATGGTGGCGAAGAGCTGCAACACACTGAAACACACTGCAACACACTGCAACACGCACTAATACCAGCAATGGCTTGTTTCTGCACGCCTTTGATGGCGGCGAAGAGCTGCAGATGCTCACGTGCCGTCAGATTAGCCCATAGTGTGTCGAACTGCGGACACACCCCCATCACACGCCGCACTGGTAACATAATATATACATATATAAATATGTATTTACGTATACGCATATATACATGTATTCATATATATATAAATATATAGACACATATTATGTATTCATACATAAGTTTACATATACATATACACACATATATATATATGTACGTATAAAATATATGTACACATATATATTGTTCATGTATAGATATATGTAGTTCCAAAAGTCAGATCCATGGTCAATGTGCATCGTAAGATGAGTACGACAGAACTTTTGAGAAACTTTACCCGCACTCATGCCGACGGTGTGCGCAACTGCAACACACTGTGACATATTGCAGACGGTGGAAAACACTGCAACACGCTGCAACACATCCTGCAACACGCTGCAACACATACTGACATCGGCACTCATGTCCACGGGGTGCGATACTGCAGGACACTGCACACATTGCACGACTCTGCACGACACTGTACGACTCTGCAAGACGCTGCAAGACACTGCAAGACACTGCAGAACACTGCAAGACGTACTGATACCCGCACGCATGCCAACGGGATGCGCGCTGCAACACACTGCAACACATCGCCACACTCTGCAAGACACTGCAAAAAGCTGCAAGACATTGCAAGACACTGCAAAACACTGCAACGCATACTGATACCCGCACGCATGCCCACGGGGTGCGCAACTGCAACACACTGCATTACACTGCAAGACACTGCAAGACATTGCTACACATACTGTTACCAGCACTCATGCCCACGGGGTGTGCAATGATGCTGCCATAGTCAATGTATACTATATACATTGACATATATCGTGCAGACATTGACATACATATCGTACATAAATTGAGATATATCGTACAGACATTGAGATATATCGTACATAAATTGACATATATCGTACATAAATTGACATATGTCGTGCATAAATTGAGATATGTCGTGCATAAATTGACATATATCGTACATAAATTGACACATATCGTACATAAATTGACATATATCGTACAGACATTAAAAATATATCGTATAGTATATCGTATATTTAGCTGCAAGAATTTTTCTGAGAAACTTTACCTGCACTCATGCCCACGGGGTGCGAAACTGCAACACACTGCATCACGTTGCAAGACACTGCAAGGCACTGCAACACTCTGCAACACATACAGATACCTGCACTCATGCCCACGGGGTGCGCAACAGTGCGGCCCATCACGAGCGCGTTGCCACGCGAAGGAGGAACAAACCCCGTGAGCATATTGACTGCAAGATATTTCTCAAAAGTCAGCTCTATAATCTTTTCCTACAGTCAATTCAGCCACAGCCAGACTGTTTGAGAATTTCCGCAACAGTGCGGCCCATCACGAGCGCATTGCCACGCGAAGGAGGAACATAGCCCGTGAGTACGTTGACTGGTGGATATTTTGAAAAAAAAGCTTAATGGTCTTTTGTGTATGGTCAATTGAGTAGCAAACAGACTTTTGGAGAATTCTTTGCGAATTTCTGTCGTGCGACCACGAGGCACGAAGCCCAATACAAGCAAAAGTCTCGCCAAGAGGAAATTCGCAACGGGAATTCGCAACGGGAATTCGCGAGTTCCGTCGCGAAGCCATGGAGCAATGTATATACATTATCGGTCTCTTTTGCAAAAGAGCCCTACAAAAGAACCTATATTCTGCAAAAGAGACCTATAATCTTAAGCAGCCTACTAATCGTAGCCACTCCATGTCTACATGGTGGCGAAGACCCATAGGATGCCTTATCTTTACGGGTCATTTTCCGCAGAAGAGCCCTATAATTAGTGGTACTTTTGCGAAAAATGACCTGCAACTTAAGGCATCCTATGGGTCTTCGCCACCCTGTATCAAAAAGTGTATCAAAAATTAGCTGTCTCTTTTTCTCTTTCTTTTTTAATGGTCAGTTGAGTAGCAAGCAGCCTTTTTGAGAATTTCCATCTTGCGAAGGAAATAACTTGTATGATTATGTAAATATCTATATATTGCATGTCTGTATATGTATGTATATATGCATATACATATATTTATATATGTATATACGTGTGTATGTGCACAATTGCCGTCGCGCGGCCATGAGGCACGAAGCCCGTGGGCATGTGGGCTGTTATAGATGTTCTAGATGACATGTTGGCTTTTATAGATGGGCATGTTGGCTGTTATAGATGGGCATGTTGGCTATTCTAGATGGGCATGTTGGCTATTCTAGATGGGCATGTTGGCTGTTACAGATGTTGTACATCACGAAGTAGCCCGGGGGCATTTTGGCTGTTATAGATGTTCTAGATGGCATGTTGGCTATTCTAGATGGGCATGTTGGCGGTTACAGATGTTGTAGATCACGAAGTAGCCCGGGGGCATGTTGGCTGTTATAAATGTTCTAGATGGCGTGTTGGCTGTTATAGATGTTATAGATTGCTGTTATAGATACTCTCATGAATCAAGGTGTGTCACGAATATAGAGCTGTATAGTGTTGGATATAGATCTTCTCACGAACCTCTACACCCATGACACATCTTCGATCAAGAACTATACTAATGACACATCTTCTCTATACTAATCACACATCTTCGATATTGTCTTGGATATAGATCTTCTCACGAACCTCTACTCCAATGACACATCATCGACCAAGTACTCTACGCATGACGCATCTTCTCTATACTCATAACACATCTTCGATATAGTGTTGGATATACATTTTGTCACGAACCTCTATAATCGTGACATATCTTCGATCAAGTACAGCGGATTGCAGATAGGGCGGCACAGAATCTTGAGATTATTTCTAAAAAACTTTCAATTGAGTACCAGGCGTACTAGGCCTACCAGGATGCTCATGGGATTTATCATTAGTACCATTTATTAAGTGGTACTAATCGTAAATCCCATGGGCAGAATTCTGGTTCGTTGAAAAGGTTTTAGACATGATCTCGAGATTCTGTGCCACCCTATCTGCAATCGGCTGTACTATATATACTAATGATGCATCCTCTCTATACTCATGACACCTCTTCTCTATACTCATATCACATCTTCGATATAGTGTTGGATATACATGTTCTCACGAACCTCTGCACTCATAATACATCATTGATCAAGTACTGTACTCATGACACATCTTCTCTTTACTCATATCACATCTTCGATATGATGCTGGATGTAGATGTTCTCACGAATCTCTGCACTCGTTCACACATCATCGATCAAGTAGTCTACTCATGACGCATCTTCTCTTTATTCATATCACATCTTCGATATAGTGTTAGATATACATGTTCTCACGAACCCGCTCTATACTCATGACACATCATGGATGTAGTAGTGGTAGATTCAAACATTGATATAGTGTTGGATATACATGTTCTCACGAACCAGCTCTATACCCATGACACATCATCCATCAAGTAGCAAGCGCACTCGTGTGTCACAGTCATCTCCACACAGTTGTGTGACAGCGACTCTTGTGTCAGTGAGTCTTGTGTCGCAGAAAATGCACACACCAGGCACTGTGTGGGGATGACTGTGACGCACGCGTCACTGTCACTGACACAATAGTCACTGTATGGACATGACTCAGTGTGCACTGTGTGTAAAGATGACGTGTGCACTGTGTAAAGATGACGAATGTGCATTCTCTGCAGGATAACTCGGGTGTGCAGAGGCTCTTGTGTGGACATAAACAATAGTCACTGTATGGACATGACTCAGTGTGCACTGTGTAAAGACGACGAGTGTGTATTCTCTGCAAGATAACTCCTGTGTGCAGATGGCTCTTGTGTAGAAATAACACATAATCAATTACGTAGCAGCGGACTATGAGTGAGTCTTGTTTCGAGAGAATGCACACATGAGGCACTGTGTGCAGATGGCTCTTGTGTGGACATAAACAATAATCCATCAACTATGCCCTGCCTTTGGCTAGTAGCATCGATAAAATCATAGGTCTCTTTTGCGAAAGAGCCCTATAAAAGAGACGATATTCTGCAAAAGAGACCTATCATTTGATCGATCCTACCAACCGAAGCCACCCCATAGCAAACGGACTCTTCTAAAATTCTGGATTTCAAAGCACTTTGTCGCGCGGTGGAAGAACAACGCATGTGAACAGGGGCATATAGACATCCATACGCACATTTTTCGATATGTCCACAATCAAGTCCGTCAAGTAGCGAGCTGATCGATTAAATTATACGTCTCTTTTGCAGAATATCGTCTCTTTTATAGGGCTCTTTTGCAAAAGAGACCTATGATTTAATCGATCAACGGACTTTTGTGAATTTCAGTCGCGCATCGCCGCACATCGGAGGACTGATAGATACAGATATTTTCCTGCTTTGTCAGGATTTCAACTGTCGCTGTGACGACATAAAATCACTATAGCTGACTTCTGAGAATTTCTTTGTAGAATTTCTTGTGAGAACTTCTGGTGAGAATGATTTCTTCTGACAATTTCTTCTTAGAATTTTTTGTGAGAATTTCTTGTGAGAATTTCTTTAGAAAATTGTTTGGGTTTAGGGTTTAGGGTTTAGGCTTGTGAGAATTTCTTCAGAGAATTTCTTCTGAGACTTTCTGCTGAGAATTTTGACCTGTCGTTGTCTTGCCCGCACCGTTGGGTCCAAGTAGCGCCTGCATTAAAATCGCATAGGTTAGCTCTATATTGATTTCACATAGCAAATTGAACAAAGAGCTCTATTGAGCTGACTTATGCGAGTTTATAACTCAACTCTAGAATCATTTCATGTGGCAAATTTAGCTGTATATATGCATG
>Ga0335398_10011164_pt1 | contig 10131 bp, 9 predicted proteins | sample BON03_FD_205742 | JGI IMG/M metagenome (GOLD analysis project Ga0335398, IMG submission 205742) | Freshwater microbial communities from Lake Bonney liftoff mats and glacier meltwater in Antarctica - BON-03 (spades assembly) (version 2) | ecosystem: Environmental > Aquatic > Freshwater > Ice >... | reverse complement strand
TACATATGCATATATACATATTATTATAGGTCCCCCCGGTAGGCCAGCGTCGCAACGCTGGTCCGGGGGACCCGGTTCTCTAGTAAGGGGCACGAAGGAAAAGCTCTAGGGTTAACCCGACGGTTAAGCTTTGCTAGTAGATCTCGGGTAAACCCGAAATGCTCCGCTAGCAAAGCTTAACCGTTTCAGGTTGAAAATAGATCGCTGCTGAAGGGACGATTTACCGCAGCGCTTCCCGCTACGGAACGGACTATTCACCGCAGCGGAGAGGACGGTTTACCGCAGCGGGGGGGGCGATTTACAGCTGCGCTTTTCGCTGCGGAAGAAACGATTCACCGCAGCGCTTCCAATGGGCTCTGCGGCGCAGCGCATCGGCAGCTTCTTTTCGCGCAGGTACCCTGACCCCCCCTCCCTATATGTATATACCTGCTGCGGCGCGCGCGGCGGGGGTTGTGCGCCAGGTCCACTGGTCGGTTCCCTCGGCGCCGCCCTCCGTCTGCGTGTGGAGCAGCTCCGTCCGGCTGAGGAAAGATGGTACGAGTTAGAACCGCTTTTTAGAGGGTCCTCCCCTCTATCAAATTAAAGGGTAATAACAGAGGACTAACCCTCTGTTACTTCCCCGGGAAGATGGCACGAGTTAGCATCCCATCTCCTAGTTTGTTTCGATAAAGTTCCCATCCCTCGAATAATTAACGAGTAGTAACAGAGGATTAACCCTCTGTGGCTTCCCCTGAATTGATCCTGTAAATAACGAGTCTCAAACACGTGGGTCGAGCAGATTAAACAACTTAAAATAGACATGTCTGTTATTCCGTTCCCTCGGCGCCGCCCTCCGTCTGCGTGTGGAGCAGCTCCGTCCGGCTGAGGAAGATGGGGTGGGGTGATGGTTAGACACGACGCGGGGTTAACCCTAACCCTTAACCCTTTATATATATAAAGGTTTAAGGGTTAGGGTTAACCCGATATATATATATATATGTATATACATACATATATATATGTAATGTGTTTTAATGTATATGTATATGTATATGTATATATATATATATATATATATATACATATATATATATATATATATATGTATATATATATATATATATATATATATATATATATACACACATATATATATATATATATATATATATATATATATATACACACACACATATATATATATATATACATGTATACATATATATATATAGATAGGTATAGATATAGATAGATATAGATAAATATAGATATATACCTGAGAAGCCCGGCGGTGGCATCGTTCGCGTTTGCAAACACGACAAGGGCGCTAGAGTCATCCACCCACTCGACACACGATATATATATGTATATATGTACATATGTATACACATATACACACACACACACACATATATATATATATATATATATATATATATATATATATATATATAGATACCTGAGCAGCCCAGAGGTGGCGTCTTCGGCGTTCGCAAACACGACAAGGGCGCTAGAGTCATCCACCCATTCGACGCAAGAGGGTGAGGCGCCACCCGTCCCCGAGGAGGTGAAGACGCGCAGCAGATCGTCGGTTGAAAGCTTGTCCGTCCCGTAGATGTAGATGGCCTCGGGCCGCACCTGGGACGGGTCACGACCACAGGGAGTCTGGTTCGTATAACTTAGAAAACAATTCCTATTCTTAATTGTGTATAAGGGGTTAACCCTGAGTTTGTCCGTCCCGTAGATGAAGATGGCCTCAGGCCGCATTCGGGGCAGGGGTTGGCCTTTACACGATATTGTTATTGCCAATGTTGCAAGATGTATGGCATACAAAAGGGAGGTCGAGGGAGGGTCGTGTATTGCCCAAGAGTCGTGCAATAATAGTGCAACAGTGTGGGCAGTACAGGCTGGCGGGAAGAATGAAAGAACGAATGATTCGTGCAGAAACGACTAGAAGTAAAAGAATATCTTGTAAAGGCCAAGGTGCCGCACCAGCTCCTCCGCTTCCGCGTCGCGCCGCTTCTCCCACAGCGCCTTGCCCTTGCCCACGCCACCCTGCGCCGAGGCGATCGCGTCCAACGGGTTGAACGGCGTCTCGACTCCGAATTTGGCCGCCCGCGCTTCGCGCGCCAGCACCTCGTCGCGCCCGATCAGCACCGCCGGTGCCGCCAGGGGGGCGGGCGGCGCGAGGCCGTACTTGGCCGCGCGCGCCTCGCGCTTGGCGACCTCCTCGGGCGCCATCTGGTCGATCGCGCCCGCCGGGTCGGACGTCCAGCCGTGCTGGATCACGCGCCGCTTGCCCGATTTGCGCACCGCCGCCTCCTCCGCCTCAACCTCGGCCTCCACGGCCGCCAACTCCTCCGCCTCGAACGCTGCCTGGCGCTCGCGCGCCGCAGCCGCCGCGGCCGCTTCGTCGCCGCCGCCGGCCGTGTTGGCGCCCTGCGCCGCGCCCGCCTCCGTCGCGAGCAGCTCAGCGTCGGCCACGCCAGCGCCAGTGGCATCCGGGGCGAGCAGGTCAGCGTCGGCCATGCCCGCGCCCGTGGCGTCCGGCAACAGTAGCTCAACGTCGGTCATGCCCACGTTTGTGGCATCCGTGCCGTCTGGCACCAGGAGGTCAGCGTCGGTCATGCCCGTCACCTCGTCCGGCACACCGGCCAGTAGCTCGTCGTCGTTCATTTTCCCTCGCGGACGGACCAGCGCAGCGAGTTGCTGCTGCGAAAAATCGGCTGGCGGCTCGGCGCGAAGGGTGAGCGAGAGGTGGGGGGGGGTAACCCTGTAACCCTAACCCCCACAGCGCCCTTTTGATGCTTTCGGGTAAGAGCTACGAGTGAAGACGGGGCACACGAACTACACATGTCAGCCGTCCCTCTCCCCCCCTACCAACTTTTTGTTCGGCCACACACCGACCAGGGCTACCTACGGCGGTCTGCGGTCTGTATGGAATGGCTGGCTGCGGACCAGCCGTAGGGTCTGTCTAGCTAGGTCTAGTTAGGGGAGGGGCGGGGGGGGGCATTCTGTAAAAGTGAAAGGGGTAACGCATGGTCCCTGGTCTCTGGTGTATACGATGATGGTGATAAGTCTACCCCTACCAATCGTGCTCGTTTCCGGGAGTGGTGTTGTGCTGTGCAGTAGTAGTTCTATACACCCCGTTCTTTATATACTTCCACAGGCGGAATGCCGCAGGGAGGGAGCCTTCAACAGCCGGCCATTTTCGCGCGATTATGGCGGCGCGCCTAATAGCAGCTCTGGCCGCCTTGCGCGCGGTGGCCGCTGAGTGCCAGGCCCTCGCGGCGAGCTTCACCGATTGGCAGGCCGCCGAGGGCCTGACCATCACCGAGGACTTGCGCGCCTTCTTCCAGCGTCCGGCCTCGACCTCCGCGGCTGTTGCGGGGCTGGCGGCACAGCCGCCCGAGCTGCTGACGGTCGTGCCCCCCGAGATCATGTCCATCATCCTCTCGCAGCTCGACATCCGCGCTGTTGCGTGTCTCGCTGCGACCTGCCGCTTGCTCTGGTGCGACGCGCCCACTCCTCCGCCGGCGCTGCCAACGCCGGGGCTGGTTGAGACGGAGCTACGGCGGCGCGCCGAGGCACGCGGCCTGCACATCGACTCGTCCCTGCCTGAAGGGGCGCTGTCGTGGGTGCCGTACCTGCTGAAGCGCGAATTTTACGACGCACTGAGGCGGGAAGCTGCGCTCGCGGTTGGAGATGATCACAGCCTCTTTTTGAACAAGGAAGGCCGTCTGCACCTCGCTTGCCACCGCGAGGAGATCAAAGCGGGAGGGGTCGGTGAGCCGCTCTTGAGGCACGACTGGGGCTCGGCTGCCGGCGCTTCTACTGTTTCCGTCCCGCCCACGCTGGTGTCGTCGATGCAGGACAAGCGCATCGTCAGCGTCGCCAGCGGCTACAGACACTACCTCGCGCTCAGTGCCGAGGGCGAGGTCTACTCGTGGGGCAACGGCTCAGACGGCGCCCTCGGCCACGCCGACAGGGGCGCGATGGCCGGGCCGAGGAGGATCGAGACGCTGGAGAGGGTTGAGAACATTGCGGCTGTATGGATCACAAGCGCCGCGGTCGACGATCGCGGACGCCTCTTCACCTGGGGTCGTGCCGCTTGGGATGAAGAGCCGGCCGGTTTGGGCTATGAGCTCGATCCAGAGACAGAGTGCCAGCAGACTCCGAAGAGGGTCGATGCGCTCTCGGAGGATCGCGTGGTGGGCGTCGCCCTCCGCTACGGCTTCACCCTGGCGGTGACCGACGCCGGCACGGTCTTCTCCTTTGGGAGCAGCCGGTTCGGCGCGCTCGGCCACGGCTTGTCCACGAGCGAGGTGCTACCCCGGCGGATCAAAGCCTTGGCGGAAACGGGCCGGCGGTTCGTCGCCGTGGCCGCCGGCCAAGGTCACTCCCTCGCGCTGACCGAGGAGGGACACGTTTACGGGTGGGGCTACGGGGTCACCAACGGCCACGGTCAAAAGCAGCCCAAGCCGCAGCTGGTAACCGCGTTGGCTGGCGTACGTGTCTTGCTGGTGTACGCAAAGGGCTACTGCTCGTGCGCCGTGACTGAGAAGAGAGAGCTCTACACGTGGGGCTACGTCAGTCTGCACAGTTTCAACCTCGGCCACGCGGTCGCTACGTCGCAGCCGACACCGAAGCGGGTGGAGGCGCTGAGCCGTGTCAAGGTTGCAGCGGCGGCGATCTGTGGCTCTCACACACTCGTGGCGGGTGAGGATGGCGTGATATGGGGCTTCGGTGAGCGCGCGGCTCTCGGCCTCAGCGAGGCGGACACGCCGCTTGGGGACAATGTGGTGCATCCAACTCCGCTCTCGAATCTACGTGTGCGGACCCTTCCATAAGTAAGTCGTCCTATAGCGAGACAGAAGAATGCGTGGGCTAGTTTTGTGTTAACCCACAGGTGGGGGGGGGCGGGGATCGCGCCCTTTTGGCTTTCGGGTTAGAGCTACGAGTGAAGACGGGACACACGAACTACACATGTCAGCCGTCCCCCTCCCCCCCTTACCTACTTTTTGGTCGACCACACACCGACCAGGGCTACCTACGGCGGTCTGCGGTCTGTATGGAATGGCTGGCCGCGGATCGACCAGCTGTGGGGTCTGTCTAGGTCTAGGTCTAGCGTCTAGGTGCTAGCTACTAGCTAGGTGTGAGCGTGTGAGCGGTACCGAAATGTATAATTAGTAATTTAGAATTAGATTCAGGTCGGTATGTATCAGGATTAAATTGGTACTAGCAGGTATTAGCCCCGCAGGTATTAGTAATCGTATTAATTAGGGTTAACCGCCCTGCAAAGAAAACTGTGGCTGTGGGGAGATACACCTCCTCAAGCGCCTCTTCTCACAGGTGATACCTATTTAATCCTAATACCAAAACCAACCCAAATCTAACACATTTCCCCTATCAATCAATCAATCAATCAAAGATCCTCACAAAGCCACACACACACGGGCCGAGGAGAAGCCACATCCCAGCGCCACCTTAGGAGTAGCAAACCCTGCGTCGCGAAGCGACACAGGCTTGGGGGGCTGTAAGTCCCAACTCTAGCAGCGAGAGTCGAGACTTGGGGTTAGCCCCAACTCTAGCAGCGACAGCGAGCAGCGAGAGTGGGGACTTGGGGTAAATGTAAATACGGGGGACAGCCAGCAGAGAGAGAAGCCCTGCCCCGGTGGCCTCGCGGTCGCCGAGGTGAGTCCCGCATTTGCAGAGGTAGCAGGCCTCGCGGCGTCGGCGTCGGCGACGTGGAGCTTGTCAACCGCCTCCTCGAAGGAGAGAAGGGCGTTGGACTCCTCGCCAGCGCCAGGCATGTCGAGGTCGAGGTATGCCATCTCGAAGAAGGAAAGGGGACTGAATACCTTCTGCATGTGCATGGGGTGGGCGCCGAAGACATGGTTGGCGCCCACGAGCTCGTCGGGCAGCCTGTCAGCCACGCCCCCCGCCTCGTCGGGCTGCACGGCGGTCTCTTGGCCTCGACCTGCACCTCGTAGACCTCCGTGCGTGCTGCCGTCGGGCATCGACTCGTCCGCGCCAGCCGCAGCAGGCAGGGGTAGAACCTCAGCAGGCCCCTGGGCAAGCGATGAACCGAGCGAAGGGAAGGCGTGCACGATCGGCACGTTGAAACAGAAGTCGTCAGGCATCAGCGCGTTCTTGCCCGCTGCGGCAGGTGGCAGCTCAGCCGGGACCCGGGCGAGCGACGAGCCGCGCGGAGGGAAGGCGTCGGCGATCGGCACGTTGAAGCGAAAGTCGTCCCGGTTCATGTTGTAGTCGGCCTCGAATGCGGCGATGACGAGCCACGCCGGTGCGGTGCTCTTGTCGCCGTGGCTCACGTCGAACACCTCGGCCGCTTCCTGCACGAGCTGCTGGACGGGGTTGGTGTCGGTGCTCGAGGTCACGTCGTCGCGCTCGAAGAAGAGTCGTCAGGCGACTCCGAGGAGGCGCCGCCATCGCTGGACGTGCCACCGCCGCTGAACAAGACGGTGTGCACCTGAAGGAGCTTCGCCGCGGCCTCGAGCCGTTCTGGGTAGCCGGTTGCGCCGGGCGCGTCCGTCACGTGGGGGCAATCTTTGATCCTGACGAGCCAACGCGGGACGAGCGGGGTGGTCGCGTCGCCCGCTGCGCCCTGCGCCTGCGCCCGCCGTCCACTGCCGAGGCCCAACAACAGCGCCGCCTCGGCGTCGGACACGTTGGGGCCTAGTTGGGGCCGGGGCCCGGCAGCAGCGCGGGCGTGTTGGGGTCTTCAGACTTCAAGCTGCCCTGGTCTGCAGAGGTCTGCGCAGGCAGCAGATCGTTGCTGGTCTTGTCTTTGACGCCAGCTAGCGACTGCGGTTTGAAGCTGCGGGCGGGTGGCGGCATTGAGCTGGTTGTGCGTGGCCTGGTTGCCAGGGTCGGCGAGCTCGTTGTGCACGAGTACGTGGTCACCCCTTGGAGCACCGCAGCTGCAAAGACCTATTCACAGACGGTTTATAATACAAAGGCAGCAAGGGGTTCCCCTTCCCAATGTAGGTAGTGTCTGTGTGGCATGTTGTGGAGCTGTGATTGGTGCTGGCGTGGCGCCGCGCGCGGGCCTGTATAGCCCGGGTTAACCCGTCCATCCACGCCCGTTTCTTTTCTGTCTGTTTCTGTCAGCACACGCGCGTAGACGTTGACGGGTTAACTATGGTGGTCTGTATGGAATGCCTGCCTGCGGACAAGCCGTGGGATGTGGTGTCTGTGACACGCCGGATCGCTGGTGTCGCGCCACGGGCCTGTGTGCGCATGTACGCGCGTGTGCTGGTGCCGCCGAATCTTTACATACATACATACCCACCCTTTAGGTGGTAGTAGTGCGGTCATGGTTTCAGTGCTGGATGTGTGCGCTGCGAGCCGCGTCGGCTGCTGTGTCAAGAGGGGGGGGGGGTCCCTTGTGGGGGTGCGCTTATCATCATCGCACCAAATCACAGAAACAAAGAAACACAGCCCCGACACTGGTGCACGCGCAAGAACAATAAACAAAATACTCGACACAAGCAACACTAACAGTAACTAGGCTACCCCATAAGGGAGCCTGCTAGGCAGAGTACGTGCGAAGCGCGCCCTTTTAGGCACCCCATGCACCGCTAGCCGCATACGCAGCTCCGGTTGTCAAAGGCGTGCAGGAGCACGACTTTTGCTTGCGGGAGATACAGCATTTGAGGATGGTCTTGGAATAATTCACTACTACCGCCTTGGAAATACGTCCTCACAAAGCCACACACGGCCAAGAAAAAGCCAATCCCGGCACCGCGGGCTAATCTTAAATCACACTCTCCCGGCCCCAGAGCCGCCGAGCTCGGTGGTTGGCGCATCGGGCCGCATTGGCGACGCGGGGTTAACCCTAAGCCCGCAGACGGAGCGCCGTAACCGATGTGGCCCCAAATGGGGCTAACCCTACCCCCTGCGTTCTCGAACTGGTCTCCTTCAGTACACTGTGTACAATACCCTGCCTCTTCTTTAGTTCTCGCATGCCCACTTCGTCTGCTGCCCTGGCTTCTGCCTGCTCGCACATCTAGCTCTCGGCTTAAACACGGGCCTAGGCCGGTGTAAGTGCTTTTATGAATTAGTTTGTAAATAAATCACACTCTCCCGGCCCCGGCCCCAGCCCGGCCGAGCTCGGGTTATCGGGTTAACCCGACGCGGAGCGCCGTAACCGATTTCGCCCCAGATGGGGCTAACCCTAACCCCAGATCACACTCTCCCGGCCCCGGCGCCAGGGCCACCGAGCTCGGTGGTGGCAGTGGTTGGCGAATCGGGCCGCATCGGCGACGCAAGCCCCTGCGCCCAGTCGGGCGGCCCGCCACCCGCCCGCCGCTGCGCCTGCGTCGCTACCCAGTACCTGCGGTTAGGGAGGGGGAGGGGGGGTAAGAATGAGCCTTTACAAGATATTCGTCTACTCCGAGGCTGTTGTGCACGAATCAATCATCTTTATACCGCCCCCGCCCACTTGCACTGCCCACACTGTTGCAATACTGTTGCATGCCTATTGCGCAATATACGACCCCCCCCCTCTGATCTCACTTGCGTATCCCGTACACAATACGATATTGGTAATGGCAATAGCATGTAAAGGCCACGGTGGAAAGGGGTAGAGGCGCCCGCCCCCCGCACGCCGCTGCGCCTGTGTTGCTACCCAGTACCTGCAATTAGGTGTGGGGGGGGGGACAGGAAGGTCGGGCCCTAACCTGGAACCTGGGACGATGCGTGTTTACGTAACTAACGGCCCGCGAAACGTGTTGAACATTAGTAGGAAGGTCGGCTTCTGTCCTGGAAGCCGGAGACGGTGGATGTTCGGCAGTGTGCATGCCGTTTCTTAAGCCGTTTATGCCGCAAACACATACAGTCCCATGTTCCGGGTTAGGACCAGACCTTCCTTTATGTTGAATATGCGGAACGAGGAAAATAATACGGTATTCTATTCATATTTAGTCTGTTTTTTTGAATACGTTCACCTTGAATATGTACGTATCTATGTTATATACAGGGTGAACTAGGCGGAATACGTTATTAATATTCTTGTGGTTGCGCCACAGCAATACGTGAATACCTATTCAGCACGTTGGGAGGCGGGGGGGTGATAAGTTGGCCGTTACACAATATTGCCATCACCAATAGTGTAAGGTGTATGGCATTCAAGGGGGGGGGTTCGGTTGGGGGGCGTACATTGCGCAACATTCGTGCAAAAATATTGCAATAGGATAGGCGTTGCAGGAAGGAGGGAGGGGGGGGGGGGTAAAAGGATGATAGACTCTCACGATAAAGCTTTGATGTGAAAGAATATCGTGTAAAGGCTAAGTGAGAAGGGCCAGGGGCAGGTTAAAGGCGCCCTGCAGCGCTAGGTAACCGCCAGATGTAAATTCGCTTTGCTCATGTACATGAGCAAGTTTTGTTGCTACGTTCTGTTGAGCTTCTGACGGCGATCACCATCGATTTATGCATGAAACCCGGAAGAAGTCGGAACAAGCGATTGACGAGTCAAAACTGAAACCATCGTTCATTATGAGTCGCAGCACCAAAGTAATTAGTACACGTTGAATACGTGAAACGTCCTGAGAATTACTCAGTCGCACAGGGCACCTTTAAAGGCGCCCTGTGCGCCCAAGTAATTCTCAAGCAGTTTCTCTTATTCAACGTGTTCTAATGACTTTGGTGCTGCGACTCATAATGAACGACGGTTTCAGTTTCGACTCTTCAATCACTTGTTCCGAATTCTTCCGGGTTTCATGGGTAAATCTCGGATAAATCGCTGGTGATCGCCGTCAGAACTTGAAACCGAAATTCGCTCAGGTACCTGAGCAAAGCGATTTTACTTATGGCGTTTACTTAGTAGCTGCAGAGCACCTTTAAAGGCGCCCTGCAGCGCGATTTAACTTTCCTACTTACTTGTACGAGCGGCCGCCCAACTGTCCATTCTCCTCCACTGTTTCGCTGTTTTGATGATAGGAAACTCGAGAGTCGAATCGCTTAGGCGCACAGGGCACCGTTAAAGGTGCCCTGCAGCGCTAGGCAACTTTATATATATATACATACATATACATATATATATATATACATATATATATATATATATATATATATATATATATATATATATATATATATATATATATATATATATATATATATATATATATA
>Ga0335398_10011163_pt1 | contig 10131 bp, 8 predicted proteins | sample BON03_FD_205742 | JGI IMG/M metagenome (GOLD analysis project Ga0335398, IMG submission 205742) | Freshwater microbial communities from Lake Bonney liftoff mats and glacier meltwater in Antarctica - BON-03 (spades assembly) (version 2) | ecosystem: Environmental > Aquatic > Freshwater > Ice >... | reverse complement strand
AGCAGGACTCATTCCACCGGAAGTGGAGACGGGATACCCTTTTAGTGTGTTATAGTGTAACCGCTCTGTACCGTCGGTACAGAGCGGTAACGGACTTTGAAACCAGAGTTACAATCAGCATAGAGTCCGTTTGTTGTCCCGGCCAGAGTGCCGGCAGTCGCATAGCGTCAGCTCAAGTTCATCTGTACTACGCGGGCGAGCCCGACGCCTACGCCTACGACGAGTCGCCGCACCATGCCTACTACGGCGAGTACACCGAGGGCGAGGGCGACGCCGACTGGTCCAACGACTACGCCTACACCGCCTCCGCCTTCTCCGCCTACGCCGTCACGCCGGACCCCAACGCTGGCGGCTGCACCGACTCATTCGCCGCCTTCTCCGTCGACACCGACCTCAACCTCGGCAACCCGCTCGACGACGGCAGCCATGACCACATGGGCTACGGGGCGGAGGTCATCAAGTCGGCTGAGCCCAGCAGGCTGCTCGCTGTCGCCCGGTGCGCGCTCGTCGGCTCCGCCAAGATGTTCGTCTCGGCCGCCGCCCTCGCTGTCGCCATCGCCTTCTCCATGCCGCGCGGCACGCCGGACAAGCCCTTCGTGGTCTTCGACTGCCTCTCGGCCACGGTCTTGCACCCGGCCTACAACCACGGCACGCCCGCGGACGAGAGCGACGTGGCGCTGTGCGGCGATGCGGACGAGCACGGCGCCGCGGACGACATCGTGAGCGAGTGCGGCGACATCGACAATGAGCACGACGGCGACAGCGCGACAGCGCGAGCGACGACATCAATGACAATGACGACGGCGCAGGCGCGGCGATGATCAACATGCTCCGTGGCGCCGTGCCGTCAAGAAGCCCTTCATGCAGCTCATCTTTTACCTTGGCGCCATGGTCATGGTCCTCATCTGCCACTTGGTCACGGGCTCCTTCGGCTTCTTCTTCTCGTACATCTTCTCGATCGCCCTCGCCGTGCTCATCTCCGTGCTGCGCCACCTCTACATGGGCACGCCCGGGCGCCTCGGCTCCGACGGCTGGTTCGACTACATGGTGTCCAAGGCCAAGGACTGGCTCGAGTACGTCAAGCCGACCACCAGCGCGGTCGTCGCCGCCAGCGCGCTCAACGTCTCGACGCGCCATGGGGCCACGTGGGTCAATGACTCGGGCGCCACTCAACACATGGTGCAGGACCGGCGCCTCTGCTTCAACATGCGCAAGGCCAAGAGCACCACGATCAAGGTCAAGGTCGCCGACGGCAAGGTGCAAGGTGATCACCGCCAAGTACATCGGCGACGCCGTCGTGAGCGTGATCGTGGGCATCGACGGCTATGGCGACCCCATGACGCGCGACATGCTGCTCACGCAGGTGCTCATCGCGCCGGGCCTCGGGCACAACCTGTACAGCTCGCGCTACGGCTGGGAGGTCGACAGGATCAAGACGATCCTCAACACGCCCGACGGCAACGACGAGTACTGCATGATCCTGCCCAACCACACCAACGTGGAGCTCGACCGGTCGACCAGCAGCCACTGCCTACTGCCTCATCCACACATGCAACGTGGCCACCGGCATCGACAAGGACGAGCTCATGCACAACCGCTTCGTCGGCCACGCCGGCGCCAAGCGCATCAAGGCCGCCTTCAAGACGTCGGGCTACGCACACAAGCACGACCCGAAGGACTGCGAGTCGTGCAAACTCAACATGCGCGCCGGCAAGAATAAGAACAAGACCAGCGCCACGGGCACGGTGTACACCTACTTCGGCGACTGCATCACCAGCGATGCCGTGGGCCTGTTCGAGTCGTCCTTGATCAACAGCCACAAGTACGCTGTCTGCTTCTACGACCGCGCGACGTGCTACCCGGCCGTCTACTTCCTCAAGGGCAAGGACAGCGAGAGCGAGTCGGTGCTCCGCGCGCTCAAGCTCTTCATGACTGACTTCAAGGTCAAGGCGGAGCTCAAGCACTGCAAGACGCCCGGGCCGTTGTGGACACGTGGCACTGCGACAACGGCACCAAGTTCACGGCGCACGAGGTGAACGAGTTCTGCATTCACCTCGGGTTAAGGGTTAAGGGTGAACCCGGTTAATATACAAGGAGCATCATGCACTCGCTAAAATCACGTTCTAGATAACTTGCTTTTACTTTACGTATCTTGTGTGCTAACCCGAAAACCGAGCCATAGACATAGAAGCCTGGATTAGCTCTGATTTCAATAATAATATATTGCAATCGCATATTAATATAAATGTTAAATTACATTATATATATATATATATATATATATATATATATTATAAAAAATATATAATATATATATATATAAAAAAAAAAAAAAAAAAATAAATAATAATAAAAATATATATAATAAATATATATAAATATATATATATATATATATATATATATATATATATATATATATATGTGCTATGTTATACCCACCCCACAAACTTAACTCCCGAAAGAACTTCAACAGTCAACAGCACAAGGCCACACAACCACGCTCAACGACACACACCTCGGTGGTGCGCCCCAACGGCCGCGAAGCCGCAAAAGGCTCCACCGCCACCAGGGCACGCACCGCGACCCGCGCACACACCAGACTGAACCACTCCTCTCCCGCCCGTCGCTCTCTCCTCCCCCGGCTACTGTACGGCCCAAGACCCTAGACGACGCGCCCGCAGGGGTCCCTCGCGACCCGAGTCCCGGCGTCCCCACCACGGCGCCTCGGCCCCTCCACGTGCCGCGCCGGCGCGGGTCTTTCGCCACTCGACGCCTCGCGGCTCCAACCTCACTCGTATCTCGCCACAGCTCGTCACATCTCGGCGAAGACCTCGTCGATCGTCCGGTCGTCGCCGCCCTGCGTCCCGTCCGCCCCCTCGCCCATGTACATCGCAGCGCCCCCCCCCGGTGGCTGCTGCGCCCGCTGCTGCGCGGCGTCGGCCGCCGCCGCCGCCGCGCTGGCCCCCGTGCCTTCGCCGCGCTCCTCGCGCCTCTGCTCGCGCTCAGCCTCCTCTTTGTGCTCCCTCTCAACCACCTCGACGATGCGGTCGACCAGCACCTTCTTAGGCCCCGAGAGCGGCGCGTCGCGGTAGTAGAGGAATGACTTGAGCTCCTTGACGCTAAGTGCGTCGAGCGAGCCGTCGCGCGCAGACGTGTGCACGTCAATGTGCGACACGTCAACCAGCCACGCGGGGGGCAGCCCGCCGCGCGTCCGCCGCTGCTTGATGCCCTTGGGCGCGCGCGAGGGCCCGCCGTAGGAGGTGGCCGAGGTGGCGTAGTAGGCCGCCACGCCCGTCAGCGGCAGGTTGGAGACGGCGTCGAGACCGGGAATGGCGCCAACGTCGCCCGTGACGGCGACGTCGCGCCGCGCCGCGGGCGACGAGAAGTAGGGAAGCTCCTTGGACTGGCCCTCGCCCAGCAGCTTGGTCAGCTCGTCCAGGTCCAGCTCCGGGGACTCCTCAGGCGCGACCACCGGAGCGGCGGCCGGCGGCGGCGGCGGCGCGGGCGCGCGGGCGGTGGGCGCGACGCGCGTCGGCGCCGGTGCATAGCTCTCAATGTCGTCCTCGTCCTCCTCGTCCTCTTCAAAGTCCAGCTCCTCCTCCGCCGCCGGCTCCGGGTAGCCCAAATGGATGACGGGCTCGAACTCGAGCTCCTCGCCCTCCCACGCGACCCACCCCTCAAACTCCTCCTCGAGCGACGGCGGCGCAGCACCGGCCGACCACTCACCGTCATCCTCAAACATGCCGGCGCCGGCAGCCTCAGGCTCGGCGACACCGTCCGAGTCGACGGGCAGGGTCTCCTCCATGCACCACGACTCGTAGCCGCCGCGCACCGTTGCGACCGAGAGGCCGAGCGCCTGTAGGCAAGGATGTGACAACGGATAAGCCTTGGTGTGGTGCTTCGCCCAGGGTCAACCCCAGGTGAACAAAGGGTATTTGACCACAAAAAGTGTCTGAATTAACCACAAAGCGAAGAAAGTCCCCCCTCGCGAGGTCACTTTTTGCGTTCCTCTCCAAGACTTATTGGATCGGATGGAATGCCCATACAAGTGTACCTCGAATCTTGGCGCCTCCCCGCCACAATCTTCCGCACGTGGCAGGGCACGTGGCCGCTTCTTTCCCGGCCATAACGTTTCAATTGAAGCGCGCCTACAGTTGATATTCGCAGACTCAACCGTGTGCCCACGTCCTTACCTGCAGCCGCTCCGAGGCGACGCGCGAGACGACGCCAACCTCGCATAGCAGGACCAGCTTGGCATCGGGGTCAAAGGCAGACTGCACGTCCGCCTCGAATCTCTGGCGGAAGTGGAATAGCAGGCCCAAGGGCCCCGGCTCGCCCGCGGGGATATTCACAGAGCCTGGGCGTGGCGAAGGGGGTGGGTGGAGAGGTGGGATGCGGGCGCAGTTGGCGCGCGCGAGAGGGGCGAGGAAGGCCTGGCGGCGGCGGCTTTAAATCCTTGCGCGCGTGTGCATCGGTGCGGTGCAGGCGGCAGGCGGCGGGCGCGAGCGGCGGAGGTGTGGCGCGTACCTGGCGCGCGCCCGCGAGCAAACTGCTTGGCTGTGCGCAGGTCGACGATAGTGGCCGCGCCACTCCGCGCGTGCTCAAACGCTACCGCAGGCTCCAGTTCCAACACCTCGGAGCCCTGGAGCACGCCCGCGTCATTGTCGTCGAGCCAGGCGGACGCAAGGTCCGCATCGGGCTCCTCTTCCGTCTCGGGCGCCTCGGCGCACGCCACGATTCCCCGCCCCAAGCTGCAGCGCCTCCGCAGCACTAGCCGTTGGCGCGGCTGGCCAACGGCAAGGGCCGAGGCGTAGCGCGGCCGTGCGAGCGGGCCCACGCGAGTCGCGAGCGGCTCAGCCGGCTGCACGAGCAGACCAAGTAACAGCAGCGCGCGCGTGCCGCCGCCGAGCAGCGACGAGCCTAATGTGAAGATCGACATGTCGACGACGACGGAATACCGGCGGGATTGTTTTGGGCGAAACTTCGTTGCTTTTTTTCGCCGACCTCGCGCCGGCGGCCGGTGGCCAGCCTGCGCCATGTGGCGGTCCTGGGGCCTCGACGCGCGGGCTACCGTCGCCCTATGGGTTGGCAAGGAGGCTGCAAGCGAGGCGGGCGAAACGGGCGCGCCGGGACAACGCTCTGGCACCGGCGGCCGGCGTACCCTCAGCCGGCTGCTCTGCCTGGCGGCCGTCGGCTCCGCGAGCGACGCGGCGACGGCGGAGGAGCACCTCGAACACGTACGTGACGGTCTTGCGCTCTCGAGGGGCGACGCGGGTTGACCCCAAGATGTTCTCGGCGGCCGTGCTGTGCTGCAAGCTCTTTTGATGGACGCGCAGGCATGGCGCCGCCCCTCCTTCCGCCTGCCCTGATCACGGACCCGGTGCACGGCGCGATCGGGAGCAGCGGCTTTGGCCTCTTTGACAACTGGGTGGCGAAGCGCGCGGCCGGCGGCGGTCCTGCCTGCCGCTGCGGGGCGTGGGCGCTGGTTGGTAACCGCGCCCTGTGGCCGGTTCTAGGCGTCAGCACGCGCCAATTTGGCGTCGGCGGCTTCAGCGGTGTTGGCGGCAGAGGCGCGCTGACGACGGTGGAGGTGCCTCTGCCAGCGGTGAGTGGCCGCAGTGGCGAATGGCCGCGGCGGCGAGAGCGCGGGGTTCTCGCCACATGCGACTTGATTTTGCATGGCTCGCTCTCTTCTGCCGGACCGTGCGCGGACCAGGAGGCCACGGAGACGCGCGGCCAGCGGCGGGTCTGCGCGCTGCTGCGGGGTGTGCACGGTGCGGTGAGGTGGACCAGACTGCGCGTCCCACGCGGACAGCGATCGCTTTCTTCTTATATTTGGACCGTCTCGGTACGCGCGTACGCGTGCTAGAGGCCGTGCTGCCATGGTCCTTTTCCCTTCGTGTGTCAACTCCCTAACCCTGCGCACAGCGCACAGCTGTGTGTGTATTATAATTATATTATTATTATTGTATATTATAATACATTGAATCATTATATAATATAATTATAATGCAAGCCATGATTTGCAAATGTAAAAATTATTATATAAAAGAAATGTGGTACATACAGTATTACTGCAGACAACACTGTGTAAATACACAGTGTTGTATCGGGTTAAACCCTAACCCTTCTGCGGCTGGTTTGGCTGCGTGTGGTGCCCAATTTGTGTATTGCGGGCCAGAGTCCATTATAGGGGTAGGGGGCAAGAGACATAGATGATAGGCGAGAAGCAGGCAGTCAGGCAGTTGGCGCGTATGGCTATGCTACCCTTCATCGGAGAAAAATGGCGTTGTTTCAAAACAGGCCCCGGCCCTGGGTCTGGGTTTACGACCTCCGTAGGTGAATCTGCAGAAGCCGCAAGCCGGGATACCAGGGGCACGTGTGTGCAGGTCGTGTCGTGTGTGAAAATGTGATGGATGAACCCGAAAATGTGATGGATGGACTGGATGATGTGACACTGACACTGACACGCACACTGACACGGACACTCCACACTAACTCCACACACACACACTGCTGACACTGATACTGAGAGGAAAGAAAGAAGCAATATGAATGTCTGATGAACATTATGTACATGAGCAGGCTGAAGCTGAAGCACAGGAGCATGCATGTCAAAAGATCTCAACAGGTCACACGCACACGACAGTAGAACAAACCACATTATAATAGGCGAGATCACGGGCCCGGATCTCTTTCTTCTTCCTTAGGAAGATGATACATCTGAGGTGGTTTTCCTCGGCAGTTTTTGGCGCGATGTAAAAAGCGTGTAAACATAGAGCGACGTCACGCAAGCTAACGCTTGCGCGACTCGCTCTTAGCCCCCCAAGCCTGCGACGCTTCGCGTCGCGGGGTTTGCTGCCCGTGTGGTTGCGCTGGGATGTGGCTTCTCTTGTGCTCGTGTGGCGCTTTGAGGACTTGATTGATTGATTGATTGACTCACACGAACACAGAGAGCGAGCAACGGCGCAACGACGCTGAATAGTCGAACGAAGTCGTCGACGCCGACCCCAAACTGCCGCCCAGCGCTGCATGCATGTGGAGCAGGGAGAGGGAGTGGAGGGAGAGAGGGAGAAATAGAGAGACAGACATTATGCTGCTATAGGCGGGGCTTCCAGCTTGACAGCTTCAGCTTCAGCTTGCTTGCAGCTTGCAGCTTGCGCCAACAACCCCGTTTTTTCGACACATTTTGGATCTTGCAATAGCAGTAGGAGAAGAATCTTCTGATACCGGCAGCCGGCAGCAGCTGGCAGCTGGCAGCTTGGTTCTTCTTCCTCGATAGTTATATGCAAAACATCTGGTCTCTGTGGAACTTCTGCTGGCCACCAGCACCAGCCACTCGCGCACGGGGGCGGCTACGGCAATTATTCGACGCCAGCTATCACTATCAGCTTCGTTCCGCTCTGCCTGCGCTCTCTGCTACGCCCGACATTGCTCAGCTGCTTGTTGTGAGTGTTGTGTGTTGTGTGAGTTGTATGATACCGAGAGAGAGGGGGGAGGGGGGAAGGAACACAAAATAGAGTGACTCAGCTCAGAGTGCGAATAAGTTATTATTGTGAGATAAGCAGTATAAGTGCAAAAATATAAAAACACTAACCATATTTCTCCAAATATATTACACACAAATACAAACTCCAAAACGTGTACGCGCGTGTGCGGGTGCCGCCGAATCTCTACATCTACATACATACAAACACCAAAAATACAAAATCAAAATTCAAAATATGTCCGCCCATGGTCGCGTGAGCGCGTAGTCGTGGACATCGTGCGGCGTGTGGTTGGTGGTCGCCGTGATCGTGGGGTAGCCCAAAGTAGCCCAACAACAGTCTCTGTGGAGAGTGGAGAGTCTCTCACCACCACCCAAGACCATAATCGTATGCGATATGTTTGTGTGAGGAGCATAACAGCCTCTACACAGCGTAACAGCCTCTACACACATGGGATCCCTTGCACCCTGAACCGCCCGAGCTGCGCCCCCCCGCTATGACTACGATTACGACTGGGTGGTGACGTGTGTGGGCTGCATCAGCTCGTGCGGCACGTCGGCGAGGAACTCTTTGTACTCGCCTACGGCGAAGCGCGTGACGAGCACCACCTGGAAATCCTTCCCCACCCCGCCCAGTGGGAAGGCGGAGCCTTCCCACGGGGTTAACCCTTAACCGCGAGCTGCGCGTCCAACCTGAGCTTGGCCTCGTCCTTCCTGACAGCCAGCTTGGCCTCGTCCTTCTTGACAGCCAGCGACGCCGGAATCCCGCCCAGCTTCGCCAAAACCAGCTCGAGGGCAGCCGCGAGGGCAGTGGTGTCGCTGTGATGGGTCCCTTCAAAGCTGTAGCGGAAGGTGCTGCTCTGGCAGTGGAAAGACACACCGTGGAAGCCCGAGGTGCTGTTCGACCGGGCGCTGGCGGCGAGGCCGTAGAGCGTCTCCCCTCCCTTTGGCAGCGCGGTGACCGCCGCCCACAGAGAGCGCACCCGCGGGCTGACGTCGGCGGCGAGCTGCGCGTTCACCCGGGTCTGCACCCAGGCCTCGTTGAAAGCCAGCAACGCCCGACTCCCGCCCAGCGTCGCCAAAACCAGCTCGAGGGCAGCCGCGGGGGCAGTGTTAGGGTTAACCCTAAGCCCACTATAAGTACAGTAGTTGTTGACGTAAGCTGTCGGGTTAACCCTGCTGTAGGGGCGCGGTCTGACGGCGTGTCTGTGGCGGCGGAGCGAACGCTTTGAGCCAGCGCGATACACGCGGGCAGCGGGTGTATGCGAGCGGAGCAGCGGCGGTCGCATTGGTGGGCCGCCACGTAAGCGATGTGTAGTCGCTCGGCTTCGCTCCCCTCCGTTGGAGAGACTGCAGGCGAGGCCGCCGGCGGAGCATCGACGGGCGCCGAGGGCGCGGCTGTGGCGTAGCGGCTGCGGCCGATGGCGAGGTAGTGGCGGTATGAGCGCGGCTGCTGCTGCGGCAGCCGTGGGCGCGGCCGCGGGCTGCTCAGCGGCCGGAGAGCGCGGCCGCGGTGGGACCGTGACTCAGCGGCGAGCCCGCAGTGTAGCGCACGCAGAGGACGGAGGTTAACCCGCTGGGGCGCCGGCGGGGGAGGCCGGCCGAGGGCGTGGCCGCGGGAGGGGCGGCAGCGGTGGCGGAGAGAATGCTGTGGCGGCGCGGCCGGAGCGGCAACAGGTGCAAAGGCGAACAGGTGCGTCTCCATCGTCGGGGTCAGCGACGTAGCGGAGAGGCGGTCAATGCGCCCTGCCACGCTTGCATGGTGCCCGTCTCAGAGAGGCCACGCGCCGCAGCGCGAGGCATCAGCCAGTAACACCGCGCCAGCGCAACCTTCAGAACAGCGGAAGGCATGCCGTTCCGCCGACCATCCAGAGAGCATGCACCGAGTGCGCACGCCCCATGTGCCGGCACGGGTGAGCGTCGGCGGCCGCGGCGGCGCCCCTATCGAGCCTGTGACCGCGGCACCAGTTGTGCATTCGAGAGAAAAAGCAAAAAGGCCATTTAAAAAAAGGCCATGTTTCGTGAATGCTGACCCCCACCGACCCTCATCCACCCTGATGAACCCTGACTAAGTTGCTGTTTGAAAATGCAGTCTATTTTTGAACATCGTATTTCATTAACAACGCGCCTGCCTTTCATTAACAACGCGCCCGCCGGAACTCAAATAAGTTTGTCACGCCCGGCTTTCGGACAAGGCGTCTATATGGACGTTGAACATAAGTGCACCGCGCAGGTGCGAGCTGTCCTGTGGCTTGGCGCACACTGCCGCGCCTGCGTCGCCCCAGCCCCTCCCAACAACCCTCGAGGCCGCGCGCGCCATGCTGTGCCGGGTGGCGAGCCGCGCCACGGTGTGTGCCATGTGCTGGCGCCCACGGCTGTGAGCAGATGGAGAACCGCCTATAGCACGCAGCGCAACGCCGCTCACTCAACCACCCCCACTCGGCATAGGTGGCCCAGCGCGCTGGCGGCGGCCCTCGCCCACGCGTTGGCACCGCGCGCACCCTTTTGCTGCTCGCGCTGGTGGCGGCCGCTCCGAGCCGTGCCGGGGCGCAAACACCCTCGACCCCGCCTTCAACGCCACCCTCGAGCCCGCCCTCAACGCCGCCCTCGTCACCGCCGCCCTCAACGCCACCCTCGAGCCC
>Ga0335398_10011156_pt1 | contig 10135 bp, 11 predicted proteins | sample BON03_FD_205742 | JGI IMG/M metagenome (GOLD analysis project Ga0335398, IMG submission 205742) | Freshwater microbial communities from Lake Bonney liftoff mats and glacier meltwater in Antarctica - BON-03 (spades assembly) (version 2) | ecosystem: Environmental > Aquatic > Freshwater > Ice >... | reverse complement strand
TTGAATCTAATTAAAAATGACACATCAAGAAAAGCCAGTATGAAGCGTAAACGATTTATGGCTGCTTTAGAGGACGATTTCAGAGAAACTATTATTAGGCAAGTAATTTAAGATGCGTTTGCCCTGTCTATGGATTGATGCTTAAAGACACACCTATAAAAAACATGGTAGAATACTCGCTTATTTCAAGGTGGATCTACCCGAACCTATGTGGACTTTTCTAGCGCCTTTTGCGTCATCTAAATTATTTTATCAACGTGCCGGTGTCTACGCGCCATGGTTAGGTTGGTTTGCGTTGCTTCTTCTTGTGATGGGCTGTGTTTGGGGCCTTGTGTTTGCTCCCGCGGATTATCAGCAAGGCGAAGCATTTCGAATGCTGTATGTGCACGTACCTACGGCATTTTTATCCATGACGCTTTATGCCACGATGGGTGCGTTAAGTTTGAGCTTACTCGTATGGCGTATCAAGCTTGCTGGTGTTTTGCTCGCCGCAATAGCGCCGGTTGGTGCAAGCATGGCCTTACTGGCGTTAATCACAGGAAGTTTGTGGGGCAAACCGATGTGGGGTGCTTGGTGGATATGGGATGCTCGTCTTACGTCTGAACTCGTATTGCTCTTGTTGTATTTAGCTATTTTGGTGACCCAGCATGCCTATGCTCATAATAAAGAACAAGGCGATAAATTGGTTGCTATGCTAAGCCTTGTGGGCTTGATCGATTTGCCTATTATTCATTATTCGGTTGATTGGTGGAATACCTTGCATCAAGGGTCGAGTTTATCCGTATTTTCAAAACCTAGCATTGAAGCCAGCATGCTTTATCCTCTATTAATCATGCTGATAGGTTTTACTTTGTTTTCTGGATTTATTATTTTGTCGAAAGCACGTGTGATGATCTTAAAGCGTGAACGCAGGCAACAATGGGTTCGCAAGCTTGTTGAAGGATTATAATCATGACGCATGCATTATTAGTATGGTTTGATATGGGGGGCTACGCAGCCTATATTTGGCCTGCTTATGGCGCGGTTTTTTCGGTATTAATCGCTCACGTATTTTACACCAAAGCAGAACAAAAACGCACGTTACGCACGTTGCGACGCTGGATGGAGGCGTCGTCATGATCATCCATCCTGTGCGTCGAAAAAAATTAATTAAATTTATGTTTCCTGTAGTGGTGATAGGGATGGTGGTTGGTTTGGTTTTATATGCGCTCGGGCAAAACATCAGTTTGTTTTATACGCCAACACAAGTGTTTTCTGGGGAAGCACCTAAAGCACGATTGATTCACCTTGGCGGCCTCGTGGTTCCAGGCAGTGTGGTTCGAGGTGATGATTTTAAAGTGCAGTTTAAACTCACAGATACGAACCAAGACGTGACGGTTGATTACAAAGGGTTCTTGCCGGATTTATTTCGTGAAGGACAAGGGATTGTGACGGAAGGTGAGCTTTTAGATAATGGAATATTTAAAGCCACACAAGTACTTGCCAAGCATGATGAAAATTATATGTCCCCCGAAGTCAAAGAAGCGCTTGAAAAAGGTAAAGAAGAACGTAAGAAGGCTTTGTTATGATGGCTGAGATAGGAACGTTTACGTTAATTTTAGCTTTATTGTTTGCGATATTATTGGTCGTGGTTCCTACACTTGGCTTGCAACGTAATTTTTTAGCGTGGCAGGCGAGTGCTCCGTATTATGTGGTCGCTCAAGCTGTATTCGTCGCACTTGCATATATTTGCTTGAGCGTGTGTTTTTTAAACGATGATTTTTCAGTTAGTTATGTTCTTTCGAACAGCAGTATATCTTTGCCATGGATTTATAAACTATGTGCTGTTTGGGGTGGCCATGAAGGCTCGATGTTGCTTTGGATTGTCATATTAAGCGCTTGGATGCTGGCGATTGCTTGTTTGAGTAAAAATCTAGATAAAGCTTTTTATACACGCGTTTTGATTGTTTTAGGTTTGCTTAGTGTAGGTTTTTTGCTTTTTCTCTTATCTACTTCGAATCCGTTTTTGAGGCAGTTTGATCTACTTGATACAACCGGACGTGATTTAAATCCGCTTTTGCAAGATTTAGGGTTTTTGTTTCATCCGCCGATGCTTTATATGGGGTATGTGGGATTTTCTGTTGCTTTTTCGCTTGCCATTGCCACGTTGTGGCTAGGTCGAGTCGAGTCCGTGTGGGCTAGTTGGGCACGGCCCTGGACACTTGCCGCGTGGTGTTGTTTAACCCTGGGTATCACGCTTGGAAGTTGGTGGGCTTATCGGGAGCTGGGTTGGGGTGGTTGGTGGTTTTGGGATCCTGTCGAAAATGCTTCGTTCATGCCTTGGCTTGCTGGAACGGCCTTATTACACTCGCTTGTCGTAAATGAAAAAAGGGGGTATTTAAAGGCATGGACGGTATTGCTTGCAATTTCCGCCTTTTCTTTAAGCCTGATTGGTACGTTTTTAGTGCGTTCGGGCGTATTAACCTCGGTGCATGCTTTTGCTGTGGACCCGGCACGTGGGCTTTATATCCTGGTATTTTTGTTGGTTGTTATTGGCGGTTCGTTGGTGTTATTTGCTTGCCGTGCTGAGAGCCTAAAAGCAGACGAATCACCTTATCCGGTATCACGAGAAGGAGGTTTGCTACTTAATAATGTGTTCTTAAGTGTGGCGATGCTCACGGTCTTGCTGGGTACAATATATCCTTTGTTTATTGATGCTCTAGGGTTTGGAAAGCTCTCGGTGGGTGCTCCATATTTTAATACCGTGTTTGTGCCACTGATGATGCCGGTTTTAGTGTTGATGGGGTTGGGCGTCAACAGTCGCTGGAAACGTGATGACTGGACGCAACTGGCCTTATCGCTTAAGTATGCTTTTTTATTGAGTTTGCTCTCGCCCGTTTTTGTGTTTTTATGGATGAAGCAACCGATTCAACCGCTTATTTTTCTAGGTCTTGCGCTCGCTGCTTGGGTAATACTGAGTACGCTAAAGAGTCTTTATGTACGCATCAAACATCATGGATTAAACGGTGTTGGTTTGCGTTTTTTGGGTATGGTTTTTGCACATATAGGAATTGCGGTTACTGTGCTTGGTATTACGGTGTCATCAGGTTTCGGAACGGAGTTAGATTTAAGGCTGGCACCAGACGAAACGGTGCATTGGTCGGGTTATCAAGTGCTGTGGTCAGATACATCCGAGATGCATGGCTCAAATTATAACGGTACGCGCGTATGCTTTAAGTTGACGCGAGGAGCCTGGAATACAAAAATATGCCCTGAAAAACGTATGTATAGCGTGAGTCGTATGGTGATGAGTGAAGCAGGGATACACGCCAATTTATTTCGAGATATTTATGCTGCCTTGGGTGAACCGCTAGAGCATGGCGCATGGTCATTGCGCTTGTCGTATAAGCCGGGTGTTCGGTGGATTTGGGTCGGTGGTTTTTTTATTGCTCTCGGTGGTTTTTTGAGTTTAATTCATCGGCGAGTGATTGTATGAGGTCATATTTTACGTGGGGCCTATTACCCGTTGTTTTGTTTGCTGTTTTAGCGGTATTTTTATGGCGTGGCTTATCGCTTGATCCGCAAAATCTACCATCAGCCCAGCTTGGCAAAGCATTACCCAATTTTAATTTAAGTGTGTTAGATGCATCTAAATCTAAGCAAATATTTTCACCTGAAACCATGCGAGGTAAGCCGGTTATTTTGCATGTATGGGCCAGTTGGTGTGCCACATGCGCCGAAGAACAGGTTTTTTTATTAAATCTAGCCCAATCAGGTGTACTTATGTATGGCTTGAATTACAAAGACGATGTCGATGATGCCCAGCAATGGCTTAAAACTTGGGGTGATCCTTATGTTTTGAGTGGACGTGATTCCGACGGACATGTTGCGATTGACCTGGGTGTGTACGGCACGCCGGAGACGTTTTTAATTGATGCGCAAGGTGTTATTCGATATCGCCATGTTGGCGCATTAAACCAAACCGTATGGGAGCGTGTTGTGCTGCCTAAATGGCGCATGCTTACAGAAGGTGTCGTATGAGACGTATATTATTAAGCGGATTATTAATGAGCTGCATGTTGCTCTCACATGTTATATATGCTGACGTAATTTATCCGTTTGAAACACAAAAAAAACATGCGCAATTTCGAGGTTTACTACGCGATTTACGTTGTTTGGTGTGCCAAAATCAAGATTTAGCTGACTCTAATGCGGGGCTTGCTAAAGATTTGCGAGATGAAGTGTATGCACATGTCCAAGCCGGTGAAAGTGATGATGAAATCATGAGGTATTTAACCATGCGATACGGTGATTTTATTTTATTTAAGCCACCGGTTAAGGCTGTCACGTCTATGCTTTGGTTTGGTCCCGCTTTATTTTTAGGGGTCGGGCTATTTTTATTTATAAGGAAAACACGTCATGCATGAGTGGATGTTGCCTGGCGTACTGGCCGCGTTAGGTTTGGTTGGGCTTAGTGTAGCACTTGTACCACTTCGGCAATCCAAGCGATTGATATTCATGCTTGCCCCAGTAGTTGTTCTGGGCGTTGTGTTGGCTTACGGGGCATGGGGTGGTTTTTTTGAATGGCGAGCGTTTCACGTAGCAGAAGCCAAGCAAAAGCAAGCGGAAGCTTTAGTGCAGTCACTTGGCAGTACAGCCGCGATTATTGAACGTTTTCAATCGCACCTTAAAAAAGCGCCTAACGACGCAAAAGCATGGTTTTTAATGGGGCGGGTATATGTTGCTGAGGCCGATTGGTTGCATGCAAATAAAGCTTTTACTCGAGCACATGAGCTAGCTCCTAATCACGAAGAATTTACGTTGCATTATGTGCAAAGTGTGTGGGAGCTTAATCATCAGGAATTTGATGAAGCTTCCCGTGAATTATTATTGGGGATACTTAAACATAATTCAGAGCAACCTGATGCGCTTGCCATGCTTGCTTTTGATGCATACAAACGGCATGAGGATAAGTTAGCTGTTATGTATTGGGAGCGGTTGTTGAAGCTTACCCCGCTAGGGTCTGAAGAGGCGGGTAAGCTTCGTCAAGCGATTGCTAAAGCGCACATGCGTATTAGGTAATTAATTGGCGACGTGGATTGCACTAGGCGAAGTTTGTAGATTATGTTGCGACTTTTCTTCCTCGCACGCGTGTTTTTGTTGTTTATCAGGAAGAAATATACTATAGGACCTGATGTGTTGTAATGGGGCTATTGCTTTAGGAGGCTTCAGTGCATCCAGGGCCCGGGGAAGCAGGATATGAAATCGAGAAATTTTTTCTTGATTTGGATCAACACAGAAATCATATATATATTTTTTTGTGACGGCGTAAAGTGTATTTTTTTCAGGAACTTTTAATGACGAAAGAGGCTCAATAAATTTATGAACTTGAGCGGCGGCGAATTTATAGTGGTTGTCAAGGCGATCTTCTGCTGCACCGTCTTCTATCTCAAGACCTATTCCTACTAAATAATCATCGTTAGGTAATTTATAGTATGAGTCTTTAAGTTTTTTATGAAGATCTAAATAGCTTTGGCAATGTTTTTTGGCAAGAGCAACGAGCTGCTCTTGGGTTTCTCTAGAAATATTTAACATATCTGAGTACAGCCTGATTAAAAATATTTAATAAAATTATAACACATTATTGTATCATAATGGGGCACCTCCGTCCATTAAAAAACATTGTTTTTTTTTTTGTAAGTGCTTAGAATGCGGAAGTGTTTTTATTAGGTCGTTATTGATTTTGGGTGGTGCATGTCAGATTTTTACAGTGATTTTAAGAAGCGTCGTACCTTTGCTATTATTTCCCATCCTGATGCAGGTAAAACAACGTTAACAGAAAAGCTTTTACTTTTTGGTGGTGCTATTCAGTTAGCCGGTACGGTTAAAGGCCGAAAAGCATCACGCCATGCGACGTCAGATTGGATGGCTATGGAAAAAGAACGTGGTATTTCTGTGACAACGTCGGTGATGCAGTTTGTGCATTTAGAGCATGTCATGAATTTACTGGATACACCAGGGCATGAAGACTTCTCTGAAGATACGTATAGAACGCTCACAGCAGTTGATTCGGCTCTTATGGTGATTGATGTCGCTAAAGGCGTTGAGCAGCGTACGGTGAAGCTCATGGAAGTTTGTCGACTACGTGACACGCCTATCATGACGTTTATTAATAAATTAGATAGAGAAGGGCGTGAACCCATCGATTTGTTGGATGAAATTGAAACCATATTAGGTATTCAGTGCGCTCCTATTACGTGGCCTGTGGGTATGGGGAAGCGTTTTAAAGGTATCTATCATCTATACCAAGATCGGGTTTATTTATATAAAGCTGGAAAAAATAAAGAGCGGCAAGATGCTGTGGTGATACAAGGCCTTGATAATCCAGATTTAGATGCATTATTAGGTGCAGCAAATGCCGGGGAATTACGTGATGAGATTGAGCTGGTTAAAGGCGCGTCACATGCATTTACTATGGATGATTACTTATCAGGAATGTTGACGCCTGTTTATTTTGGTTCAGCGATTAATAATTTTGGTATTAAAGAGTTATTGGATGACTTTGTAGCTTTTGCACCCGAGCCTCAAGCACGAGAAGCAAAAGAGCGGATGGTTCAACCTGAGGAGACAAAACTTACGGGGTTTGTTTTTAAAATTCAGGCGAACATGGATCCTAAACATCGGGATCGTATTGCGTTTATGCGTGTGTGTTCAGGTCAGTTTAGTAAAGGTATGAAAGTTAAGCATTTACGGCTAGGTAAAGATTTAATGTTGAGTAATGCCTTAACGTTTATGGCCAGTGATCGCATACATGCCGCTGAGGCCTTTGCTGGCGATATTATTGGTTTACATAATCATGGAACCATTCGTATTGGTGATACATTTACCGAAGGTGAAAGCTTAAAGTTTACAGGTATTCCTAATTTTGCACCTGAATTATTTCGTGCTGTACGCTTGAAAGATCCACTCAAAAGTAAAGCGCTACTTAAAGGTTTAATTGAATTATCAGAAGAAGGAGCTACACAAATTTTTCGTCCACTCACGCGAAGCGATTTAATTTTAGGTGCTGTGGGTGTATTGCAGTTTGATGTGGTTGCTCATCGTCTTTTACATGAGTACAAGGTGCATTGCGTATACGAAGCCGTGAATGTTTCTTGTGCACGTTGGGTTTATTCCAATGATGAAAAAGCTTTGGCTGAGTTTAAACGTAAAGCTGAAGATTATTTAGCATTGGATGGTGGCGAGGCACTTATGTACCTCGCACCGACGCGAGTTAATTTAACCCTCGCCGAAGAGCGTTACCCCAAAATTCGTTTTGTCGCAACGCGTGAGCATTAGTCTTCTAGCATAGGTATAGAGAACACATGGGTTGATTTTTTAGGGGGAAAGCTAACATAGCAGCGTGCAGTAACCTCTTCGCTGCCTTCGTTAGTGAGTTCGACACGAGCACTGGGATCTGCTTGGAGATGAAGAACTTCCCCTGAATCGACACTAATCACCATGCTATCGCCACGCTTTAATTGAACATCGTTCACGGACCCTTGTTTGTATAATGCTTTAACAGTAATCAGGTTATCTTCTACATCACTCAAAATCGTGCATTCGGCATGAATCAGCCAAAGGGAAATGTTCGTGAATAACTGAGGTTCGTTGCTGGGCAAAATGTAGTCATAAGGACCGTATTGACTAACATCCGCAAGGGCTGATGTTGGAGCAACAAATAATGTAGTTAAGCAAAGCAATGTAGTTCTTAACGTTTTTCTCATGAAATGAATACCTAAAAGTCGATGGTTCGACCAAAATACCACAAGGAATAAATCGATGTCTAGTTATTTTTTTTGTGTTTTTTGTAATCAAGTCATCTAGTTTGTAAGATATCTGAGGAATTTAGGCTTAATGATGTGTATGTTCTTAATGTGTTCGATAGGTGCGTAATAAACGTCTGAGGGTATCAACTTCATCGCGTAGCTCATGCAATGACGGCATATTTTCTTCTCCCGCATGAACGGGAGAAAAAAATAAATTTATTTACGCGTCCTCTGTGTCGATAAAGCTACGTAATTTTTCAGATCGCGATGGATGACGCAGCTTCCGAAGAGCTTTGGCTTCAATTTGTCGAATTCGCTCACGCGTTACATCAAATTGCTTACCTACTTCTTCAAGGGTATGGTCGGTATTCATCTCAATGCCGAAGCGCATACGCAAAACTTTAGCTTCACGTGGTGTCAACGTTTCAAGAATCTCAAGCGTCGCTTCTCTAAGTCCTTCGTTCGTTGCTGAGTCGATAGGCGAAGATAGATTATCATCATGAATAAAGTCACCCAAGCGTGATTCGTCATCATCACCTACGGGTGTTTCCATGGAGATGGGTTCTTTTGCAATTTTAAGAACTTTACGGATTTTATCTTCGCTTAACTCCATTTTTTCAGCAAGTTCTTCGGGTGTTGCTTCTCGTCCGGTTTCTTGCAAAATTTGACGTGAAATTCGGTTAAGTTTATTAATCGTTTCAATCATATGGACCGGTATACGAATGGTTCGTGCTTGGTCGGCAATAGAGCGAGTAATGGCTTGGCGAATCCACCAGGTTGCATAGGTTGAAAATTTATACCCGCGACGATATTCAAATTTATCCACGGCTTTCATTAAGCCGATGTTTCCTTCTTGAATCAGATCGAGAAACTGAAGGCCGCGATTGGTATATTTTTTTGCAATTGAAATCACAAGTCTTAAGTTGGCTTCAACCATTTCTTTTTTAGCACGACGCGCTTTAGCCTCTCCAAGCGACATTTTACGATTGACGTCTTTGGTTTCGGTGATGGTCAAACCACACGAGTTCTCAAGTCTGAATAGTTTAATTTGCTGTTGCTTTATTTCTGCTTCAACAATGCGAACACGGTCAAGATCTAATGCCCCGGAATGTTTACTGATAACATTATCAAGCCAGCTTGTATCGGTTTCTTTTCCTGGAAACGTTTCGATGAATAGCTTTCTTGGAATACGTCCTTTTTCAAGGCAAAGACGCATGATATGACGCTCGAGTTCACGAACTTCATTACGTAGATCGCGAAAATGACGCGTTAATTTATCGACTTGCTTTGCGGTTAATTTTAATTTCAAAAAAGATTCGGACATCAACTCGAGGTGATCCAGCGTTTGCGGTGCTGTTCGACCAAGTTTTTTAAGTGACGCATCTGCATCAGTGAAACGCTCACGCAGTTCATCAAAATAGACTTTGGCTTGCTCAGGATTTGGACCTGTATCTACTTCGCCTTCACCACCACCACCATCATCATCATCATTGTCATTGTCATTATCACTATCATCGGTTGAGTCGTCTTGATTATCATCAAGCATGGAGCCAATGGACGAGGGAGCCGCTTCTTCTTCACCATCGGAGAATCCACTGATGATATCATGCAAACGCATCTCTTCAGCTTCAAAAAGCGTATAATTATGGAGAAGCATTTCAACGATCTCAGGATACCTAGAAATCGTTTTAAGAACTTGAAGAATACCTTCTTCAATACGCTTAGCAATGCGAATTTCACCTTCACGCGTTAGCAGCTCAACCGTACCCATTTCACGCATGTACATACGTACTGGATCGCTGGTTCGCCCCGTTTCTTTGGCGACTGATGCTAGAACTGCCGCAGCTTCTTCGACATCTTCAGGTGCTTCTTCTGTATTTCCAAGCAAAAGAAGTTCATCAGAGCTAGGAGGTCTTTCGAATACCTTAATATTCATGCCTTCAAGCATATTAATAATGACATCAAAGTGCTCTGTATCAACAATACTAGGCATTAAATCATTAATTTGAAGGTAAGTTAGATAAGCTTGTTCTTTGCCTAGGCTAATAACCTTGGCAATCTGAGAGCGTTGCTGTTCTTGATCATTTACGGACATATAATTTCAGTCTTAAAATGCGTTTGCACGCGGTTAAAATAGCTTCAATTATAAACTGGCTTGGCCAAAGATGCTAGGCAAACAGAGCATCTTCTTTTTAAAAAAAAAGATGTTATTGTTTTATTTTTGGACTTTGGACAAAAATACCCAAATAGCCCATCCATTTAAAAGATAGTAACCAATTTGAAACACATCATTTTTTTTGAAAAAAAAAACTTTATAAGGGCACAAAACAGCAGTACAATCCAATTTT
>Ga0335398_10011151_pt1 | contig 10138 bp, 11 predicted proteins | sample BON03_FD_205742 | JGI IMG/M metagenome (GOLD analysis project Ga0335398, IMG submission 205742) | Freshwater microbial communities from Lake Bonney liftoff mats and glacier meltwater in Antarctica - BON-03 (spades assembly) (version 2) | ecosystem: Environmental > Aquatic > Freshwater > Ice >... | reverse complement strand
AGATTCGTTCTCTTGCCTACTCATATCCTGTAGTAGTGGGTTTTATATTCAACAGCCCAACCTACTCATCATCCACCTGCCATTTGTTGTCGTCTGGCTATCTGCCTGCTGCTACAAGATAACCGGTTCTGGTTCGATTGGTTGCCATGAACCCATCGATAAAGATAGTTAACTCCGCTATCTCGTTCACCGTCATCGACATCGCATCTTCAATGCCGTCCAGTTTGTGCTCTTGCTGTAGCAACTGGTCTCGACGCCAATTCTTTGCAATCCATGTCTCCTCATCGGTTACGTTGGCGTCATCCACTTCGAAGTGAATTTTGTATCGTAGATAGGCTTTTCCAGCGTACCAATCGTTGCCGCCTTTGGTGATGTATTTTGCGATGTGAGCTAGGTTCTGTTCTGTCGTCTTTGGCTTGCCTGCGAAATGTTCACTCAACTTCTTGATCTCGATCTGCCGCTTTCCTAGGCACCACTCCTTTCTGGACTTAAGCTCTGCCTCGAACGCCGAAAACTGGTCAGAATTCTTGGCAGTCAAAACGCCATGGAAATGAATCAACATGAATGACTCGTCGGCTTTGTAGACAGATTGCTCCAGTTCCTGCGCCAGAATCTCACACACATCCAGCTTCCGGGCTTCCGACTTGGTTGTTGTGTCCTTCTGCTTAATCTCGCGCATTTTCTTCAGCGATATCACCTCGGCTTCAATGCCGCCCAGACACCATAGACCACGTGTATTTGCTACACATTCCTCTATGTTGGCTTTCAGCTTGTTCGCTGCCAGCAGCGCGGATGCCGCGTCAACCACGGTCACGCTGTCCACCAAAGTGAAAAAACGTATTTGTGATGCTGCAATGTCGCTGTCCGACAACGTCATGCCACGGCGTAACTTCAACGGGATAGCCGCCCATCGCTCCCGGGAAATGTCGCGTACTTTTCTCCACTGTTTAATCAGCTTGTCAGCCAGCGCGTCGGCGTGCTTTTTGTGGATTTGTGGCGTCAACAGTGTCACGTCAGCCAGCCGAAGCATTCCGACCGTAGATAACGACTTTCTCAGCTTGACTGAATTGTGGCTATTCAGCAAAAACCGATGCGACTGACGATCCAAACGGATGCGTTCCATCGTTAAAGCCGATTCTGCTCTTTGCTTTGCCTTCCAGTCGTTGGCGGACTCGCTGCTTGTCATTTTTTCCGTCTTTTTGGTAGTCGCGTTTTTGGGTCCTGCAATCAGCCGCGGGCTGGTCACTACAAAGATATTTAGTGCACGTTTTACATAAGAAAAAACGCAGCCTAAATAGATCGTTAAGAACAAAGGATTATCAATGCACTACGTCAACAGCGACAGAAACATGGTCGTCGGTTTCCGCGCTACTCGCGACTTCACCCGTCAGCTCGATCAGCTATGCCAAAGGCTCGGACATAGGCGATCAGCCGTTGTCCGGTACGCGCTCAATCAGTTTATGCGTTCCAACTGGAACAATCCCGAGCAGTTCAACAAAGTGCGACATGAAATGTACTAAGCCGGGCAGGAACAGGGTCGGTTCTGGCAAGGTGCTTCAGGTCAGGGTGACAGATAACCTTGCTGCCGAATTTGCCGTCGTCTGTTTGCTCCTCGACATTGATCAGTCGAGTGCCAAGCGATATGTGTTCGACGCATTCGTCGAGAACGTATCGAACATGGATGGCTTCATTGATTATGTGAAACAAGATCACTACGAATGGAGGACCGACGATGACTGGCGCTTTAACAAAAACGGTTGAAAAAGCCGGAACAAAAATGACCAAGGAAAGGTTGATCGAAGCGGTTCGGAATTCCCGCGAAAAGGAGTTCCATTTTGTCCGCGAGAATGCCAGCCCCTACGTTCTGGTCAAAATCCCGCTAAAGCCATGATCGGTTTCATCGGGTACTGTCACCTACTGGCGGAAAAGCAGAATGGCACGCCGACTGTAGATGAGATGCTGGCGATAATTCGATACCTCGATGCAGAAATTGCAGCGCTCGCGTCGATGGAAGACTACGTGTCGGTCCGGGTTCCGGTGCAGCCACGCCTTTCAAGTTAATTCGTCGTTGGCGGTTTGGTTGGCTTCGCTTTTTTCCGAGCTTTTGTCGCCGGGGCTGGGCGGTCGTTAAAGGCGTGCAGCTGTTTACGCACAAGGTCGGTGGTCAGGTGGGCGGCGTAGAACTTATCGATCATCGCCTGGGAGGTCCGTGCGTTTCGAGCCAACATGAGCGTATTCACGTTGCCGTTTACCAGTCGCATCATGATGGAGGTGTGGCGCAGGCTGTACAGCGTGATGTTCTTGTCGGCGCTGGATTCAATCAGCGCGTGATCAACAATCTTCCGGAAAAGGCGTGCGATAACAGCCATGGCGGTGTCGCGGTTGGCATATGTTGGCAGGAAGACGAAGTCGTTCAGGGTGGGCTTGGCGCCAGACTTTTTTCTGAAATCCAGCAGGCGGTCGTAGACGAACACGCTGGCTGGCATGGCTTGTACTTCGGTCGCCGTAGTCTTTGTCGCCGGGTGGGATAGCGCCAGCCATTCGTCGCCGTCCAGCGTCATCTTTTTAACGTGGATGTGGCGTAGCACGCGCAGGTCCGATGGTCGAAGAAAAGAGTTCACCATAAACTGGATGAGGTATTTCATCTCAAGGGTCAGCGGCACACCCCGCACAACGGTGTTTTGCTGGGCGAGTTGCTCTGCGCTTTTCACGACGCGGTCGTATTCGTCGGCGGTAAGGTAGTCGCGCTTCTGGGTGGTTTGGAGCCTGCCGCTGATCTTCGGAAAAACCGGCAGATTTACCATTAGGTCGTTGGCGATGGCGTGTTTCATGATCTTGCGCAGCACTACCATAAAGTGCTTAATCGAGGCGGGGCTGAGGTCGCGCGTGCCGAGGTGTTTAATGAATCCGCTAACTTCGGAATTCGTGATGGTGTCGATTTCTTGCTCGCCAAAAAACGGCAGCAAGTCGTTTTTGTAGCGGGAAAAGTCGGTACGGTAGACGCTGGGCGTGGCGTTGTGTTCGACGGCGCGCATGTAGTCGCCGCCCACAATGGCGAACGATTTGTTCCGATTGGTGGTGTGTTTGCCGCTGGCGGTGGTGAGGATTCGCTCGTAGAACTTGATGGCGTAGGCTTTGGCGTCTTTAACGGACTCGGTCCTGGTGGATTCGACGTGGTATTTGCCGTTAAAGTAAAGTCGCACCCAGTAGAAGCGGGACGCTGCGAGCTGGTAGATTACGAGCTTGGACGGGTAGCCGGAGATGGTCTGTTTCGACGCCGCTATCGGGTTGATGCGGCTCATTTTGGGTGCTACGACGGGCGTTATTTTTGGGGCTTTTGGCGGCATTGGAATTGGGGCTCGCGGGGGTCGTGAGACTTTTATACTAACCTTTATACATTAGACTTGTCAATGCCGTAAGTGATTGATATAATTAAGGATTTTGTGAAAATTTGGCAATGAGTATGTCATCATAATCCACAGGTCCGCGGTTCGAATCCGTGAAGCGCCACCAGAATCCAAAAAGCCTCGCGCGGTGAACCTGTGCGAGGCTTTTTTGTTGCTTTTGCGGCCATGGCCCGCAAGGATGCATCCGACGCCCCGCGTATCATCAGCGCGAGCAACGATCGCCCGGCCTGTATCCGCAGAAACTGACCGGCCAACGCTCCGCATCCACAATAGTCCAGACACCATGCGCCGACGCCTTTCTTCCGCCCCCTGGCTGCTCCAGCTGTTTCCTTTCCTGCGCTGGTGGCACATGGTGGGCCCCGTCACGCTGCGGGCCGATGCGATTGCTGGCTTGACCGGGGGACTGGTGCTGGTGCCCCAGGGCGTGGCGTTTGCGACCATTGCCGGCATGCCGCCGGAGTACGGCCTGTATGCCGCCATGTTGCCGGCGATCGTGGCAGCCTTATGGGGTTCTTCCTGGCATCTGGTGTCCGGTCCGACGACCGCGATTTCCATCGTCGTGTTTGCCACCATGAGTCCGCTGGCGGAGGCCGGCTCGCCCGAATTCGTGGCGCTGGTGCTGACGCTCACTTTTCTGGTGGGTGTGTTCCAGCTGGCGCTCGGTGCGCTGCGCCTGGGCGCGCTGGTCAATTTTGTTTCGCATACGGTAGTCGTGGGATTCACCGCCGGCGCCGCTGTGCTGATTGCCGCCAGCCAGGTCAAGAACTTTTTCGGTATCGAGATTGCGCGCGGTGCCTCGCTATGGCGCGTCCTGCAGACCGTGGGGCAACAGCTGGGCGACATCAATCCGTATGTGACGGCGGTGGCCGTCGTCACGGTACTGGCCAGCGTGGGTGTCCGCCGCTGGCGCCCACGGGCGCCTTACATGATCGCGGCCATGGTGGCGGGTGGCCTGTTTGCGGCCCTGCTTAATCTGATTTTTGGTGGCGCGCGAACCGGCATCACCACCATTGGGGCATTGCAGGTCGGTCTGCCGCCGCTGTCACGGCCGGATTTTTCGCCGCAGACACTGGAAAAGCTGGTGCCGATTGCGATTGCCGTCGCTTTACTGGCGTTGACTGAGGCGGCCTCGATCGCGCGCGCCGTTGCGCTCAAGAGCGGGCAGCGCATCGACGGTAACCAGGAGTTCATCGGCCAGGGCCTGTCCAACCTGGTGGGGGCGTTTTTCTCCGGTTACGCATCCAGTGGCTCTTTCAACCGCAGCGGCCTGAACTACGAGGCCGGTGCGCGCACGCCGCTGGCTGCGGCGTTCTCGGCGGTGTTCCTGCTGCTGATCGTGTTGTTCCTGGCGCCGCTGGCTGCCTATCTGCCGATCCCTGCCATGGCCGGCATCCTGTTTGTCGTGGCTTGGGGCCTGGTCGACTTTCACCATATTGGCGAGATCCTGCGGGTCAGCCGGCAGGAGTCGGTTGTGTTGCTCTCCACGCTGCTCGCCACGCTGACACTGGAGCTGGAGTTCGCCATCTATATTGGCGTATTGCTGTCGCTGTTGCTGTTTCTCCACCGCACGGCCAAGCCGGGTATCGACGACGTGAAACCGGTAGCGGGGCAGTGGCCTCCGGGTTTCAGCAACGACTCCGGTCTCCCCGATTGCCCGCAGCTCAAGATCGTGCGAATCAACGGCCCGATCTTCTTTGGCGCGAGCAGCTACGTGGCGAGCGAGTTGCAACGCATCGACGAACGCAATCCGATGCAACGCAACCTGCTGGTGATCGGCTCGGCCATCAATTTCGTCGATCTGGAAGGCGCGCAGCTGCTGGCGCAGGAGGCACGTCGGCGTCGTGCCCTCGGCGGGGCCTTGTACCTGTTCAACATGCGGGACGAGCCGATGGAGCTGATGCGCCGTTGTGGCGCCTATGACGTGATCGGGGCGGAGAATTTTTTCCGGCTCGGCGAAGACGTCATCGGTAAGCTGTTTCCGCGCCTGGACGGTTCCATCTGCAGCGGATGCAAGGTGCGGATCTTCTCTGCCTGCAAGGTCGACACCACGCATGACTCCGACGCGGTGGCTGGGTCGACCGAACCCGTGGCGCAGCCGCTGGTGTACATGCCGCGCCCCGCCGCGGGCACGAGCGACTAAAATCAGCGCCGAGACACGCGTCCGACCTTGCCATGGCGGCCGGACCGTGTGGTGAAAGCTTTTTCTTCTTCTGCAGCCCCTGGATGTAAACCATGACCCGCTGTTTCTTGTTTCTCTCGTCGCGCCGGCTTGGGGTCTGGGCCCTTCTGGTTGGCGTTGCATGCCTGTGGCTGTCTGCTGCGGCGCAGGCCCAAGTGATGACGCGGCAATTCCCCGCCAATATCAAGCGCGGTGTGATGACCGTGATGGCACCGCCCGAGGTGTTGATCAACGGGACCGCCATGCGCCTGTCTCCGGGCGTACGGATTCGCGGCCCGAACAATTTGCTGCTGATGTCCGGCGCCTTGATTGGCCAGCAATATTCGGTCAACTATGTGCTTGAGCAACAGAATCTGGTGCGCGATGTCTGGATCCTGACGCAGGCCGAGGTAGACCTGCTGCCCAAGGGGTGGGACACGGTGACCAATTTTGTGTTCAGCTCGGACGCAGACAAACCCAAGGTCGATGACGGCAAGACGCCGTTCGACCAGTTGCCGAAGTTCCCCCGGCAATAAGCCGATTGCGGGCCGTCCGGCCCTTGTGACACGGTGAGTCGGGTTTTTGCGCTTACCGACCCGATTTGCCCGATTCCTGCCGACCCTTCGCGGCGCCATTGCGCCGCCTTCTCCCGTACTGGATACCCCATGAGCAAGAAAGTTTTCATCAAGACCTTTGGCTGCCAGATGAACGAGTACGACTCGGACAAGATGGTCGACGTCATGCGCGCGGCAGAAGGTTACGAGCCCACCACCAACGTGGACGAGGCCGACCTGATCCTTTTCAATACCTGCTCGGTGCGCGAGAAGGCGCAGGAGAAGGTGTTCTCCGACCTGGGTCGGGTGCGGCACTTGAAAAAGAAGGGCGTGCTGATCGGAGTCGGCGGTTGTGTCGCCAGCCAGGAGGGCGAAGCCATCATCGCGCGGGCGCCTTATGTCGATGTGGTGTTCGGCCCGCAGACCCTGCACCGCCTGCCGGACCTGCTGCGCCAGCGTGTGCAGCAGGACAAGGCGCAAGTGGACATCAGCTTCCCCGAGATCGAGAAATTCGACCACTTGCCACCGGCGCGGGTCGACGGCGCGACCGCCTTTGTCAGCATCATGGAGGGTTGCTCCAAATATTGCAGCTACTGCGTGGTTCCGTATACCCGTGGCGAAGAGGTGTCGCGGCCATTCGAAGATGTGCTGGTCGAAGTGGCGGGGCTGGCGGACCAGGGCGTGCGCGAGGTCACGCTGCTGGGGCAGAACGTCAATGCCTATCGGGCCCCGATGGGGGGCGGCGGCGAGATGGCCGACCTGGCCATGCTGATCGAATATGTCGCTGAAATTCCGGGCATCGCGCGCATCCGCTTCACGACCAGCCATCCGAACGAGTTCACGGCCTCGCTGATCGAGGTGTACGCGCGGGTGCCCCAACTGGTCAACCACCTGCATCTACCGGTGCAGCATGGCTCCGACCGTATCCTGATGGCGATGAAACGCGGCTATACCGCGATGGAATACAAGTCGACCGTGCGCAAGCTGCGTGCGATCCGGCCGGAGCTGGCCTTGTCGAGTGACTTCATCGTCGGTTTTCCGGGTGAGACCGATGCCGACTTCGCCAAGTTGATGAAGCTGGTCGACGATGTGGGGTACGACAGCTCGTTCAGCTTCATCTTCAGCCCGCGCCCCGGAACCCCGGCTGCTGCGTTGGCCGATGAAACGCCCCATGCGGTGAAGCTGGCCCGGCTGCAACAGCTGCAGGCCAAGCTGGACGACAGTGTGCGGCGCATCAGTGCCAGCCGCCATGGCACGGTGCAGCGTGTGCTGGTCGAAGGCGCAGCGCGCAAGGACGCGACCGAGTTGTTCGGTCGTGCCGAATGCAATCGGGCAGTGGTGTTCAAGGGGGCGCAGCGCCTGATCGGGCAGATGGTGGATGTGCGCATCACTGAGGCGCCGATGCGCTCACTGCGCGGTGAGGTGGTGACGCAGGAAAACTCAACCCTGCCGCAGGCCTCGCGCGTTGACGGCGGAAGCCTCCCGCAGGGTGTCGCCCAGCGCCGATAGTTGGGCCGATCGCTCCCAGAATTCAATAGCCCAGGCGCGCGCTTGCTGCGCTTGCGCCTCAAAGCCGGCTGGCTGACGTTGGGGGTGAATCGGCGTCAGGTCGAGTTCGCCGCCATGCACGCCGGGACGCCAGACCATGGGCAGCATGTCGTACACCGGTGTTGGCGTGAAAACTGGTCGGGTGACGTCGTCGACAAAAAATGACAGATTGCCAAAGTGCATGTCGGTGTTGCCTATGGCTTGCCCGAACAGGTAAACGCAGGCAATGCGGCGCAGGTGCTCGGTAGTCAGCAGCTTTTGCGCTACAAGGGCCTCTGCTGTGGCCACCCAGTGTCGGCGAGGTGCCTTCACGAAGGCGTCGTGCACGGGTGCGGCGGCGACTACATGGCGCTTGCCGTTTTCGCCAATCCGATCGAACCGGATGGACTGCAGATAAGTTCGTTGGCGGGTGCTCACCAGCTCGGTCTGCGCACTGGGCACGCCGTGTTCACGCAACAGGGTGTTAGCCAGATGTTCCAGTTGCAGAAGGTCATGCCAGCGCTCCCCAAACGGGGTTCCACGCGGCGGAGAGAACTTGACGACGACTGCGGAGGCTTCCACGCGGCAGACGAACTTCGGTTGCTCGCCTCCGGCCGAAGACCCGGCCGGCAGCGCCAGCGCCGAAGCGTTTGAGAGGTCATCAAACGCTTCGCCGCGCCGCGCCAGAGCCACGTCGGCAGGCGGCGGTGCCGTGTAAGAACCGATGGAAATCGCGCCGGGAGGGTCGTGGAAATGGTTCGCCGCCATATAGAGGGTTTGTGATAGCGACCAGTTTTCCGGATCTACCGGAAAGTCGGGCCGCAGCCGCGCATACTGCCGGCCCAGAAAACCCTGTGGTCGCAGCGTCGACAACCACCACGGCAACGTATTCTGGCAAAGCCACGTGCTTTTGCGGGGGCCGCGCAGGTGCAACTGATCCCCTTGCAGAAAGTGCAGGTCGCCGAACAGACCTTCGTCCGGATGCGGCCCGGCGAGGCTGATGATTTGCCGGGCGTCCAGGCCGAGGATGGGATGGGTCCGCGCGTACCGTGTGCTACGCGCAGCACCTAATTTGAAGACGGCGCCGCCGAGTCGGGTTAGCGCCAGGGAGATACTTGCCTGGCTCTTGCCAGTGGCGTGCTGCAACTCGAGTGCGGTCAGGCTTGGTGCCTGCGCCAGCATGGCGAGTATGGCCTGATCCAGAGGCAGTTCCGATGAACTAATTGATGGATACATTTTTTCAAGTATTTGATAATTAAAGAGTTTTGTCAATTTATGGGTAGATACTTAATAGATAGTCGATGCCAGAGATCTCGCCCTCTGGCACCCGTGGCCTGGTTTTCGAACGGCGCTGGCCAACGAACGGGTGCAGATCAACAGCGCCGCGCAGGTGGCGCGCAAGCTCAAGACCGCTTGCGTCAGGGCACCACGCACATCATGACGTCGCCGCTGTAGGTGCTTGGGTAGATGAACGGGTTGTGCGGACAGGGCTATCCGGTCGAGCTTGTTCAGGCGCCAAGGTATGAAGTGTGCTGCCGCGCTCGTCGTTCGGATGGGAACTGACGGCAATCACGTTGCGGGGCTGTGCGGTCCCGTGTGTCCTGTTTCAACTGGATCAATGCGTCGAGACGTACGGTCTAACCGGTGCGCAGATGCAAATCGCAAAACGCGAACCCTGTTTGATCGAGCGTGGGCCTGTCTGGCAATAGTGGAATTGAAGGGTACATGCCGGTCAGGAAGCGCATCGATGTTAGTCTGCCAAGGCAGCACGTCGATGACTGCCCAATGATGTACAGTCGTTGCGTTGCCACTTGTCGGTCCCACGTGGCAAGCAAACATTGCACGTTTACCGTTGACGGAATGCCGTGTGTTGACGCGGCCGATTTGGAGGTGCCGGCATGGAACATTTGATTCAGTTGCACATCGAGAAGTTGCCCGAGGGCTTGTACTTGGCCACCAGCGACGAGGTGCAAGGGCTTGTGGCGCAAGGCCGCACGATCCAGGAAACGATCGAAATCGCACGAGATGTCGCGAAAAAACTGATCGAAGCGCAGTCCGACTCCGGCGCCGTATCGTTGCCGCCGATCGGTGAAGTCTTCGAATACCAGTTGGTTGTCGCGACCTGATGGGCGCATTGTCAGGCTATCGGTATCGTGATATTACATAACGGTTGAAGGCGCTCGGGCTGGAGTTTCATCGGCAAGCCGCTGGCTCACACGAGATTTGGTTCAATCCTGCGCTGAGCCGCCATACGACCATACCGAATCGCCCCGGTGACATGCCTGAGGGGACGTTGCGGGCCATTCTCAAGCAGGCTGGTATTGAGGTAGATGTCTTTCTGCAAAAGTAGTCGCCATGCGCTAGCTTGTGCCTGGCCGAAAACCCCCTGTTTTAAAAAAATTCATCTGCTTAAAGTTTAAGCAATCCGAATTTCCCGAGCTTTTACGCACTCCCACCAGCAGATTTCCCCAGTCCACGGCGAAACTGCTGCG
>Ga0335398_10011150_pt1 | contig 10139 bp, 9 predicted proteins | sample BON03_FD_205742 | JGI IMG/M metagenome (GOLD analysis project Ga0335398, IMG submission 205742) | Freshwater microbial communities from Lake Bonney liftoff mats and glacier meltwater in Antarctica - BON-03 (spades assembly) (version 2) | ecosystem: Environmental > Aquatic > Freshwater > Ice >... | reverse complement strand
TCGTTTTGAATCCCTGCATCAGTTCAGCGCGTTGCACCTCGCTGAGAAAGGGTGTGTTTTTTCGTCCCATGGAACGAAGATAGATTAATGCAAACTAATTTCAATTCCCTACTTAAGCACTTACTTACTTATACAGGGCTTTCTTATAAAAACTTATTTCGACCAGAATTGGGTATTTTGCATCACAAAGGAGATAGGAAAGTAGTTATTTTAGTACTGATTCAGGTTCAACCGACCACAAAGGTTACTAAATACGAGACTTTTTTCTAAACTTTTACCATATTTTATATAATTATAAGAGTATTAATTTTTATAAGAAAACCCTGCTTACTTATATTTAGCAGTAAGGAAAAAACTCAGAAGAATGGCAAAACAAAAAATTGAGACCGTCAGTGAGCTCATTTATTATTCGTACGCAAACTTAGCTATGGCGCACATGGCTGTTGAAAAGAAGCAAGAAAAATATGGTATGCTCAACTATATGATTCGGGCCAAATTATTCAAAGGCCTGAAAGATGGAACAATGAGTATGCGGACGATTTTTGATGATGAGAAGATTAAGCTACAGACAGGTCAGATTTGTAATTACTGTGGATCTTCCCATAAACTAGCCTTAGACCATATTTTTCCCCAGAGGTACGGTGGACAAGATAATGCCGAGAATCTAATTTTTGCATGTAGAACGTGTAATAGCTCAAAAGGGAAGAAGGACTTGATGGAGTGGATGATTTATCGAGAGAGGTTCTTACCCTTGATGGTAATCAGGCGCTATCTCAAACTGACTTATACTTATTGTGCCCAAAATGGACTGCTCGACCGAACTATTGAGGATTTAAAAGACATGGAACTGCCTTTTAAAATTGACCTTCTACCAATGAAGTACCCCAAACCCAACGAGCTAGTGCTCAATATTCATAATCCAATGAACCATTAAATAGATCATGAAATGAGGAAGCCGTTAAAAATAGGCCAAAAAGAATACAAATTTAAGAAGGATGCGATTGCTCATTACCGGGCCATTCTCAACTCATATGATTTTAACCAATCGTTGAATCCAACAGATTTCGATGATCTTATTGACTTACTTGATTACGATTACCTGAACTACTTGGCTGAAAGTGAAATTTCAGACGTCCAAAGCAACGGGATTATTGACACAAGGTCAGAAGTAGAGAATGACGAAAATATTGAAGATGAATTGATTATTGAATATATTGAAGTGTCTAAGGTTCAGTTTAATACAAAATGTTTTGAGGTCTTTTATAGTGATAAGTCAAGTCTATATATGTCGTATTTAATGATTATCAATAAAACTCATTATACCCCCGAAAAATTATTTACTATTGCATGTAGAAACTCTACATATGATGATATTAGAGCGGTTAAACAGGCATATTTTGAAAAGAATTCAGTGAAGGGTCATGTGAAATGCCAAGAAACAGGAATTTTATCAAAATGGACAGAACTAGTTGTTGATCATAGGCAGCCAAATACATTTTCGGTTATAGTAGATAGGTTCAAGGAGGTTTGCAAAGTAGATATTGACTCAATAGAATACATATCAAACGAGCAAAATCATATTATTTTCAAAGACAGTAGTTGGACTGAAAGTTTCAGGAAATATCATACCGAGAAAGCTAATTTGAGACTAGTACGGTCGGAGTGTAATTCTAGCAGAAGTGGTATGGGAAGACTCAAAAGAACTCCCAAAGATTTGACTATTGAATGAGAAGTCATGTTACCAAATTTAACGACCGCATGAATAAGCAAGACATACGATGGAAGCAGCGTTTTCAGAACCTCGAAAGGGCCTATTTGCGTTTACAGGCGGCTGTTAAAACAGAAAATCCATCGGATTTGGAAAAAGCGGGTATTATTCAGGTATACGAGTTCACTTTTGAGCTAGCTTGGAAAACCGTCAAAGATTATCTAGAAGAGAATCAGGTGTCCGTGAAGTTTCCGCGTGATACCATTAAAGAGGGATTCAAATACGAACTCCTGGACGGGGATATCTGGATAGACATGCTGGAAAAACGAAACCTGATGAGCCATACCTACGACGAAAAAAATGCAGAATTGGCTTATAGACTCATTGTCGGCACGTACTTTGAAGCTATTAATGAAGTATACCAGAAACTTAGACGTGAGCTATGAACCTCTTCGGAATTTCACAAAGAAGCTTCGGTTTGATTCGGGAGGCTTTTCAAAAGTACCCCGAGGTGGAGGATGTATTAATTTTTGGCAGTCGGGCCAAGGGTACGCACCGGCCGGGCAGTGATATTGACCTTGCTATTATCGGGACAAAATGCAGCGAGCACACGGCTCTCAACATTGCCGGCTATCTGAATGAGGAAGTACCCATCCCTTACTTTGTGGATGTAGTACACTACGACGGCCTGAAACATCAGGACCTGAAAGCACACATTGATCGGGTTGGAAAATCTCTGTTTGGTGATGGAGAACCAAAGCATATATCCTGATCCTTGGTAAAAGCGAACCCTTTTGCGGAAGGTTTTTGGAATTTTTTGAAATCAGATTCCGCAAAATTCCGACGGTAGGGCATGATTCCTCGCAAAGCAACCCAAAAAATTCTTGAATCAGCCCCCGTTCAGAGCCAGAAATTATTTCGTAAACCTCATGGTAGGCAAAAACATAATCGTTACATCATTTAAGTAGGATATCCTTTGGTGTATTCTGGATAAAACACACAAATACTTGCAATTTTCATGAATTGGGCTGAACTTTGCGATCCCGTAATCAAAACCGAACGCCTGATTGAAATCTAACGAACGACATATTAGCAAGATAATGAGCAGCTTATTGGCAGCTTTGATGCTGTTGGTGGCCGTTGCTGGTAAGTCATGGTCGGTTTCCTCTATTTCGGAGGTAAAAGAAAAAACGGAGCAAACTACCAATAAAACATCCGATGACTCAGCTAGCCTAAGCGAATTATCATTGCATGCGGTTGTTATTCCGGCGGTGTCTTTCGACTTCGAAAAGGCGCTTTTTGTACTGCCTTATCTGTTTCAGTACAGTGTTCAGCAGAAAATAGCGGTGCCTTTGGCTTGTCGTATCCCATTTTATTACTTCTCCTACTTTCAGCATGTTTTTGGGCATCACATTGCGCCCAACGCTCCCTAGTTTTATTGTTCATTACAAGGTTGGGTAGACTTTAAAAGTTTGCTTCATGACCTGTTGTTTTGATAAATACCACAGTCAGGTTATTTATCCATTTCCTTTTTGAACACATTATCTACTAATAAATCATGCAGAACAAAACTGGAATAATTGCACTGGCAATAGTTTTGGCACTTATAAGTGTTTACTATCTGTCATTTACATTTGTAGCCCGAGGCGTCAAAGCCGACGCGGAGGCCTACGCCACCAATGCCGAAGGCAAGGTGGATTACACCAAAAAGCAAAGCTACATTGATTCACTGTGGCGCGAAGAGGTTTACATTGGTCATGCCCTACAAGAGGTGATGGAGCGGGAGCTTGGTCTTGGTCTTGACCTGCAAGGCGGTATGCACGTGGTACTTGAAGTAGCACCTACCGAAATCATCAAAGGTCTTGCCGGAGGTAACGCTCGCAGCGCACAGTTTCAGACCGCTTTGAAAAACGCGGAAGAGGCTCAAAAAAGTAGCCAAAGTAGTTTTGTGAGCCTTTTTGTTACCGCCTATAAAGAAGCTGCCCCTAATTCTAGCCTGGCGAGTGTATTTGCTAACAGTGCCAACCGGGCTAAGATCAACAGTACTTCTTCTGACTCGGAAGTAATCGCACTTTTGAACGAAGAAGTTGAAGGAGCGATTGACCGCGCATTCAAGATTATTCAGGCTCGTGTAGATAAGTTTGGAGTAACGAATCCGAACCTGCAACGTCTACCCGGAAAAAATCAGATTCTTGTTGAGCTTCCCGGTGTAGATAACCCTGAGCGAGTACGTCGCCTGCTTTCTGGCGCTGCGAAGCTTGAATTTGCCGAAGTATACAATACCAATGAGGTAGCTAGTGGCCTGGATGAACTTGGTGCTTACCTAACTCGTGAAGATGCGGCTGAGAAATCTTCTCGCCCCGCTACGGCAGCGGCTGATACTACCAAGGCCGCGGCCGGAAGTAGCCTCGAAGCCCAGCTAGCCCAAAGAACTGATTCTACTCAGGCAGATACCTCTGCTTTGGCTGCTCAAACGGCTGCTTTGACTAACCTATTTGTTCCCCTTCCTCAGGGTCTAGGCGTTTATTTGAAAGATACTGGCCGTGCCGGAGAAATTCTTCGCCGTGCCGAAGTTCGTTCGATGTTCCCGTCTGACCTGGTATTTATGTGGGATCGTAAGGGTATTGATGGGGTAAACGGACAGCAGATTCTGCAACTTTACTTTATTAAGAAGCCCAATAACAAAGCGCCTCTCGAAGGTGACGTTATTGTGGATGCTACCAACGACTACGATGAGCGTGGCCGTCCTGAGGTGAGCATGCGTATGAATGGTGAAGGCGCACGGAAGTGGCGTACCCTGACTGCCAACAACGTGGGTCGTCAGATTGCTATCATCCTGGACAATCAGGTATATACTGCTCCTAACGTAAACGGCGAGATTCCCAACGGAAATTCAAGTATCTCCGGAAGCTTTACTGTAGAAGAAACCAAAGATATGGCCAACGTACTGAAAGCAGGTAAGCTACCTGCCCCTACTAATATTGTAGAGGAAGCAGTGGTTGGTTCGACGCTTGGTTCGGAAGCCGTAACGGCGGGTGTCCTGTCGTCAATTATTGGTCTCATTGTAGTATTAGTATTTATGGGCGCTTATTACAGCCGTGCCGGTTGGATCGCTGATATTGCTCTTTTTGTTAACTTGTTCTTCCTGATGGGAGTGATGGCGTCCCTTGGCGCGGTACTTACGCTGTCGGGTATTGCGGGTATTGTACTGACCATTGGTATGTCGGTGGATGCCAACGTACTTATTTACGAAGGAATTAAAATAGAGCTGGAAGCCGGAAAGCCTTTCCCGCAAGCGGTAAGAGATGGTTTCAAGAATGCGCTATCGGCAATTATTGACTCCAACGTCACTACCCTTTTGACGGGTGTGATCCTGTTTGTCTTCGGTACGGGCCTGGTACTCGGCTTTGCGACCACGCTGGTTATTGGTTTGCTCACCTCGTTGTTTGCCGCTATTTTTATTACACGGTTGCTTTTGGAAGCTACGATCAAGCGAGGTAAAACGTTGAAATTTTACTCTGGTCTGACTAAGAACTGGTTCAAGGACACCAACTTTGACTTCGTAACCCAGCGCAAGCGCTTCTATATTGTATCATCTGCTATTATTGCCATTGGTATCGGGTCCTTCATTTTTAAAGGATTTGGCCTGGGTATTGATTTCAAGGGTGGTCGCTCGTACGTAGTGCGTTTTGAGAAAAACGTAAGTACCGACGAAGTACGTAAAGCAATGACTGACGCGCTTGGTACCGCTCCCGAAGTAAAAACATTCGGAGGTTTTGATCAGGTGAAAGTGACTACCTCGTATCTAATCGATGATACTTCACCCGAAGCCGATAAGACCGCTGAGACCAAGATCATGGAAGGTGTATCCAATGTGAAGGATAATAACAAAGCTGAGATCGTTAGTTCGGCGAAAGTTGGTCCTACCATTGCCTACGATACTATGATTTCTGCGGTGTGGGCCATTCTGTTGGCAGTTGTTGTCAATTTTGCTTATATCTTTATTCGTTTCCGTCGGTTGGCATTTAGCTACGGTGCGGTAGCCGCCCTTTTCCACGACGTAATCGTACTGTTAGCCATCTTCTCTCTGTTCAACGGTTGGTTGCCTTTTTCGCTGGATATTGACCAGGCGTTTATTGGTTCGGTGCTTACGATCATGGGTTACTCCATGAACGATACCGTGGTAATTTTCGACCGTATTCGTGAATACCTCAACGACAAAGGTGCTAAGAAGGAAAGTATTCCGACGATTATTAATAATGCTTTGAACAGCACGCTAAGCCGTACGGCCGTAACGGGTATTTCTACTATGCTTGTACTGGTAGTACTTCTTATCTTCGGTGGTGAAGTAATCCGTGGGTTTACCTTCTCGATGTTGATCGGAGTAATCGTAGGTACTTACTCTTCCCTATTTGTGGCGGCTCCTATCGTTGTTGATATTCTTCAGCGTGATCTATTGAAAGAGCCTGCCCCGGTGGTAGTAGAAGTTGCGCCATCTGGAAAAAAAGCCAAAGTTTCTAAGGCCTGATTGACTTGAACAAATAGGGGGAGGACCGTTGGTTTTCCCCCTATTTTTATAGGGTATATCGTTGTTCCCTGTTTTTAGACTAGTATTAGTAAATAAAGCATTCATTCATATAATTTTATCCTTTCTACAATGGCAAGTCAACTTTGGATAAAAAAGCCGTTAGACAAGTTAATGGCGGATTCATCAGGTGAAGGTAATCAGCTGAAACGAACCTTGGGGGCACCTAGTTTGGTGGCGTTGGGTATTGGTGCGATTATCGGCGCAGGACTATTTTCCCTCACCGGGATTGCGGCGGCTGAACACGCTGGTCCGGCTGTTACCATTTCCTTCGTGTTAGCCGCCTTCGGGTGTGCATTTGCCGGACTTTGCTACGCAGAGTTTGCTTCGATGATTCCTATTGCCGGTAGTGCCTACACGTATTCTTACGCTACAATGGGTGAGTTTGTGGCCTGGATTATTGGGTGGGATCTCGTGCTTGAATATGCTTTGGGAGCAGCTACGGTCGCCGTGAGCTGGTCGCGCTATTTACTTGAATTTCTCAATGGATTTGGCATACACCTTCCGGTGGAGCTGGTATGCTCCCCGTTTGAGATTGTGAAACTGAGTGACGGAACCATCATCGAAGGTGGAATGATAAACTTGCCTGCCATCCTGATCGTGAGCTTACTTTCGCTACTACTTATCAGAGGTACTCAGGGGTCAGCTTTGATGAACAATGTTCTGGTAATCTTGAAAGTAGCCGTGGTTATAATTTTTATCACTTTGGGATGGAGCCACATTGATCCGGCCAACTACACGCCTTATATTCCCGAAAATACTGGTAGCTACGAGCACTTTGGCTGGTCTGGTATTGCTACCGGTGCTGCCGTAGTATTCTTTGCCTTTATTGGTTTTGACGCGGTATCGACCGCAGCTCAGGAGGCTAAAAATCCACAGCGTGATATGCCCATTGGCATTCTTGGTTCTTTGGTTGTCTGTACCATACTTTACGTACTATTTGCTCACGTAATGACGGGACTGGTTAACTATACTTTGTTTGCGAACGATGCAAAACCCGCCGCAACAGCTTTTGCTAAGACGGGCTATGACTTCCTGCAAAATGCGCTGATATTAGCGATTCTGGCGGGTTATACCTCTGTGATGCTGGTAATGCTACTTGGCCAAAGCCGCGTATTCTATACCATGAGCAACGACGGTCTGCTTCCTCCTTTCTTCCGTGAAATCCACAAGCGCTTCCACACACCCTGGAAAACTAACCTTTTCTTTCTAGTTTTTGTGAGTGCATTTGCCGGATTCGTACCCGTGAGCGATCTGGGGCACATGGTAAGTATCGGTACACTGTTTGCCTTCTGCCTGGTTTGTGCCGGTGTTTGGTTGTTGCGTATTCGCATGCCCGACCTACCTCGTGCATTCAAGACTCCGTTGGTTCCGTTTGTACCGATTATGGGTATTGGGGTATGTTTGTATCTGATGTATTCATTACCCATAGAAAGTTGGTACCGATTGGGTATCTGGTTATTAATCGGATTAGCGGTGTACTTCTTCTACGGTAAAAAGCACAGTAAGATGCGAGAGGAACAATAGAGTATACTTTCTAGAAGAGAGCCCGTGGGTAGTATACTCACGGGCTCTCTTTTGTGTAATTGGGCATTTTTGTAGTAGTTTAGTGATCTGGGGATCTTCAATGTTTTAATTTATTAACCATAACCTTACACTCAACATAATTAATTTATGAGACTAAAAACTTACCTGCTAACACTAATTACTGGTTTGTTGGCTAGCCCATCTTTATTTGCCCAAACAGAGAAAGTAGGCCTGGATAAACAGATTAATGACATAGTACAGCCCGCTACTGACCTGGTAAGTAGTATCGTGTTTTTTCCTATTCAGCTGGGCGATGAAGCTACCACGGCAATGCCCTTAGTGATCATTTTCTTACTCAGCTCCGCTATTTTCTTCACTGTCTATTTTAAGTTTATCAATATCAGAGGTTTTGGAACAGCTATTAAAACTGTAAAAGGTACGTACAGCGATCCTAATGACGCCGGTGAGGTGACTCACTTCCAAGCCTTGACGGCGGCAGTGTCGGGCACGGTAGGGTTAGGTAATATTGCCGGAGTTGCTATCGCCATTTCGTTGGGTGGCCCGGGTGCTACCTTTTGGATGATTCTGGCTGGTTTGTTGGGAATGTCGTCCAAATTTGTTGAATGTACATTGGGTGTTCGTTACCGGGAGATTGGCCCTGACGGTAAAGTGTACGGTGGACCGATGTATTACCTTACCAAAGGTCTAAAAGAAAAAGGCCAGGAAAAACTTGGTAAAGTGTTAGCGGTATTTTTTGCGATCATGTGTATCGGTGGCTCGTTTGGTGGTGGTAACATGTTTCAGTCAAATCAGGCTGCGAAGCAATTCCTTGATATGACAGGTATCGTATCTCCTTCCGCCGGTACTTTCTTTGGTCTCTTTATGGCAGCTATGGTGGCTTTGGTGATCATAGGTGGTATCAAGCGGATTGGCGCTGTTACGGAAAAAATTGTACCATTTATGTGCGGTATTTATGTGGTAGCTGCTTTGGTGGTTATTATCGTTAATGCAGCTAATTTGCCCGCTACGATTAGCAAAATTTTCGGAGAGGCGTTTAGTCCAATAGCTGTTGCAGGTGGTTTTGTTGGAGTACTAGTACAAGGTTTCCGCAGAGCCGCTTTTTCAAACGAGGCAGGGGTAGGTTCGGCAGCGATTGCCCACTCGGCTGTTAAAACGGAGTATCCTGCCAGTGAAGGAATCGTAGCACTACTGGAACCTTTCATTGACACAGTATTGATCTGTACGATGACGGCCATCGTCGTGATTATTACCGGTGATTATAATAAAGCGGGTGTAATGGGTGGCGTGGAAGTGACCTCGCAATCATTTGCTACCGTGATTCCATGGTTCCCCTATGTATTGACAGTGACTGTGGTAATGTTTGCTTTTTCTACCATGATTTCTTGGTCATACTACGGCCTGCAGGCATGGCTATTCCTTTTTGGTAAGACCAAATTCAATGACATTCTTTATAAAGTAATTTTTTGCGTATTTGTAGTGCTAGGTGCAGCGGCTAGCCTGAGTGCGGTCACAGACTTTTCGGACGCCATGATTTTCGCAATGTCAGTCCCCAATCTGATCGGTTTATTCTTCCTCCTGCCAGTCGTAAAGAAAGAGATTGTTCGCTACTCCGACTACATTAAAGGCGGAGAATGGAGACAATTTCATCCTGGATCAAAAGAATAGGTAGTTTATTTTCTTCTCGGTGTAGGCAAATCATCAATTCCCAGCGAAGTAAGGTGGGGGTTGATAATTTGCGTTGTAATCCTTAGTTCAAAATACCGGACACCTTCTACCACAAAGGTATGCGTGTAATATCCTCTTTCCTTTATGTTGCGATAGGCACTCGAATAGCTTATTTCGATGGGCCATCCCTGTGAGCCCAAAGCCATCTGAATGGTGTCAATCGTTTTTTTAAATTCGTAAAGTAGGTAAGCGATCTCCTCGGGGTTGTGAAAGGATTTGCTTTCACCAACGGAACGATGCATACCTCGTATATAGTTTGTTGTCGAGCGGCCATCTAGGTCAAATTGTGGATAAATAGTTCACTTTTTACACAAATACTGATTTTTAGTGATTTTAGTAACGATTAAAAAATAAGATGGTAAAATTGCTTTTCACCTCACGACTAACTTACATTGATCAGCGAAGACGAAATCAGATATTACAGTCAACTGGACGAGCGCCAGCAGCGGGTTTTCCTCGGCTTGAAAGCCAAGTCGCTGGGAAGCAGCGGTGTGCGGGTCGTTAGCGAGGCCTTTGGCGTTGACCCCAAGACCGTGCGCAAGGGGAAACAGGATCTGTCGGTTCTGCCTGACG
>Ga0335398_10011146_pt1 | contig 10142 bp, 9 predicted proteins | sample BON03_FD_205742 | JGI IMG/M metagenome (GOLD analysis project Ga0335398, IMG submission 205742) | Freshwater microbial communities from Lake Bonney liftoff mats and glacier meltwater in Antarctica - BON-03 (spades assembly) (version 2) | ecosystem: Environmental > Aquatic > Freshwater > Ice >... | reverse complement strand
CAATGGAATGGTACTTTTCAATCAGTTTTCCAGCAAGGGAGATTTGTGTACCAGTGTAAAAATACAGCACCCGATTGATGCCTTCGCTGGCTTTGGGCAGGGTAAAGACGGCGTTTGCGTCCAATTTCATGTTGAAAATAGCCACTTCATTGGCAGGGTCGGCGGCCCAGGAATCGGGCGGGGGCGGAGGCGCGACGTGTTGCATCAGCTTTCCAGCAATGACTTCTACTTCCGTGCTTTGCCCTTTGGAATCGCGGTGCTGTAGCTTTGGAATTTTACTGCCCCAAAGCATTTTGAAATGCGGCTCCACCATTTACATTAGGAGATCAAACACAGATCGCAGGCTGATTTTTTTGGCAAAAATCGAAGCAGCTGCCGATTCGATGCGGTTCAAATTGGAGGGAATTAAAGGGGGCGAAAACCGTTTACCTGGGCGGTATCTCGATAAAAAACAGGGATACCTTTCCACTGATACCCAACGAACACCGTTTGGGCACCGTAGACACAGGACTGGATATGAATTGTTTGTTTGAACCCTTCGAATAATAGCGCGCGTCAACTTACTTGCCTGGCATCACCTTCAATTCACACAGCTTCCAAACACCAGCTTCCTGCACCACTACGTGTTCGTACTCGCCAGATTGGCTGATGGCTTCGCCGGTCTTTTTGTTAGAACCTGTATTCGAGAAATTGCCTGAAATTGTCACTTTGCCGCCTGCTTGTGCCATCATACGCATTACAGTAACCTCTGTGCGCAAGGTATTCTCCTTGAAATCATTGGCAAAGCTTGCTTCAATATCGGCTTTGGAAATGGTGGTGGTGGTGCCGTCATCATTGTGGATGATTACCTTGTCGGTGTACATGGCACCAAGGACCGTGGCGTCTGCCCTGTTAAAAGCAGCTTGCCATTGTTGGGCAAGGTCGGATATTTCCTGTTCGATGTTTTGAGCGGCCAAAGGTGCTGCAAATGACGCAAGGAATGCTGCGAGGAGTAGGATAAATGGAATAGATTTTCTCATGTTTGTTCGTTGAAATGTAAAATTTAAGTGCTATTAGAACATGTTCTCAAGCGGCTAAGGTAACTAAGTTCGGGAAAACGGCCGTTGGCAGCCCAATATTTTGAGATGCGCATCCTAAGGGTTTTGCTGCTTTGGCTTCGTTTTTTTAAAAAAAAGCCCGGCAGCTTTTTCAAGGGCCGAGCTTTATGGTTCATGATCGTTTCTAATGCTTTTTAATATTTTTTACCGCGCAGCAACCCAATGTTCAGGGAAAGTATCCACCCGAATGCGCTGTCCTTGCTGTTGATGTTCGCAACTGGGCCCGTCGACAAGCCGACAAAACGCAAAAGTGGAATTTCGATCTTTGGCGCAATTACCAGGTTTAAACTGGTCGAGTTCTCTTTGGAATATGTATAGTTAGGGCCTAAAAATTCCGGCTTTTCAATCCTTTTGAAGCCAACAGGCCTTTGCGTAATGGCAAAACCCAGGCCTGCATCCAAGACAAACCGGATCATTTTTGATTTTGTAGGTATCACCCGGCCATACACGAAGGAATAGGAACAACTCTTAATATCGGGAATATAGTCGCTCCCCCAAAAGTTAAGTACTAGTCCAGGTTTATAGTCTTCGGGGACATTTGAAGCATTTCTTTTAGTAGCAAAGTGGGTAATGGCCAAGTGATGTTTCTTCTCAACCATGGTTTCCAGGGACAAATGAAATATATCATGTGTCCCTCCCCCGGCAGAAATGCTACCGTATAGAAATGCATTTTTATTTTGTCCATTGGCGACGCTGATTGCAAACAGCCAGAAAATAATGACAACTTGATTTTTCATATTTGTAGGTATTTTCGTTGAACTTTAGGACAAAAATCATAGTAAACCAGGTGCAATCCAAGCAAAACACCCGTGAGATTTCAAAAATCACCCGTTTCCGGCACCGGCAAAAAGGTGTCACGGATTTGAGGGATGGGAACAAAACCATGTCAAATTCCCGTATTTTTGCCCTCTCTTCACCTACTCATCCACATTTCCCATGTCCCGATTTCTCCCTGCACTCGCACTGCTGCTCTATTGGAGCCCAATATGCGCCCAAGTCCCTCAAGACATCGCCATCCCAGTTCATGTCTCCACGGGCATCAACCCACCCGCCGTGCTCATTACGTGGGCGAATCCTTCCCCCTCGGACATAAAATTACGGCGACGTATAAAAGGCCAACCCGGCAATTCCTGGATCGACCTGGTGAACGCTCAAGAAACCTTGCTGGACGGGCATTTCGACCTCGGCTTGTCGGGCGATGAAACGTATGAATACCAAGTGGAGCGCAAAACAGGCGGCATCACAGCTTACGGCTACGCTTATGCCAACTTCTTCACGCCAATCGTGGACAATCGCGGCAAAATCCTCGTGTTCATTGATTCCACCACAGCCGATCAACTGGGTGCCGATCTCATTACCTTTAAAAACGACCTGCGCGGTGAAGGCTGGCAACCAGTGCCGTTCAAAACGGGGCCATCCACTACGGTGGCCTGGGTGAAAAACAAAATTGTGAGCGCCTACAATGCCGACCCAAGCAACGTAAAGGCGGTATTGATGATGGGAAGTACCCCTATCCCCTACTCCGGCAGCACCGCCTGGGATGGCAAATCCGATCATATCGGTGCCTGGCCCTGCGATGCCTACTACGGCGATGTCAATGGCAACTGGACCGACAACTCCGTCAACATCACCAATACTGGCCGCTTGGCAAACCGAAATGTGCCGGGCGATGGCAAATTTGATCAAAATCAGTTGCCTTCTGCGGTAGAATTGATGGTGGGTAGGCTCGATTTCCGCAGGTTATCGCCGGCTGCGTTTGGACTGTCTCCAGTGGAATTGCTGCGCAGGTATTTGCTGAAAAACCACTTGTACCGCACGGGACAATACAAAGTACCCAACCGCGCCCTGGTGGATGACCATCTTGGCTGGTCGAACGGGGAAGCTTTCGCCGCTGATGGTTTCCGGAATGCCTACCCGCTGACAGGGCCAAATAATGTCGTCTCCGGCGATATTTTAGGTCAAACCAACCCAGATCGATATTTGTTGGGTTATGCAGCCGGAAGCGCCGGCACTTATTCCAGCGCAACGGGTATCGGCACGGCAACCAATGTGGCATCCAGCGCCGTCAATGTGGTATTCGCCAGTTTTTACGGCGATTATTTTGGCGACTGGGATTTTGAAACAAACCCGCTGATGCCTGCTTTTTTGGCGGCAAACGGCGGGGTGCTGGCCTGTGAATGGTCCGGGCGGCCGCATTGGTTCCAGCACGCGCTGGCGACGGGCGAAACCATCGGCTATTGCCTCAAAGAGACCCAAAATGCGCAATACAACGATGCGTATGGACATTCAAACAGCGAGAGCGGCACCCATATCGCCCTGCTGGGCGACCCGACCCTGCGCGCGCAAATCGTTTCACCAATCAGCAATTTCACGGCCGCTTCCAATTGCAACAAAGTCAACCTGCATTGGACGGCCGCGCCCGATTCCGGCATTTTGGGCTATATCGTGTACCGTGCCTTTAGCCAGGACGGCCCGTACGTGCGCGTGACCCCGGATTTTATCACCCAAAACGCCTGGGACGACACCAATCCGGTGGCCGATACCTTGTTTTATGCCGTTCGGGCCATGAAACTGGAAGTGACGCCCGGCGGTGGCGCATTTTACAACAGCAGCAGCAGCCCGATTCAATCGGTCATTTTTGTGCCTGGGACTGGGCCAAATGCCATTGGGCTGGGTGGTACACTTACTTGCTCGCAACCGAGTCTTACCCTAGGCACCAACTTTAACCCACCAACCAGTTCCTATCAATGGTACAACCCGCAGGGGCAAGCTTTCACTGGCACTACAGCCACTGCGCCCGGTGTTTATACCGTTGTGGTGACGGCACCGAATGGCTGCACGGTGGCTGCGTATGCTACCGTAAATGCAGATAATATGTTGCCATTGCTAGATATTCCGAGTGTTGTCACCCTCAATTGCTACAACCCGACTGCAACCTTTGTGGTTCCCAATGTTCCAGGTTTGCTGCTCACCTTCAATGGAACGCCTGTTAGCCCTGGCCAAACCGTGATGCTGACGCAAACTGCACAACTGACCGCCATGAACCCAAACAACGGCTGTTCGCAAACCTATACCATTCAGGTGCTGCAAGATGTCACATCGCCGAACATTCAGATCAATAACAATGGGCTGGTGCTAGACTGCAACCATGCCTCGGTGCAATTGACCGCCGTTTCAAACAGTCAGGGTGTCACTTACTTGTGGTCGGGCAACGGGCAATCATCTACGCAGCCCATGATCCAGGTAAGCACCGCTGGCATATATTGCTGCGTGGCAACTATACCAAATGGCTGCACTTCAAGCAGTTGCGCAACCGTAACAGCTACTGGCACAGTCTTAACCCTACAAATCTCTTTGTTGGGCGACCCTTGCAGCAGTGCTGAAAAAATACTGGAAGCCAATGTGAGCGGTGGTACAGAACCATACACCTACAATTGGACAACAGCCGGATCGGGAAGCAGCACCACCATGCCCGCTGGCTTTTCCGGCACTGTAACCGTAACGATCACGGACAACAATGGCTGCAGCGCACAGCAGTCTATGACCATTGCTCCCGGTTTAAATGTCCTTGCATTAACCACAAAACCCACATCTTCCAGCACTGCGGATGGTAAAATTGACCTGCTGGTTTCGGGTGGACAAGCGCCAATTTCTTTTCAGTGGAGCAATGGCGCTGTCACAGAAGACGTTATTGGACTTGTCAGCGGCATTTACACGGTGACTGTCACGGATGGCAATGGCTGTACCAGCGTGTTGACTATACCATTAATTACGGTTGGAACGCAAGAGGCTGGTAAAGAACCCATGATCAGCATTCATCCAAATCCAGTTCAAAATTTGATGACGGTGCAGGTAGAAAACCAGGCTGGCATTGAAGTCGCCCTGGAGCTTTGCGATATTGCAGGTCGGGTCGTGGCGCAGCAAAAAGGCCGCAGCGATTCCTTTTTCTTTAATACCACAACAATATCGAACGGTATATACGTTTTAAGGGTTGGAACAAGTTCGGGCGTGAGGGTGTTTAGTATCGTGGTTGCAAAATGAGGCAATTCAGGGTAAGGGTTCCGATTGACTGAAAAAAATGCCTTATCCGGTAGTAACAACACTGGAAAATGTCAGCTGAATGACCAAATCACGTCTTGAGCTCATAACTTTTTCCGCTTTTTCTTAAAATTTAATTTCGTACAACCCCTGTTTTTACGCCTCCCACCAAATATTTCTTCAAATTTCATCCATCATTAACAAATTCTAATTCACAGAAGCCTTTTTTACCGAAGTAGAAAGCGTACCTTTGCGCCTCTTTTTACAAAAGCTTACGCCCAAGCGGCAAATACATGAGAAATATACGCAACATCGCCATTATCGCCCACGTTGACCACGGCAAGACAACTCTTGTCGATAAGATGATCCATGCAGCCAAGGTTTTTAAGGAACACGAGCTGACAGGTGATCTCATCATGGACAGCAATGACCTGGAGCGGGAACGTGGCATCACGATCCTGGCCAAGAACGTGGCGATCAAATGGAAAGATTGCAAGATCAACATCATCGACACCCCTGGTCACGCCGACTTCGGTGGCGAAGTAGAGCGCGTACTCAACATGGCCGATGGCGTGTTGCTGCTCGTCGATGCTTTTGAAGGCCCCATGCCACAAACTCGTTTTGTGTTGCAAAAGGCGCTGCAAATGCGTAAAAAGCCGATTGTTGTTATTAATAAGGTAGACAAACTCAACTGCAACCCAGATTGGGCGCATGAGCAGGTATTCGACCTGATGTTTGCCCTGGATGCTACCGAAGACCAATTGGACTTCCCGGTTGTTTTTGGTTCTGCCAAACAAGGCTGGATGAGCCACGACTGGAAAAAGCCTACAGAAGACATCAACGTCCTGCTGGACGATATTATCACGTATATCCCGGAGCCAATAATTACGGAAGGCACGACGCAGTTGCTGATCACCTCCCTTGACTACTCTACCTTTATTGGTCGTATTGCCATTGGTCGACTGTTGCGCGGCAACCTGAAAAGCGGTCAGATGTGCTCTCTCGTAAAACGCGACGGCAACATTCAAAAACAGCGCATCAAAGGCTTGTATGTTTTCGATGGCCTGGCTAAAAAAGAAGCCCAGGAAGTTGGTGCTGGCGACATCTGTGCTGTCGTTGGTGTGGAGGGCTTTGAAATCGGCGACACCATTGCCGATTACGAAAACCCGGAAGCACTGGAGCGCATTTCCATCGACGAACCGACGATGGGTATGTTGTTTACCATCAATGACTCACCGTTTTTTGGTCAGGAAGGCAAATTCGTCACCAGCCGTCACGTACGGGAGCGTTTGGAGAAGGAATTAGAGAAAAACCTCGCCATGCGTCTTGAAGAGACAAACAGCGCTGATTCGTTCATGGTATTTGGACGCGGTGTATTGCACCTTTCCATTTTGATCGAAACCATGCGCCGCGAAGGTTATGAGCTGCAAATTGGCCAGCCACGTGTAATTGTTAAAACCATCGACGGCAAAAAATGTGAGCCTGTTGAGGAAATGACGATTGACGTGCCAGAAAGCACCAGCGGTAAGTGTATCGAAATGATAACCCGCCGCAAAGGTGTAATGAAAAGTATGGAGCCAAAAGGCGACCGCTTTATACTTCAATTTGAAATGCCTTCCCGTGGCATCATCGGGTTGCGTTCGAATATGTTGACTGCCACCCAAGGGGAGGCCATCATGACCCACCGCTTTACAGGCTACGAGCCTTGGCGCGGTGATATCCCCGGCCGCCAGAATGGTTCCTTGATCGTATTGGAAACGGGCACCGCCATCGCTTACTCCCTCGACAACCTCCAAGACCGCGGCACATTCTTTGTGAATGCTGGTGAGGAAGTGTACGAAGGACAAGTAATTGGCGAGAACAACCGCCCTGGCGACCTGGTCATCAACGTCACCCGAATGAAAAAATTGACCAACCACCGTGCCTCCGGTTCCGACGACAAAACATCCTTGACACCACCACAGCGATTCACCCTCGAAGAGGCGCTTGAATACATTCAAGAAGACGAATACGTAGAGGTTACACCGAAAAATATCCGCCTCCGTAAAGTTTACCTCAAAGACTTCGAGCGGAAGAAAGCTGGCAAAGAGGTATTTTCTGCCTAGCTATGGTTTGAGCTGTATTGAATTGGTACAAAAAACACTCGAAACCAGTTCAATACAGCTCAATTTTTGCGTTTTTTCAAAACAATTCTTTTGGTTTGCTAAAGAATTTTACTTTTGCAGCCATTTTGATAGCGGGATACATGCTTTGGACCTAGATTTTAGGCGTTTGCCGCTTCACCCCCAACCCCCAAACTTGTCATCGTCGCCCAACTGCTGAAATAATATGCGCACCAAACTCTCACAATTTAATTTTGACCTCCCCAAGGAGCTTGTCGCACAATACCCGAGTAAGGAACGTGACGAAAGCCGTTTGATGGTCTTGCACCGCAGCACAGGCAAAATCGAGCATAAGATTTTTAAAGAAGTTCTCGGCTATTTCAATGACGGGGATGTGTTGATTTTTAACAACACCAAAGTTTTTCCCGCAAGGCTTTTTGGCCAAAAGGAAAAAACTGGTGCGAAAATCGAGGTGTTTTTGCTGCGCGAACTCAACCACAGTGCCCGTTTGTGGGACGTCTTGGTTGATCCAGCCCGGAAAATCCGCGTGGGCAACAAACTGTACTTCGAAGATGAAGACGGACATGATGCGCTCGTCGCTGAGGTGGTAGACAATACTACTTCCCGCGGACGTACCATTCGTTTCTTGTTCGACGGCACAGAAGACGAGTTTCAAAACGAACTTTTGCGCTTAGGCAACACCCCCATTCCAAAGTACATAGAAAGAGAGCCGGAACCCATCGACCGGGAGCGCTACCAAACCATCTATGCCAAAGAATTGGGCGCTGTAGCGGCACCAACAGCAGGACTTCACTTCAGCCGCGAGCTGATGAAGCGCCTCGAATTAAAAGGTGTCACGTTCGCAGAATTGACCCTGCACATCGGCCTGGGTACGTTCCGTACCATCGACGTAGAAGACCTCTCGAAGCATAAAATGGAGGCCGAGTATTTCCGTATTCTACAGGACGCTGCCACTACCGTGAACAAAAGCATGATGGCTGAAAAGAAAGTCTGTGCCGTAGGTACCACGACCATGCGTTCCATCGAAACGGCAGTCTCTGCTGATAATATGTTGAAACCCGTAGAAGGCTGGACGAATAAATTCATCTACCCTCCCTACGAATTCAGCATTGCCAATTCGATGATTACCAATTTTCACCTGCCAAAATCCAGCCTGCTTATCATGGTTGCAGCTTTTGGCGGCATCGATTTGGTCATGGAAGCCTACCACCAGGCTGTCAAAGAAAAATACCGCTTCTTCAGTTATGGCGATGCGATGTTGATTTTGTAAACCAAATTCCACATTCAATCGTTTATCGAAGCAACCTACCCGCAAACAACCTATTCATTCTACACACATAAACCTTTCAAAAGAGACAATATATGTATTGGACGCTCGAATTAGTTTCCTTCTTGGAAGAAGCCCCCTGGCCCGCTGCCAAAGACGAGCTGATTGACTATGCCATTCGTTCAGGTTCGCCACCAGAAGTAATCGAGAACCTCGAAGAGCTTGAAGACGACGGAGAGCTGTACGAAGGCATTGAAGACATCTGGCCGGACTATCCGCGCCACGACGACTTCTTTTTTAACGAGGACGAATACTAGTGCCTCATCCGGCGAGTGTGGTATGAATTGGTGCGGCAGATTTTTCATTCATTAAGGCGAGAGGAGGGCGAAATGCGGGACATTTTAACCGACGAACAACAAAAATGAAGGGCAAATGTGGCCACCAATTCATACCATACTCGCCGGATGAGGCACTGGGTATTCTGCTTCGAAAAAGTGCTTGAGCCACTTCAATCTTGTATTGGGGTGGCTCATGCTGTTATAGCAGCAATCTATATGAAAGCGAAATTAAAACATTGTTTAAGCTCTCATTATAAAAATGCGTCGTATTGTTGAATGTATCCCGCCACATTGCTCCAATCGCAAAGCCTTTGGCAAATGCATACTCGGCTCCCAGGCCAATGGAATAGATAAAACGTGTATGAATTTCAGGGCCAGGGAATGAAGATCCACCGCTGGAATAAGAAATTTTAACATGAGGGCTTGTTGTCGATATCATGCCAATGGCAGGTATTATTTCCGCCCGAAACCTTTTTTTCTTGCCAAAGTTGCTGCCAATATATGGCCCGATAAGAAAGCCAGTCGATTGGAGCCGTTTTTGTCCACTAAAAGCCAACTTTATGCTCATAATACTTGCTTGATTGGCAATGGTTTTGTCAATATCAATATCGAAGCGATCGTTTAGGTACTGCAAGTTAAAGCCCAAATAATTGCTTCCCATGGACATAGATATGCTTGTGCTCTTGCCGCCCTTTAGGTAAATAATAAAAGGGAAGGCATCTTCAAAAGTAAATTCATTCCGTTCTGCCCATCCAGCCCTTACGGCAATTGACGCATTAAGTTGGCTGCCTTTGGGAAATAATGCCACAGGTTGAGCTAGAATTTGGCTGATTTCCAACAATTAGGTACAATAGTGTAATAGATGTTTTGATCATGTTTTGATTTTTTTAGTTTTATTGCTGCTTTTAATACAAGCGAGTTTGCATAGTTTTTTGCATAGGAAATCAACTATAGCTCGGTTGAAGCGCGGCACTAGTTGAATGGTGATTGGGAATACGACTCACTTAACCACCTTCCCCCGCGCCAGTACCCCATACCTCCCCTCCAAACTCCACGAATACGCTCCCGCCGCCAAATCCCGCACATCCAACACCGCCCGTTCGCCCAGCACATCTACCCCAGCGACCACCCGACCCAGCGCATCCCGCAGCACAAAACGATACGCCCCAGCCGGCAGTCCCGGCGCTTGCAGCTCCAGCCGCTCCCGCATCGGATTAGGCCATACCTGCACTGTAAGATCGGCTATTTCTGTACTGCTGCTCACGAGCTTCACTTGTGC
>Ga0335398_10011145_pt1 | contig 10142 bp, 13 predicted proteins | sample BON03_FD_205742 | JGI IMG/M metagenome (GOLD analysis project Ga0335398, IMG submission 205742) | Freshwater microbial communities from Lake Bonney liftoff mats and glacier meltwater in Antarctica - BON-03 (spades assembly) (version 2) | ecosystem: Environmental > Aquatic > Freshwater > Ice >... | reverse complement strand
ACACGTTTAGATTTAATCGACGTCATGATCCGGATTCCATGTTTTTTAGAGCGCTTGGCGCATGCGTTCGTGCCAAACCTAAAACTGAATACACGTTACATACACTTTCCGGATAGGCATGAAAAATCAAAACAACACGCCATTATGGGCTTGATAACCACGATGGCTATTGTGGGGTCGGTGGTTGTTTTATTAGCACTCGCGGGACCAAGCATGGGAGCTTCGCTGCTTTTTCTTTTGCCACTGGCGCTCAGTGGTGCGGGTTGTGGGATACCTCGAGCATTAGAAGGACGTCGATTGCATGTGAAAGCAGAAAGTGATGACGCCGATGTGATCGACATACATGATCAAAAATTTTCAGGCTACGCACAGCAATTGCAGGAGACTTATAAAAGTTTGCTGCCAAAAGACGAGGCAGTCAAAAGCGATCGTGAGGCTGATGCTGATGCTGAGCCCGATCTTAAGCCTTAATTTTAAATTATCTTAATCATTATGTTTGAGTTTTTGTATTATTAGTCTAATATTGTAATAGTAGTGCAATAATCTTAACGGTTATTAACCGACGGTTGCATGCCGAAGGTTCAAGGGAGAATAAAATGAAACGTTTTAATATGAAAAAATGTGATGGTGATGTGAAGTGCTGTACCGGCGTGGTGGGGGCTGTGTTTATTGTGGCCGCAACCATTTTGACCCTGCTTACCATGAATGGCTTAGGCATTTTAGGTATGTTTTTTGTGGGTATTATGTTGTGTCGGCATAAAATGATGAAATGTCCTTGTTGTCATATGCATTCGCATTGTCATACAGAAGCGGATTGCGAGGTTGTGAGCAAGCCTGAAGCTAAAGCAAAGCCTAAAACTAAAGCTAAACCCAAAAAAGACGTTGAAAAAAATAACTAAAAAATAGGTTATACATAATGCGTGTGATGCTGAGCGGCTTTTCTTATCGATGGCCGCTTTTTTATGGGGTGTGCTTTCTCATCGTCGAATTTTGGTCTGTGAAAAGCTTTGCTGTGCCTCAACACATATCGCTTGATGCGAATTGCTCACATTTTGAAGTTAAATTACCGGCTAACCCAAGCACGGGGTTTCGTTGGACACTCGAATCGTATGATACCGAACATTTTGTTTACCTCGAGACGAACGATGTGCCTGCTGCGACAACACGCATGGGTGCACCAGGAACACGTATTTTTTATTTTAAACAAAAAGATAAGACAATGTGCCCCGAATCAACAGCCTTACGTTTTTCATATGGTCGCGCGTGGGAGGTTGATTCCAGCTCATCTACGGATGTTACTGTGAAATTCCATTGACCCTTGCGTAGAAAAACCTCATGATACACACGTCTTTTTTTGTCATCCTATATTTGGAGATTTTGTGGCGCTCAATATGGCCTTTTCTTTGTTGGCGGTATTTATTTTAACCTGGGTTTTGACCTGGGGATTACGCTGTTATGCTTTAGCCAGGCATGTTTTAGATATTCCTAATAGTCGTAGTGCGCATACCGAGCCCACACCGCGTGGGGGTGGCCTTGGATTTGTGGCGGCGGTGCTGATTGCGGTGCCTTATTTGGGGTATCTTGGTTTTCTTGTACCGAGCGGTAGCATTGCGCTGGTGTGTGCTGGTGTGTTTATTGCGAGCCTTGGTTTTTTAGACGATCACGGGCATGTGGGCACGGCGTGGCGTTTATTGGGTCATGCGGTGGCGGCTGCCTTGGCGCTTTATTGGGTTGGAGGTCTTCCGTCGCTTGCGGTGCTGGGCTGGACACTGAATCCGGGTGTATTAAGCCAGGGCTTGGCGCTTTTTTATTTGGTGTGGTTGCTCAATTTATATAATTTCATGGATGGCATTGATGGGCTCGCGGGCATGGAGGCGGTAAGTGTCTGTGTGGGCATGGCGGGCTTGTATGGGTTTACGGGGAACCCGGGTTTGATGGTCTTGCCTTTGGTTTTAGCCGCGAGTGTGTTTGGGTTTTTATGCTGGAATTTTCCTGTGGCGCGTATATTTATGGGTGACGCCGGCAGTGGTTTTTTAGGGTTTATTTTTGGTGTGTTATCGATTCAAGCGGCGCATGTGAATCCTGCATTTTTTTGGAGTTGGTTGATACTTTTAGGTGTGTTTATTGTGGACGCAAGTATCACACTGATGTGGCGTGGTATGCGCGGTGAAAAAATCTATCAGGCGCATGACACCCATGCTTATCAGCATGCATCACGTTGGTTTGGACGTCACCAGCCGGTAACCATAGCTGTGTTCTTGATCAACATGATGTGGCTTTTTCCCATAGCTGGGTGTGTGGGTCTTGGATATTTACAAGGTTTTATGGGGGTGCTTATTGCTTATATCCCCTTGATAGTTTTAGCTTTTATTTTTAAAGCTGGGCGGGCGGTGTGAAAAAATCGTGCGCGCTTAAGGTTTTCTTAAGCATAATGTAGTACAATTAAGCGAAGTAAGTGAGTTTTTTGTTTTTATCAAGGTCATTTTGTCTAAAAAATAATAACACTAAGGACGAAGTGGTCAGTTAGATGAGGGAGATCATCAATATGTTAATTTTAACTCGAAGAATCGGTGAGACATTAATCATCGGTGACGATGTCAACATCACCGTTTTAGGCGTTAAAGGAAATCAAGTACGCTTAGGTATTAATGCACCTAAAGATGTTTCAGTTCACCGTGAAGAAATTTATTTACGCATTCAGCAAGAGAAAAATGGCGTAAGTCATGATGATAGCGATAGCGATAGCGAAGCATCTGATAGCCAAGAAGATGCTGATGATAACGTAGGTAATGCGTAATCAAGACGTTTTAAATTGTTCGTTCATATCGGCCTAGGAGCTCTTCTGGGCCAATGATGCATCCCCAGATAATAATGTATGTGTAACACCGTGTTCATCGATGAGTTGTAAATGCCCCGCGATATCTACGCCGTGCGCTCGACCGGTGCGTGTTTCCTGCGATGTTGATACAGTAATGCTCCGGCCTAACAGGTAGTCGAGTGCTTGCCATTGCGCTTGATACGCTTCAAATCCGTATCTAGAAAAGCCTTGAAGGTATTGATCCAGCTGGGTGATAAGTAACGCAAGCAGTGTGTTGCGATCAATATTTTGTTTTACAATATCACGTAAGGCACACCACGGTTGGTCGATGGGGGTTTTTTTTTCTGTGCTAGCATTCACGTTTAGGCCAATACTGATGATCACATGTGTATTATCGCTGCCTTCGCCTGTGAGTTCTATCAAGATCCCCGCAAGTTTTTTGTTATCCCATAACAGGTCATTGGGCCATTTTATGGCGATATGTGAGTCTGCATGGCCTAGGTTCTGTTCTTGAATAAGCGCTTGGATGGCGGCATGCACAGCAAGGCTTACCACCAGGCTTAAGCCGGATAGTTTGGATGGACGGCCTGAAAAATGCCACGCCAGTGAGCAATAAATATTATCACCCAACGGTGAATGCCAAGGTCGAGCAAATCGTCCGCGTCCGTGGGTTTGTGTTTCAGCAACGCATAGCGTGAGGCCTGGTTTTAGATTGTGATGTTTTAGAAAACGATGGGTTGAATCAACCGACGCTAAAATCTGTAGGTTTAAAGCCTGGTTTAAGTTATGCGTGAGTTGGCTGCGAATCGTGTGCTCATTGAGTGGGATATAGGCTGTCATGGTCATATGCTTAAATTGTTAACTCGGTGTAGGTGATATCAAGAATGTTTGGATGGTGACATAAGGCCGCGCAGTATGCGAGCCTTGGCATAAACGCTAAAATTTTTGATGTACCTAAATAGACGGGATCAAACACGGTGTTGTGCGTGCCGGGATACGCCGGGACGGTGAGGCGTGTGGTTGGATAGGATAAACCCAGGCCGAGCATTTTAATAAAGGCTTCTTTTTGCGCCCAAAAATTAAAAAAGACCATCGGCTTTAAACTGGATCTCATGGTTTTAAGCGTGGCATTTTCTTCGTCTGAAAACACATGGCTTCCAATGCCCTCATACGGCCTATCAGCATATTTTTCGATATCAATGCCTAGCGGATGTGTTTTGCCAACCGCGAGCAAGCCCCGGTTGCCTGAATGACTCAAATTAAATTGGATCTCGGGATGGTGCGGCAAAAACGGTTTGCCGTGCTCGGCATAATCAAACACCAGATGTTCTGCTGGTGTATTGAGATAACGCGCAAGCATGAGTCGAAGCATCATACGGGCCCGCGTAAAATGATGTTGATGATGCGCAAAGTGAAAGCGCGCTGCACGTGCTTGTTCTTCGGCATTAAGCAGGGCTGTACCGGCTAAAGGCAACGGCGTATCCAGTGCAAATGACCAGATATCAATACGCGTGGTTTTTAAGTCGTATGCGTTATCTGCTTCAGAGGAGCGCTTGAACATGGCTTTTTTATGTTGAATAGGTTTCATTGTGGTATAATTGCAAAATTAGCGTTAATTTGGACGCGTTCAGTATAACGCACGAACATGTGCTGACCTAATGAGTATGTATTATGAGCCGACAATTTTTGGATTTTGAACAACCGATCGAAGAGTTAAATCAGAAAATTCAAGCCCTCCGTATGGTGGGTGAGGATAACTCGGTTAATCTCAGTGAAGAGATTGCACGACTTGAACTCAAAAAGCTTGAATTAACCAAGCAAATTTTTTCAAAACTCGAGCCTTGGCAAGTGGTACAAATGGCTAGGCACCCGCTTCGTCCGCAGACCAGCGATTATCTTGAAGGCATGTTCACCAACTTTCAAGAATTACACGGTGATCGACACGAATCTTCGGCGCCCGCGATTATTGCCGGTTTAGCACGCTTTCAAGGTGAGCCGGTGGTGGTGATTGGGCATCAAAAAGGTAAGCGTACCAAAGAAAAAGTACACCGTAATTTTGGTATGGCGCGCCCTGAAGAATACCGACGTGCTCTGCGCTTAATGCAGATGGCCGAAAAATTTAATTTACCGGTGATTACATTTATCGATACAGCAGGTGCATATCCAGGTATTGGTGCTGAAGAGCGTAATCAGTCGGAAGCGATTGCGCGTAATTTATTTGAAATGTCAAAACTCAAAACGCCAGTGATTTGTATTGTAACCGGTGAAGCAGGTTCAGGTGGTGCGTTAGCCATTGGCGTGGGCGATCGCGTGATCATGCTGCAATACTCCGTGTATGCGGTGATTTCTCCTGAGGGTTGCGCATCTATATTGTGGAAAGACGCATCAAAAGCATCTGAAGCAGCGCGTGCGATGGGTGTGACCGCTGAGATTGTATATAAAAACGGTTTGGTCGATGACTTAATCGAAGAGCCTTTGGGCGGTGCGCATCGTAATCCGGCTGAAGTGATGGCACGTCTTGAAGGCGTGATTGCTCATGAGCTTAAAAATTTGCGTGCTTTGCCTTTAGAGCAGCTCTTAGCTGATCGATATAATAAGTTTATGGCGATAGGGGCTTGTGCTTAATTTATTTAATTTATTTAAGCTCGTTGATTTAGTACAGCTAGCAGGCCACACGCGCTTATGGATTGGCTTGAGTGGTGGCCTTGATTCTATGGTGCTCTTGCATGCCTTGTCATGTGAACCGGCATTTGCATCAAAACTTCATGCGATACATGTACATCATGGTTTAAGTTCCCAGGCTGATGCCTGGCAGGCGCATTGTGAGGACGCATGTGCAGCACTTGGTATTCCGTTAGAAATTCAGCGCGTACAACTCAACAAAAACCAAGCAAATCTTGAAGAAGCGGCGCGTGATGCGCGCTTTGATATTTTTGAGGCGTGCATTCAACCCAACACGTGTTTGGTTTTAGCGCATCACCAGGACGATCAAGCTGAAACACTTGTATTACGTTTGCTTCGTGGTTCAGGCGTTGATGGTTTGGGGGCGATGCAGGCGTATCGCCCGTTGGGTCACGGTTATTTAGCCCGACCGCTCTTAGACACACGTAAGTACCAGCTTCTAGCCTATGCTAAAAAACATGCCTTGGTTTGGGTGGATGACGAAAGCAATCAAGAACTTAGATTCTCACGTAATTACCTCAGGCATGAAATTATCCCACGCTTGCAAAAAACATGGCCACGTGCGATCGAAAGCCTAAGCGCTTGTGCTTCGCATTGCCAAGAGGCGCAAGCTAATCTGGATGATTTAGCTTATTTAGATTGCCCTGAACTGGCATTAAAACACCCTAAGCTCTCGCTAACAGCATTACAAATTTTGCCTGTAAGACGCCTGAAGCATGTATTGCGTATGTGGTTAAAAAACCAAAACATCAAAGCGCTTTCAGCAGTACAGCTTGATGTTTTAATACAAGAAATTATTAATGCAAATCCAGATGCACGTCCACAGCTACGTCTTGGCAAGCTTACGATACGCCGCTATCGCGATGTTTTGTATGTGCTCTGTGAGCATGATCAATCTAAAACGCTAGACATGCCGGCCTTGCCAGAGGCTTTACGCATACCCCAAGGCGCGCAGGTTGACGTACGTTTTCGTACCGGTGGTGAAGTGTTGACATTGCATGGCCAAACCAAGCGTTTAAAAGCCTTATTTCAAACCTGGGGTGTACCACCTTGGGAGCGTGATAAGATTCCGCTCATTTTTGTTGATAACACGCTTGCTGCTGTGCTGGACTTTGCTATAGCGGATGATTATCATCAAGTCCATACTTAATTTTATAAGGAACTTGTGTTGAAAACACCGTTCGAGCGTATTTTTCAAAACATGACCCGGCCTTGGGTTATGAGTAGTTATCTGGTGTTAACCGTTCTGTCGTTTATCTATTGGGATAAGCCGATTGCAGAGGCTGTGCATGCACTGGATTTTGGGCAGGGAGTTCTTGTATTGAAGGCCTTAAGCTGGCTCGGATTATCAAAAGCTTATTTGATTGGTCTGCCTGTTGTAGCTCTTATATTGCATTATGTTTTTAAACATATTAAATGGGCCTTTCGAACATGGTTTTTATGGCTTTGTGTGTTTGTTCCAGATCTGATTGCTGTCGGGCTTAAATATATATTCGGGCGTGCGCGGCCTGAGTTATTGTTCCAAGAGCAGCTGTATGGTTTTCAGTGGTTTAAACACGGGCATGTGTTTCACTCGTTTCCTTCGGGGCATATGACGACGATCATGGGCTTCGTGTTTGGTTTATGCATTCTTTTACCGCGTTATCGCGTGTTGTTTTTATGTTTGGGCGTTGCCGTAGGTATCTCACGGATCTTGTTGCTTCAGCATTATGTTAGCGATGTGATGACAGCTGCTTATCTGGCTTTAATTGAGGTGTGGGTTCTGCAGCGCGTATTACAGCGTTACGCGCCAACGTTTATAGAAGAGATTCATGCGTAAATTAAACGATATTCCTGTGGTGATTGAAAGTGGTCGTAAATACACAACCGAGCATGGTTTTGTGGCGATTAAAGACGGGGTTAAAAATAAAGGCGTGGAACATACGCGTTTGCCTAAACCTGCCTGGCTCCGTATCAAAAACACAACCACGCCAGCTTATGCGGCGGTTAAATCCGAAGTGAAAAAGCATCATTTATCGACGGTATGTGAAGAGGCCAAGTGCCCGAATATCGCCGAGTGTTGGTCGCATGGTACCGCGACGATTATGTTAATGGGTGCGGTATGCACGCGTGCCTGTCGTTTTTGCGCTGTGGATACAGGCAACCCGCAAGGCTGGCTCGATAAAGATGAGCCACAGAACACCGCACGTACGGTTGCCTTGATGAATTTAGATTACGTGGTGCTGACGTCGGTGAATCGTGATGATTTACCCGATGGTGGTGCGCGTCATTACGCTGCAGCTGTGCTTGCAATCAAAGAAGCGTCACCTAAAACACGTATTGAAGTGCTCACGCCAGATTTTCAAGGTCGACATTCTGATGTTGCTATCTTACTCGACACGGGTCTTGATGTGTTTGCACAAAACGTTGAAACGGTGGAGCGCTTAACCCATCCGGTTCGTGATAATCGTGCAGGGTATTGGCAAACGCTCGAAGTATTAGCCCAGGCTAAAAAGCATAATCCTAAAATCTATACCAAAACGAGCTTAATGCTGGGCTTAGGTGAAACCGATGAAGAGATTATCAAAACCATGGATGATCTTATTGCTCACCAGGTTGATATTTTAACGCTGGGGCAGTATTTGCAGCCAACCAAAAATCATTTGCCGGTTGAGCGCTACGTCACGCCTGAGGCGTTTGATAAGTTTAGACAAATTGGTTTAGCAAAAGGCTTTTTTGAAGTTGCCTCGGGACCGTTGGTTCGTTCAAGCTATCGTGCGGATAGGGTGTTTAAGCGGGATAATTTGGGGTTGTAGGCTCAGGAAAAAGTGTTTACCTTTGCGCACATTGTCGCATTGTGCGATTAAGTGCGTTATATGCTATAATTAGGTTATAAGTAATTTTTGGAGAAGAGCATGCCTCAATCCGTAAGGCTCCCAAGCGCATTGGTTCAACAAGCGCAAGCTGTGGGTGATGTTATGTCGCGTTCAGGTGCTAGACAAATTGAGCACTGGGCTAAAATAGGTCGTATTGCTGAAGATAATCCTGATCTAACGTATGATTTTATCAAGGATGTTTTAATTTCAAAAGCAGAACTAGATTCTGGCTTGGTTGAGGATTATAAGTTTGAAGATTAAGCAAACGACTCAATTTAAAAAAACAATTAAAAAGTTATCAAAGCAAACCAAGATTATCGTGGACGGTGAAGTTAAAAAACTTTCTGAGCATCCTTTGTTGGGAGAACTCAAAAAAGGGGACTTGGATTTTTTGCGTGTCCATAAATTTAAAATACATCCTCAGCAATACCTACTTGGTTATTCTTACCAAGAGAAAATCGTTACGTTAACCCTTTTGAAATTGGGCTCGCACGAAAATTTTTATCGAGATATTAAATAACCCAAATACGTGGCGACTGATCTCAGGCTGTGATATTTTTAGCTAATCTGGTTGATATAAAATCCTACTATTGATAAATAAAATACATATGGTATAATATGTAACACTTTGCTTAGCTTGAGAAATTTTAATATGTTCCATTCCGATTTATACAGTGTTATTGATGATCTGATGAAACGTAACCACGAGTCATCTACAGAATGTTTGATTGAGCTTGATGGTCGCCGTTATCGAGTTGAAGCAAAAGTTGATGCTGATGATCGACCTTATTTTATGGTTCGTCTGCCTTTTGATGTTAATAATGCTGTGTTACAACGACAACATAAGTCTTATGCGTTAAACGACATTCACTTTACCGTGTATCGGAATCGCGGTGGAGAACACGGTCTCTTGTGTCCGCACATCACGGGTAGTTATAAAGATGTGACAAGTGGTGAAAATGTGACGCTTAGAGGGTATGTGGCTGATGGTGACTTTGTTCAGCTTAATACGCTTAGGGCGTCCACGTCCCGCAAAAACAGCAAAAAGAAAACAGTCACGACAGAGCTATCCGAATTTTTTGAGACACGCATCGATCGACAGCTATTCACAGCACATGTTGTACCTTATTTGTCACCACTGATGGTATTTCTACGGGCACACCAAACAGAACTTACAGCGCCCCTAGAGCAAGAATATACAGCGCAATTAATGGAGATAAGGCGCCTACATGATGGCATCAGTGCGTCAGCGGATGATGACTTGATAGCAAAACGTATTGTGGTAAGTACAAGACTTGTCGATATTACAGCATCATTATCGCAGCTTTCAAAAACGAAAAATACCTGGCGCGGGCTGAATCAATGGCATCATCAGCAGCATGACAATTATTTAACGGCTAAAAAAACGTTTTCTAAAAAATGCAGTGATGTGGTTACCGAAGCAGCAGAGATTGCACCCATAGTCGTTACACCAGCTAAGCTACAAAAGTCTGAACCCATGGTTAAATCGTGGGATGCTGCTTTAGTTGAAACAAATACCCTGCTGGCGACGGTTAATTTAACAACCACTGAAGCAGAGCGTCTTCAAGTACTCATTGAGCAGTTAGATTCGGAGTTAATGTGTTCAGATATACCCACCATTGATGAACAATATGTGCTGCTAAGGATCGAGCCAGAATTAACTTCCCACTATTGCCGCATTAATAGTCATGTTATCGCAGGAATGGCCCTGTAATTCCAGCGTCCAAGAACTTCGTCGAATACGATCTTCATGGATTCTTTAAAGC
>Ga0335398_10011144_pt1 | contig 10144 bp, 6 predicted proteins | sample BON03_FD_205742 | JGI IMG/M metagenome (GOLD analysis project Ga0335398, IMG submission 205742) | Freshwater microbial communities from Lake Bonney liftoff mats and glacier meltwater in Antarctica - BON-03 (spades assembly) (version 2) | ecosystem: Environmental > Aquatic > Freshwater > Ice >... | reverse complement strand
GTACTCCTAAAAGTTGTGTAAAAATAAACTTCATGAGCTTTCAAATTTTTTTCCCTGCAGCAATCTAACTCAAAACGGGAAGACGGGAAAAGGGACAGGGAAGACGGGAAAAGGGACAGGGAAGAACCCTGCTGGTCTGCAACTGAGAGAAGAGGACTTTTTCGAGGTTCTGAAGCTCCTTACACGATGTCTTCTGTAATGCAAACTAGATTTAAATAGTTGAGCCAACAACGCCCACCCACTCCTTCCGTGCACTCGTCGGACAGTGAAGACGAACAGGTTCAAAAGCCATCGAAAGATTATCCGTCAAGGAAACGAAAATATAGTTTTTCGTCTTCGTCTAGCAGTGACGACAATACGGCTGGAAGCCAACTGGCTCAGGAAAGCCGGAGTATTGATCGAGCGTCGAATTCAACACCATCACCGATACTTGGTAAATACACGGCACGAAAGCCCATGATGAAGGTTTCTAATAATAAAGAAACGATGGCTCCTAAGACTTAGAAACCTTCACTCAAGCGAAAAACTGCAGAGTTTAAATCTGGAACGTCAATAAACAAGTCCAGGTTGTCATCTGGTAGGACGTGTACTCCATTGGAGTCACTAAATCTCGTTAAAGCAAATCTCATCATATCTAATGACGCCGCGGTGGGGATAAATCAAAATGATGCTCAATTACGGGCAAGAGTTTTTGGGAAATTCCTCGAATGCATGAGGGATCATGAAACTGGTCAGGCTGGATGCGAAGAAAACCGTCGCAGCGCGTCCTCTTGTTATGAACACGATCATGGGAAAGGAGGCATTAAACCATCATGCAAGAAGTTCCACGAAATTTACTTTCCATTAAGCGATGACCCACCTTCGGATTACAGCAGCGAAGGCACAATACATGAAAATGAGCGGCAGGAAACAATTTGCCTTCTTTGAATGCTACCAGGAATTTCTTAGAGCAGAGGTTTCTGGAGACACCACCTTGGTTAAACACCGAAAATCTCACCCTGTAAAGGAGAATGCGTCAACCTTTATCGATACTCAAGATGAAAATTAAGGTGCATATGGCATTTTTCCCGAATTCGAGGATGATACAGAGCAGCTTGAATTAAAAGGAAAGGAAAAATTAGAGACTCTGATAAAAGAAATTAGTGAAGACTGCGAATATGATAAGATATCCCTTAAGCGCGGAGATTCAACACTTTTCAGCGTCCGCCGCCAGCTGTGAATTGGGTTATTCCACGCCGTTGATTACATATGCTAAAGGCAACACGGAGCAATTTTTTATGAGATCTGACAATGGCTTCTGGAAATTGTCCAACGAAGATGATTTCTCCGATGAAACACCCATAGCGCCAGAACACCAAGGGAAGGATAATGATATATTTATTCATCAGGCCTTTGGACTTGGCGTGGTGATTAAATGGAACTTAGATCAACCAAAGGAGAGTCAGTAAATGCTACATAAGAAATTGGGACAGTTTTCTGACGCCCTTAATCTCGAGTATGAATTTTTCGTCATGACGCCGACGCCTCTCAATCCAGCTTATTTGTTCCCATTTCCAGACACGCTTGTACCAAAGGCATCTGCATCAGATAGTGGACACAGTTCCATTGCCAAAACGAATCGTCCTGCGGGGGCCAAACAGGCAAAGCGCAAGAGAGGCGACCGACCTTCAATAGGATCGAAAGAAGGGATGTTGAACTACAAGCAGCAATTGAACTTGGACGACATGGTGAAAGGCGTTAATTCTTTCCATAACACTTTCAAAGAACTCGTGGAGTTCTCAATTTCGTCCCAGAAATTGAAGAGGATTGAGCGCGAGGATCAACGTGCCAAGCAACATGCAGATCAAATGAAGCTCATATCCGAAATCAAAATGTCAGATTTACACGATGAGAATATCATGCAAGTGATATCTAGTAAAAGTGGTGAATATCTTGAATTGATTTGTATTTTGAAGGAAAACACGAAACTTCTGTCCAAAATGATAGAGTCTTTAATGGCGCAAGTTCGACCACAGGTATTAAATAATACATAAAATTGTTTCAAACTTCGAAGAAAAATTGTTTGAATTTATTTAATACAGCGACGTTTGGAGCGCTTTTCTTCTGATGATTGTTCCTCGTCCAACGAGCTCTTGGCTGCTTTCTTGAACTTCCCCGCCGTATAGATTCCGACGCACCTATTAGTTTTGACAAAAAAAACATGATCCGCTTTTCTTCTTGCAACAAATCTTTCAATGCGCTCCTTATGACTTTTGCTTACATATGCTAGAATCCCATCCATGAGATGTTTCTGTGATTGCTTATCCTCGATCTGGATGCTGTTGTTGGCTATGACTTGATTTTGATTGCAGTCTTCTGTGTATTGCATAAACCCATGATGCACATTGATTCGCTTAACCTCCGAAGACACCTCACCTATAGGAAGCATCGACAACTGGTCCAGATAAACATCATCATTGCTAGCTTTCCATGAGTATCTAATTTCCTTCTCGATGAGAACAAGGAGACCTTCCTCATTGTCTGCGAATCGCTTGTTTATGTCGTCCCTTCTCATGTTATGAAGGATAATCATGGTGTGTACCTGGGCTACAACATCTTCCTTTTCAAATAAATGTGATGGCACTTCCAAAGATTTGAAGCACGTTTTTAAAACTCCAAAAGCACGTTCGACCATCTTCCTTGCGCTTTCCAATACATTTGCCAAATACATGCGACAAATAAAAGCACGTTCGACCATCTTCCTTGCGCTTTCCAATACATTTGCCAAATACATGCGACAAATGTCGTGTGCCATAACGGTAGTTGGTGATTTTGCCATTATTGCTACCCGAGGATAGATACCATCGCCTATGATATAGCTGTATAAAACTTGATATTTATCTGAAACGTACGGGACTATTGGTTGCTTTCCAGCCCGCAAGGGATTCAAAGCAGGAGAATGATGAAAAACAATTGCTTCGTTTGAAGCTCCACCTATACTACTAAAAAGTGTCCAAATTCGAAGATCATGAGATGCAATTGCTTCCACTTGCATACCCGCCATATTGGTTTGTGACCTTTGTATTGGCCCTTGAGCCCAGCAGGGCAATTTTTCCATCGTTGTTGCGTGCAATCGATGCTACCCCACAAACAGAGGCAGGGGATAGTTATCTCGGATGAAATGAGTATTCATTGCTGATAAATCTGGTAGGCCATAAACTATCATGTGCGCCTTATTCAGTCTCTCAAGATCTGCTTTAGTTGGAGACGAGAGAAACGTTTCTGAAAACAAGCCAGGTACTAGGTGAATAAAAGCCTTAAAGCTCCTACTCAAAGTATCAGCTCCCATTGAATAGTCATACGCAATACTACGAATGGAATTTCCAGAGACAAGAACCCTTAGACATGCTGCAAAACGAACTAAAGGATTCAGTCCGTCGCGATTAAGAGTGTCATGGCGTTGTCGAAATAATTTGCTGTGCTTTTCTAACTGTTCGAAGACCATTCGAAATAAGTGTTAGGGCAAACCATACTGCATCCGGAAGGCATCGTCGCTCTCTAAGTAAATGTTATCATGTCCAAATGTTTTTCTAACGAACTTGGTGGCTTCATCCTGGAAAAGGCGCTGGATATACCTTCGTTTCTTCCTCATCGTTGGGAGCGATTTCGCTAAAACATAGATAGTTTCACAAAGAACACTGTCAAGGTAACCTGTGATCATGCTCAAAAATCAATAATTCCCTAGATTTTCATCCTCCTCTTCCTCGACCAAGCTTACGGACTGAATTGAAGATGCAGTGACCTGATTAGTGGCCAACAACAATCTCGACGTTACTTCCATCTTTCTCCGCTTTCTTTGAACCATTTCACGAATCAATCGACAGATCAGTATCTCGTAGTAGCCAGGGACCCTAGTATCGCTTTCATTTGATCGAATAGCACTTTGAACACGGCAAGAACAAGGGACTCTCCATGAGGCGACAGTTCTTCAGCTAAATTCAAGGTCCAAGATAGATAAGATATGCGCTAAGTAAACACCCTATGTACCAATGTATCAGCGAAGTTACCCTTCGAAAAATGTCTTGTAGGGTGCGGTATCGTCGCTCGTTCAACTCGTCCCAGACGATTCCCAGCTGATTTCAAAATTATTTCTTACTAGGAGTTTGCTAGGCTTTTCCAACTTTTTTCGGAAAAAAACGGCGGCTGGCTTTTATCCACTACTAGTAGTGCTTTAAAAAAAAAATCAATTTTTGTTGTGTGTTAAGAAATTAGCATTTTAGTAACGCTTTAAAAAAAATCGATTTTTGTTGTTGTTAAAAAATATATATATATATATATCGTGAGGGGATATCGAAACGAAAAACAAATCAATGAAATCATTAAAAATAAATACCATTTAAGGAAGTTATTTATAATAATAGATAACCTAATTGTCTTAAGTTGCATCCATGACAGCATCTTCGAACTTGGTTGATACAGTAGCGGGTTCTGCAACAACCACATTTGTAATTTCTTGTTCTTTGTGATCCTGCAATACTGCTGCATCTTCAAGTTCCTTTTCAGCTTTCGCTCTCTGAACTTGAGCTTCAAGAATTGCAGAGAGAATGCTTTTCTCTTTTCGCGTTTTAGCAAATCGACGACATTGTTTTGAACACTGCATGAAATAAGCCTGAGGTGGTTTACGTTGCCCTAAAACTTCAAATCGTTCTTCTCGTCCATTGTCATTTAAATTTACTTGGTCACTTTCCATCGATGGTAAATGGTCCTCGCAATAAGCAGTCGGGCACTCAGTACACCGAAACAGCATTCCACCTGATGCATGAGCTTTCCTGCCACACACTTTACAATGGTGATGCGGACATCCCCATGTACTGAGACCGCTATTCTTCTTTTTCGGAGGCAGTAATTCTGATGGTAAACAGGTCTCATGATAAGATGCACAACATTGATCGCATAGCAAAAGATCACCTCCATCCCAACAAACCAAGCAGTGCCCTTCATTATCGTAATCCCGTCCCGCAATCTGCCTGCCAGTATTACCTGCACGAAGCAAGTCACTCATGGAAGCAGTTTCATCGGCAAATATAGATTTCTCGCCTTCTTCCATAGTGTAGTTGTTCGCCTTCAAAATAGTATGCCCATCAATTTCAACATATCGACTCACTCTTGCTCGTTTTGTTGACAAACCTGTTTTTGCAGCCCATCTTTCCGCAATTTCTTGCATGGACAATCCGGCGTTGTTATCTGCAAGCAACTCTTTGAGATCCAGTGCCCTGCGTTCATCCTCATCACGAGGACGTTTAGAACCAGTTGGTGACTTCAATGAGGCTTCAGGCTGCTGCAAATTCACTCCATCCAATTGACGAATCTCCAATGCATCTCCAGTACCATCGAAATCATGTGCATTCAAAGATGTATCTTGTTCCGTTTCTCCCACATCTGAGACCTCCTTATTAAATAATTTCGATCTGTCCATAATATGAGCTAATTGATCATCAGTCAATTCAACATCGCCTACCCCGCCCACAACAGCTGACGCTCCAAATTTCAACATCTTAAGCATTTCTCCTTTAGAAAGCGATTCCAATGCTTCGGCTTGACTCGTACTTCCTCGATTCACCATTTTATCAAGGTATAATTTCTTTTTCGCCCGTTGAACAACCCTCTCTTCCACTGTTCCTGCAGCCATCAATCTGTAAACATGAACTGGTTTCGTTTGTCCAATTCGATGAACTCGATCCATCGCTTGCATATCTACTTGCGGATTCCAATCGCTGTCATATAGAATAACAGTATCCGCTGTGGCTAGATTGATACCCAGACCTCCTGCTCGAGTACTCATCAAGTATGCAAAGTATGGTGAATCCTCACGGTTAAACTGTTGTATATCGATGGCACGTTGCACCCTGTTGGTACCTCCATCTAGTCGCGATACTTTATACCCTCGAAAAAGACAAAAGTCTTGTAAAATGTTGAGAGTTGCAGTGAATTGTGAAAAGATTACTGTCCGATGTCCTTTCTCTTTCAGCGTCTTTAATATTCTATCAAGGATTTTCAGTTTACCACTAGCTTCTATCATATCCTCTTTTGAAGCACCTTCCAACTCGGCATTCGGAAGAAGATAAGGGTGATTGCAAACCTTTCGCAATTGCATCATGAGTGATTGTAATTTCTTCCAATCACCAGCTGAAGAATCTTCCGATGCTTCTTTCGTGTCGTCCACAGATGCCTCCACGCGCTCCAGCAACCTAGCGTCTTTCAAGAGCAGCATCTTATACCAGTATTTTTGCATCTCTGATAGAGGGACCTTGATTTCAATCTCGTCTTTTGGGGGCATCTTTTGCTCCACTTCTCCTTTGGTGCGTCGAAGAACAAATGGTCGAATTAAATAATGAGCTTTTTCAAGCATATCTGTTTCGACAATCTGTTTGGATAGATCAAAACAACCGTCAAATGTTTCCGAAGCAGTGAAAATAGCAGGATATAGGTAATTCAAAAGAGCCCATAACTCGTGCAAATTGTTCTGCAGCGGTGTTCCAGTCAACAAAAGTCGTCCCATGCAATTGATTGAACGAACAGCAATGGACAAATCTGTATTATCGTTTTTGATCTTGTGCCCTTCGTCGATGACCACATACCTCCACCACATTTTGGAAGAGAGCATATACTTCATGTTGTTGGATATAATCATTTCAAAAGTGGTGATGACCACATCAAATGCCTCCAAGTCGTTCAAGGTCTCCTTTTTCAATCTGTCTCGTTCTTCTTTAGAAGAAGAATGAAGTTTGACCACTTTCATATCTGGACTCCAACGTTGAAACTCGTTCGCCCAGGCTGTCAGCACACTCAATGGAACGATTACCAAAAATGGCCCACTAACATCCATTTCAAATTTCAAATGAGTCAAGAATGCAATGGTTTGAAGTGTTTTTCCAAGACCCATCTCATCAGCAAGAATCGAATTGACCCCGTTTTGAAAAGTATGTTCAAGCCATCGAAGTCCCTCCAGCTGATAAGGTCGCATGTCTCCAAAAGTAATATTCGAAGGTTGCCCTACAGTGGGTCGCTTACGTCGCTTGGTTAAATCCAATTTGGCGTCCACTTGCTTTCCTTGTTCAATGAGTTTCTGGTCTTCCTGTGCATATCCACATGGATCCTCAACGAGATATCTTTCCTTTCCGTGCTCCTTCAAAAGTTTCGCAGCATATTCCAACTTGTCTCGCACATCATCAGTGATAAATGGTCCGAGGGCATCTCGGTTGCGATACATGAACCCCCATTGCTTTTGATTGGCTTCCATGATATCATCCTTCATCGCTTGTACATGGGACTTTCGGGCAGCTTCAAGCTCGTGTTGCCTTTGAAGTTTGGCTGCAGTATGAGAAAGACCTTTTTGACTTTTGCGAATACTTTTTTCAGTCTCCTTCTGTTCTTTAAAGGTAACTTCAGTTGCCATAATCATCAAGCTCTCTGCATTGAATTTCAATTTGTGCAATAATTTCCCTTTGCCTCTGATCTTCTCTTGGGTGTATCTTCCTTTGTTTAGGTTTCTCCTCAGAGCCTTCTCCATCGCGTTTTCATCAAATTCAATTTTCATTCTACCGATCAACATGCGACCTATTCGAGTGCACTTTGCCCATTCATTAATTTTCTCTAAGGATAAACCTACTCGTGGGCCTAAGGCAATCATAGCAGCATCACCAATGTCACCCAACTGAGGACGTGGGGGGGCTTTACTGGGTGCTGAAGGACCCCCTCCTTTCCTTGCATCGTATTCAAGGGCTGCAGTTTCCTGTTTTACTTGTTGGGCCAATTCTTCTTTCTCTTGTAATTGCTCAAGGTGCTGCGAACGTTCTACCCCAACTTTATCCATTTCAATTCTAGCCATTTCATACTCGTCGAGATATCTCCTTTTGTCATCGACAGCTTTTTGTTCAAATTTGGATCTTTCTTCCATAGATATACATTTCCATTTCTCAGCTATGTGTCGCTGAGATTCTTGAAATGGTAACTCCGAGTTTTGTTCTTTCAAAAGTGCTTGGGTGTCTGAACTAAATATTAAATAGGCAGATTTTGCATTTTTCACTTGCTTGCAAAGATCCACTTGTGCTCCACCCGATATCGTTTGAATTCCTTCTTGTAATCCGTAATTGTTGGATTTCAAAATCATATGCCCATCAACATTCACTAGTCTAGAACGAATGGTTCGCTTCGTCTTGGTCTCTCGTTGGGCGACAGCCAATGCAACCTTATTCGCTTTGCTGACCTCTCGCTGCTTCCGCTTCTCTTCAAGTGCTTTAACGCTCTCGACTGTAGATTCACCATTCCATGCAGTTCTACCTTGAGACTTAAACGACCGATATTTAAAAAACTCCACGAATTCTTTTTCTTTCCTATCGTTTTCATCTTTGTCATATTGGGATAACAATGCATCTTTCTCACTCTCAACCAAGGCCTTTGAATATTCATCCTCATGCTTCATCTTGGCCCTTTCACGATGTAATGATTTACGCTCATAGTATCCTTTGGCCAGCAGAGATGCTTCTTCAATATCACCGGCTTGCTCGTCATCATATTGCGGTGGCTCAACGTCTCTAACAGCTTCAGATATCATCTCACTAGATACCCACTCCGTTCCATATCCTAGAGTATCAAGAAACTTCCGTAACAGAATTCTAACCAGGGGTCCAGCTTCCGCTTTTGCTTTAAGATATTTCTCTTTTCTCACGCGATTTTCTTCCTCTCTTCTTCGTTGAGCTTCAAGTGCCATTCGAGTTTGCATTTCTAGTTGAATTTTTTCTTGTTCAACTCGTTTCCGCTCCATCTCCTGACGTGCTACCAACGATGCCTGTTGGTTGGCTTCATTCAATAGTTGCTGCTTGATTTGCTCTTGGCGTTTCTGCTCCTCTTGTTGATTCTTCTGTGCCGCAGTTGCAATAGAAGACTGCTTCTGCTGCTCTTGTTCCCACCTGTATCGCTTAAGATGGTCCAAAATATGTGGTGGAACTTGTTGCTTGGCTTTCACTAGTTGAATTCCAAAAGTAACTAAACTGGGATTATACCAGTGAGTATCTCGACTGTTAGCACTGTACCAATAAGATCTTCCATCGGGAGCTTTCGCCTCTATCCATTCTACATGACTGACTTGTTGACGAACTTGTTGTTGTTGCGGCTGACGAACTTGTTGTTGTTGCGGCTGACGCACTGGCTGCTGTTGGAGTAATGATTGTGGCTGCAACAACTGCTGTTGAACTTGTGGATCATACATTATACCATATTGATTGTTTGTTTGCTGCGACGGCTGTTGTTGGGTCATCTGACGAAGTTGATTCTTCATATAGTCGAAGGTACTATTGTTACTAAAGTCACTAGACTGATACAGAGAACTACTATCATAGGCTGCTGGTTTTGATTTATTCTTATACAAAGAATTCATTGCACTTTGGATTTTGGCTTGCAAATCTAATGACTCTGGGAGTGTTGGTTCACTCTGATTCGAAACTATGTCATTTTGATGATCCATCTTCAAGAAATGTATCACACTGATGGTTGAATTCCTGCGGTAACAAGTTTTTCAGGGACGACTTAACGAGGTTCAAGAAAGAGGGTTCAAGAAATGCAGAGGTAAGCAACAAGTAGAGATGTATGAGGGTGAGTCGAGATTGGAATGGGTGAAAATTGGTTGGACACAAGAGAGACGAAGGGAAATGAATCGACAACTTAGAGAACGACAGATATCAGAAGGGCAATACTGATGGGGGCAATAGATACTATTTCAAAAAAGTTATTTGAAAATATCAAGAAGGTCGTGGGAGCGAAGGGTTGGTCTTGTCTCGTTCTTTCTATGTGAACCTAAAAAATAGAGAATTCATTCGTTCATGTATTTTGCTAATGTAATTCATTCACTTTCTTTATTCCTTTTATTTTAACGCTGAAACATCCGAAATCAAGATGCTCGTTAACGGTCATTTTAACGATCGGAACCGTTGACTGAGACGTTTCCAAAATGGTGGGAAAAAATGCAATCACTAGGACTTCTTATCCATTTACCGTAATGATGTATCCTCATTGTTCCACACCATTGTCGAACATGTCAGGTAAAAAGAAAGACACTTCGAATTCAGGAAAAAAACCTGTTTCGGAGATTTCCCGAATAAGTTTTTTC
>Ga0335398_10011143_pt1 | contig 10144 bp, 9 predicted proteins | sample BON03_FD_205742 | JGI IMG/M metagenome (GOLD analysis project Ga0335398, IMG submission 205742) | Freshwater microbial communities from Lake Bonney liftoff mats and glacier meltwater in Antarctica - BON-03 (spades assembly) (version 2) | ecosystem: Environmental > Aquatic > Freshwater > Ice >... | reverse complement strand
CACACACACACACACACACACACACACACACAAACACACACACACCAACAGATGGGCAAGGTGCAAAAGAAGCTAGGACGCCTACACGAAGCACTCTCAAGTTTCAATCAGGCCCTAGACCTCGACCCAAAGAGCGCCAACATGATCAAAGCTCACATTGATCGCCTCCAGGTTCAGTTTGTCTTTGGATGTGTTGTAGTATATTATATTATGTAAATATACGCGCACGCACACCTGGACTTCGACCCGACAAGGGCCAACATGATCAAGGCTCGCATTAATCGCCTCCAGATTCGTTTTCTGGTTGATGTGTTGTATTATATGACATTATATAATATCATGCAAACACATGCACATGCGCACCTGCACCTCGACACGAAGAGCCCCAACATGATCAAAGCTCACGTTGATCGCCTCTAGTTTCATATGTGCAGTATGAATTATAATGTTTTCTATTGTATCATGTGAACACACACACACACACACGCACCTACACATCCGGACCTCAATTCCAAGATCACCAATATGATTGAAGTGATAGCCTTTTGATATGTACATCTATGATATATTATATCATGTAAACACGCACCCACCATGCCCACCGCCCCACACCCCCCGCCACACACACACACATGTACACAAGCACAGAACTACACACTCTACACACACCCGCGCAAACACACATACTCACGCACACACACACACACATAATACTTGCATTCACCTATGTGGGTGGAGGGGCAATCTGACGAGTGTGCTGTTGTGTGTGTGTTCGTGCTGGTGCGTGCGTGCGTGTGTGTGCATGTGTGTGTGCGTGTCAGATGTCGGATTTGAACGAAGACGATTCGATGCTCTGAGAATACCGGAAACAACTCGTATATCTCCACACAATACCTCAATAGAGTGGCCACATTTCCGCACCCAAGTGTCGTAAAATCCGCGTGCAAAAGTGTTGTAATATCCGCGAACGAAGACGATTCAACCCACTAAAGTGCTCACATGTGCTCTCAAATGCATGCACGTCCGAGACTGCCGCAGAAGAGTCAGAGATTTCCGCGAAAGAGTCGTGTATTTCCGTAAATGCTTCGTATATTTCCGCAAGTGATTGGTATATACGTTGGATGCCATCTAGTGTTGATCTCAAGACTTGTCCACTTGCTGTCATCAAGACATGCACGCTTAGAACTTGCGCAAAAGAGTACTGGATATCCGCAACAGACTCGTGGATATGCGCAAAGGAGACCTACAGTTTGCACCATCGAGACACGCGGGTGTACACTTACTGGCAGGAAGTGGTCTAGGCGTGTTGAAAAGAGTCTACAACACACCTACATGGTGGGTGTGCGGCATTGATGCACGTTCGCACGATTCTTCTGCAACGCCCTTTGTCTGTAAATGTGTGTAGTATATATCACACGCATGCAGAGAGAGGAGCGCCAATGCACGCACGGCATTGATGTATGGTCGCGCGATTCGTTTTTAGCGCCCTGTCCCGAAAGAGCCCGGAACAATAGCACTCTACAAATGAATTGGTCTCTTTGACAACCCTACAAATGAGCGTTTCTTCATGTTTGAGCACACGAAATTCGTTGCTTGTTCGCGGCACCGTGTGTACACACACTCATTCACAGCAGTACACACAAGTGTATTCATGCATTCATAACATACATACGTTTCGTGATGTTGGCTTGACTGATGCAGTTCGAATTATCATTATAAAGCCACCTTGTCATGTTTTCTTCCAGCATCGGTTGAAAGGCATTTTTTTTACTTCTTCTTATCTGAGGAGCTTGACTGAGCCTTGGATACAACAGTTTTGGGTACAGCTTTGCCCTACCCCTATAGGGTCATCCCGGGACATAAAAACCACCGACATGACCCAGCCAGCGTGTTTCTAAGCAAATATTTCTATGCGGCATAGAGTTTCTTAACTCATATATCCAGGCGTACATCCAAATTCCAAGCTGCAGTTTCTATCTGCCAGTTTCTATGTCCCGGGATAACCCTGTATTGATTGATGTTACTTGTATCACTCCATAAGAAAGAGTTGTAGCTTTGCTGGAAGTTCTATTTGCTCGAACTATAACCACACAATCATAAACTCTTTCGTGGCACACTCAGGCTGTTTAGTCTGTTTGCACAAGATTGGCGTCATCGTCTCCAAGAAATTCAAGGTGATACCAATTTGAACAACCAGATATTGCAACATATGATGACTTTTGCGACGGCCTCTTTCATGAGGCTCCAGGGCATCTCTCAAGTGTGCATCGACTCTCGCAACAAATTCTTGAATATGACAGATCCCTCGGCATAATCGTGCAGGAATCCACTCTCAGCCGCAGTATGCGGCCTCTTTTCGACGCCGTCCAAATCAACAGCAAGTTTGAAAGGGGGGGTTTACCTTTCAATATCGCGCGTCACGTGCCCTCTGGTGGCTCCTCGATGGACCACTCTCATGTGTACAGTTTGTCTCGACCGGTTCGTGGACAAAGTGAGTTGCTTCTGACACGAATCGGATTAGAGTTGGGGTGATCTCATCAGTTGTCATGCAGGCTCGTCTTCGTTGCACTATTTATTTTGTGGCAACATTTGGTGAATTGTCGTGTCTAAGCATGCATCCCAAGCCTTATCTTTCTATTCAAAACTTTGAAAGTCGAAACGGAAGAAGTGTGACCAAAACAAAGAATAAGCTATTTTTGCGGATTTTGTTTCAAATTTGCCCGGGAAAAAGAGGAATCTTCAGAAGTGACTCTCTTGCGTTTTGCTTTTGGAATCTGGATCGGAACAATTCTCGAGTGCTGGTCGTGGATGATTTTGGAATTAAATTTCGAGGGTGATTCATGAGTGCCATTTTCAACTGGAATATGGGCCGGGAGCAGCAAAACAATAAAACTCTACTTTCAAACTTGAACGGTTGACATTGCAGTCGTTGAAAACAAACCAATAAATTTCGTGGGCGATTTCAAAGTCACGTGGGACCAAGTGGGAAGTTTTGGAGTCAAATGGTGATTTCGGAGTTTTGGATAATTCCACCATGTGGGTGAAATGTCAAGAATGACCCACATGCATGTGGATGCATGTGGGTGAATTTTCGAATTACCCAATTTGAGTCAGTCTTCATCACCAAAAAAACCTCCTGGAGTGGGTGAAATCGGGGTGAGTGGTGGGTGGATTTGTGGCAAATTCGAATTGGATGATTGCCCTTTAGTGGGAGATAGTGGGATAAATTTTCGGGAGATACAATTTCCTTAGTAAGTGATAAATTTTTCCGGGAGAAAATTGAAAATGTGTGGGAAATTTGAATGAATTTACGAAGAGAGTGGTACATTAAAATTTCATCTCCCACTTTTTGACAATATGACATAAAATCTCCAGAAATCAGTTACTTGCCAAAATTCTCCCACTTTTGACTATCATCTCCAACTTTTTGACTTTTTTTCAGGTGGGTGAATCTGGCAAATTTACACACTGGGAAAATTCTACCACAAATTCACCGTGCCACTATATGTGGGTATTTTTGTTAAGAACGACAACGATTCTTAAAACAAGCCCCTCCCCACTTTAGAGCACTTCGAGCCTGAGTCGGAGCTACAGGGGGCTCAGGAAACTGTGGTTTCAGAACTCCAGACCACCATGACGACGAGTTAGACTCGAGCGGTCCCAAAATTCAATCGAACATTTACGCTTAGAAAAGTGAATTTTTGCGGATGCAAACTAGAGTGATTTGACGCATTCTTCCGATTCGGTAGGGTTTGCGTGCCAAAAAAAAGTCGTTTAATGCAGTGCAAAGGGGAAATGGCCAGAAGAAGCAACCTGTGCTGAGTGCGTATAGCATAGAAGGCACGTGATGTGTGCTTTAAACGCACAAGCTTTTGTATTTGAGGTGTAGGAGAACACATCTTAAAGTGTGGGAGCTACATTTGTGACTCGAAACTACTATCCATGATCGAACTACTATAATAATGTATAAAAACAAATCAAGTAAATTCATCGCAATCAAGAAATTGTTTTTGGTGTCTGACCAAAAATACTACTTGTACCTCTACCATTTTCAAATTACTTGATGGGACTTGACCCCATCAAAAAGCACTTTTTTTTTGTAATGTCATAATTCTCCATGTTGTGTTGTCTCACAGATACTCCTTTCACTCTCAACTTATTTCCCTTGTCCATGGGTCTTTTCTTACATGGTTACCATGTCTCCCAATCTCATTTCTCTGTCTCACAGTAACTTGTTCTACCTAGGTGGTGATATGTTCTGGCATTCATTTGTCGTTTGTTGAGTCAATTTTTTTTTCACGTCGTGTCACCTCAGTACATGCACTCATCAAGAGTCTCGTTTATCTGGTTTGTTTTTTCAGAAAAACTTATTCTCAATGTACAACACCAACCACACGTATTGACCACTAACGGTTGTGGTGATTACCGATCGGGTGTGGTGTAAGGCATTCTTTTCAAAGCCATCAACTCTTGCACAGACATTCGCTCCACATCAATGAATTCATCTGGCACACCGCATTCTTAAGTGCTTTGACCTGCTTTCGTTCCGCGATGAAAATCGAGACGTGCCACGGCGACGCTCTTTGTAGCTGATGATGTTTTCACATTGATCACCACAGTAAGCATCGCTGCCGAAGAGCAGAGAGTTGTAAATACTAGTTTTACACACGTCGTCTGCACTTGTCTGATTTCGGCCGGTGCACACCTGCCTCACCCATTCCGCCTCTTGGTGAGTCTCTCTCTCCTTCTCTCTCCCTCTCTCTCTCTCTTCCTCTCCTTCTCTCTCTCTCTCTCTCTCTCTCTCTCTCGTACACACTTGTAACACCAGCCCGCTGCTCGCGGTGTCACGGCGCGTAGCAACAACATACACACACATACACACACACGCACACACACACACACACACACACACACACACACACGAGCGCGCGCACACACATACACACACACACGCGCGCACACACACACACATTGATTGGTGTTGCTTTTAGTACTTCGTAAGAAATAGTCTAGTAGCTTTGCTAGAGGCTCTATGTGCAAACACACACACGCCTGCAATAACTGCGCGCTGTTGGTGGTATCCCGCAGCAACATCAAACACGCACACGCACACGCACCGAGCACTTGTACTCTGACTGAGTATGGCTCTAGTTAACTACATGTCTACAAACAGAACAATCCACACCAAACATGACACATACCCATGCACCTGTATCTAGACCCACGCCACGTAGTCAATCAGAAGCTAGTGGCGAAATGGGATCCAGTGACACACGCTTCTAGTGACTTTTTATGAAAAGGTTTGATCTTTTCACTCACGTGCAAGCGTGGCTCAATTGGTCAGAGCGAGGGAATGTTAATCCTTAGGTCACGGTCGTCGGTTCAATTCCGTTCAAAACCCGAGAACACAAATTCCCATGGATTTCAATTACATAGACCCTCAATCAAAAGTATTAAACTACTGTTGAAAGTGATAACAATCATCATCAAACAGTAACAACGCCAAAACAAAACGGTTCTTCCATGACTCAAAATGTACTGTTTATATGATCCAATAGTACGTTTATTCACCCAAATTGTAATTTGATGTGAAGATAATAGTAATGTTACAAAATGTATGTAGTACTTTGATTACTTTTATTTTGCAAAAAAGCAATTTCTTTGTGTAAAAATATTAGTTTTATTACATCCATATAGTGTTGTGCTTGTTGATAGAAAATAGTAGTTTTGAAGCCCATTAAACTACTAAAGTGTACATGAACAAACTATGAGTATATTTTCCTGACTCGGATGTTGAGCTTTTAGAACAAATCCTTAAAAGTGACATGTTTAAAGGATGAGGAAGAAATACTCCTCTTGTACCTCCAGTCTTCCGTACGTGGCCTGATATACGTATGAAGGTGTAGATTGAACGTAGGAAACGCTGGGAATTGAATCCGATGGAGCACGCCTTGACCTCGCAAATTGATACCCGGGCCATACTTTATGACAAACTGTTAAATTGATGGTACAAAACCGCCCAGATATGTTGAACATCACAGAAACACAACAGCCACAAGATGACAGTACAACTTGTCGACGTGTATTCGAGTCTAGTTGAAGAGGTTGCACGCATCTGCCATGTAGGTTGCACGTATCCGGGTCATACTCCCACCCTGCATCCGTTCCTCAAAGAACTGTTGCACGCATCCGTCAAAAAAGGTCAAACCCTTGCGCGCATCTGTGATTAAAAAGAACCTAGAACAAATCTGATTTTAAAGGACAGGCGCTGACTCGGAGCTGCTGCGGCCCCCAATATCTGTTTACACGGGTCACCCCCGAGTGTGTCGTCTACGATCACTGTCGCTGCGTGTAAGGGGGGAAAGGGCCCTGGCCGCTGAGATCGATAGGGTTGAGGGTTTAGGGAGGAATGGTTCAAAATCGGAGCCAGTGTCCGACATAGTGAGGGGTTGTTTGATATCACCCTATACAGATATTTCAAAATCAGGTGTGCGCTGGGGTCTTTTTTATAATATATCTTTCAAGTTTAGTTACAATAACGGATGCGCACAAGGGTTTGGCCTTTTTTGACGGATGCGCGCAACGATTCTTTGACGAACTGATGCGCACAAGGGTGGGCGTATCACCCGGATGCGCGCAACCTACATGACGGATGCGTGCAACCCCCTTAACCCTCTGTCACGTGCTCGCTCATCGTCTGAATTGGATATCACGGGAGTGCTCATCAGGCTAATGACTTTGCCAACTCCTGGGTACCGGGGCAGATTTTATCATCACCTTTTTCCTTTCTTTCGCCCCTTTGCAGGCACTTGTACAATCTCATGCTCTACTTCTTCAAGTTCTATGCGTGCGTAGAGTGGATTCCTGGAGAGCCTACGCCTGTGCCAGTGCCTTTGGCAATTTCGGGTCCACTGGTTCCTGAAGTCATGTCGAAGACTGGTTCTCGTAATCCCGATCCATCGTGGTCTCCATTGTGCTCCCCTCTAAGTATTCCCTCATTTCACATGCTCTTTCAGAGTAATATCGAACGCGGGTGCTGAGCCAGAAGTAAATGCTGCTAAGTCCATATTATAGCATACACACACGGCTCAGATCCTTGTTCATTAGGCAGAGCATATTGAGGCTTCGAATCACGTTGGTCTGAAAAGATCAGTTGAGATGCTGAATCTGCAGTGCGCTCGGCGTTTTCCTGCTAACCCTGCTAACCCTGCGGATTCAGTGCTTGCAGAGCTCTTCCCCACTGCTCAGTCAGAACCCTTGTTGACAGCTGTGCCAAAGGAAAAAGAATTTTTTTGGTGGCTGAATTATAACCCACTCTCTTTTCTATCCGACTGTTCAGCGCATAAGCTTCTAATCCGCCTTTCAAAGGCAGTTTGGCAGGCTTTTTTCCGCAGGAGCCTTCGAGCACCCATTCCCACGATGCTAGCTCATGCAGTAGCCTGCACTAAGTGTGCCTACAGAATGGCCATTGATCCTTTGGGTGATCATGTTCTCATTGCAAGAAACACACGGGCTGCATCGGTGGTCACAGCCACCTCAAGGATGTAACCTAACTCGCAATTCAAAATGGCAAACCTAACCCGCAATTCAAAGATCAGTTCTGTATGTGTCCATCACAAAAAAACATGCCAAAAAGGATAGTTTGTCAAATTTTCAAACTATAATCTGGAAATCACTCTATTTTTTGTACTTGTATAGTTTAAGACAAACTATACAATTGATTTTCAAAAACAAATATATTAATATAGTTTAAATTGATCTGAGTATAGTTTGCACAAAAATCAGACTAAATTATATAGTTTGACTTTTCAAAAGTATAGTTTGCAAGAAAATCAGACTAAGTTGTATACTTTAAATCATACAAAGTATTGTTTGTAAAAATCAAACCAAATCATATAGTTTGAACTTGAAATTGATGTTGATATAGTTTGAAAATAATGTGAATATGGTTTACTGTGCACATGATGTAGAGTTTATAAAAGGCGTGCATGGCGGTGCACCGCACAACCAGCACTTTGTTTCAAATCATCGTGTCACAACCAACACTAAGGACCCTATGATTATAATTTATTTCACAGTATGAATAGTCTCCTAACTTTGGTATAAGCCAACTTGAGACCCAATGTGAAATAGTTTTCGAGCCACTACTGATTCGTTTGTTTGTTTGTTTCTTGCTTGGGGGTAAAGAACCCAACATTTGATACTGTCCCGGACCGTTATCCACCTACCAGTTATGGACCCTCTACTAGTTTAAAAACAGTCCAAAGACCCCCTCCCGAGATCCTTGTTCCCCCTGTCCTTGAAGTGAAGATTGCTTTTATTATTGCTCAGAAAGAAATCATGTAGTAGTTTTACTTGGAACTCTCAAGGTGCAGTCTTTGATATTCACCGAAGTGAGTGACTGTGGTTTGCTGATTGTTGTCACATCTTCTACTCTTCTCAAAAGCAAAGACATGTTAAAAGGAAAAAGCAGTTAGTCCAAAATCTCGTCCCGCCTCTTAACATATTTATACACATGTGTACTTTGTACACATATATGAATATATGTATGCCGAGATTTGGTCCATCTGGATTCTTCGGGCCCTCCAGGTGTCTCATCCCGACTCCTGGGCGCACATCCAAGTACCCCATCTGTGTAGTGTGTGTGTGTGCGTGCGTTTACAAACACACACACTCACATACACTCCCACCCGCATGAAACATAGAGAAGACACAGACAACACCCCTATCTTTCCTTCTATCAAAAATAAGCCCCCACGCCAAGCAACAAGCGCTCTCATAGACTAGTTGAACCCCCTCATCCTCATTCCCCAATTCTACATGAAACAAACTGCACATACATGCGTTATAGAGACATAGTTGGACATGGATTGCCTAAACTATACGCGGCCGTGGTAAACTATACGGAACAGATTTTGTCCCTCATATATGTATGTCTGGGTTGTCCTTCCTTTTTTGACGGAGGGGCCAAAAAATAGAGTTTGAACCTACACTCAAACAGCAGACACATTGTATCGAAAGAACACACACATTGTATCGAACAATGTGTCTATAGTTGAAGGCATCCATACAGAGCGACATACGCTGGTTTAAACACTATTGTTTGGCCTCGCCGCCAGGAAACTGAAGACAAACTGTATCAAAGAGTCAAATACAACTCTGTACAGTTCTTTGAACCAATTTATATAGTTTGTGTCCAATGACAGACACTAAGTACAAAAAAATATATATTTGTAATTATCTGAACGTGTAAATGTCGATTTTTAAACTTCGATTTACCAATGCGCTACTCTAGATTCATTACAGTCGCAAATATCATCAATCTTTGATGATTTAATATTAGTATCATCAGTCCAATTCAATCTATTATTGATTTGTTGCTCTTGCATGTAGTCCGAATAATTGTTCTCAGTTGTGAAAAATTTTGTTTGCCGGGAGTTTAAGGTTTTCTGCGAACCCATTTTTAAGACTGATTTTTGAAACTGTGGCCTCCACTGTCTGCCGCTCCCCGGCCGTCAGGGGGTAGGGCATGGCCTCCATCATCGGCTTCGATGGACCCTGGCACTGGGATCTCGCTCTCGCCCGGGTCCTGCCGGCGCTCTCTGCCTCACAGGATGCCAGAAATTCCTGCAGAAATTCAAATACTGTGGCAGAAAACGAACCTCGCACTCTTTCTCTTGCTCTCTCGCTCGCTCTCTCGCGCGCTCTCTCTCTCTCTCTCTCTCTCTAACACACAACCATTTGTGTTTGTGCTTCGTCTGGCGCGCTCGCTGTTCCTTTCGCATCGCGCACGCACGCTTCTCTCTCTCTCTCTCTCTCTCTTACACACACACATACACACACACACACACACACACACAAACACAAACACAAACACAAACACACAACAGGAGCGCGAAACTCTGAGCGAAGCTACACGCAGAGTGATTCGATGCTCTCTTTCACGCGCGCAATGTCTCTCACGTGCGTGCTCGCGCGCACGCTATATGCAGAGTGATTTGACGCTCTTTTTCGCGCGCGCAGACACACATACACTCTCTCTCTCTCTTTCTCTTTTGCTCTCTCTCTCTCTCTCTCTCTCTCTCTCTCTCACACACACACACACACACGCACACATATACACACACACACACACAAAAAGCGC
>Ga0335398_10011139_pt1 | contig 10145 bp, 15 predicted proteins | sample BON03_FD_205742 | JGI IMG/M metagenome (GOLD analysis project Ga0335398, IMG submission 205742) | Freshwater microbial communities from Lake Bonney liftoff mats and glacier meltwater in Antarctica - BON-03 (spades assembly) (version 2) | ecosystem: Environmental > Aquatic > Freshwater > Ice >... | reverse complement strand
CGTTCTCTTCCCGCGATTGCACCACCGCCAGGGAGGCGCCGTCTTCCCCACACTTAGCTTCTGCTTGGGCGTAACTCATCATTTTCCCAAAGATCCGCGCGAAGCACGACCCCTTCAATTCAGAGTAATGCTCAGGGCAAGAACCTTGCAGCCCAATGCCGACCCCGCCGCTCATGACCACACCAGTGCTTAGCCCGGCGGACGACATGACCTGAGGGAGGAGAAGAGGGAGGGGAGGAGGGAGGGGTAGGGTGAGTCACGGAAGGAGGGGGTGCACGAGGAGCAGATAGAGGGGAGGAAAGACGACATCGCCACGTACCTGCAGGGGAGCACTAGCGCCCATGAGCGTATTGATGTGATCGCGCAGGTGAGGGTTGCTCATTCGGTAGTCGTATGTCAGCTGCCGTAGGAGCTGCAGGACCGGATCAAGCTGTTGTTTGAGTGGGTTAGGGAGGAGGGAGGGAGGGAGGGTGAGAAAAAGAGAATGGGTATTACCTCCAGTCGAGAAGGCAGAGCGTTTCCATGATTGTCACCTGATTATAAATCAAGGCTTTAAAGATGCAATGAACAGGATAGTACATACACACACGTACCTGGCCAGCGAAAGCCACGGTATAGTAGGCCCCGTCCCGCGAGCCGCAGCAGGCATAGACGAAGCAGTAGGACTTGTCCGGGCTGCAGGGGTAGTCGCACAAATCGTCTTTCACCTGGAGGATAAGGAGGAGACAGAGGGTGGAGAGAGACAACGAACGATGAGAGTAGGACGAGATGTGCGGAGCTTTTCGTTTCGGTTCCCCGGTGCGCAAGGGTATGTGCAACGGAGCTCCACCCCCCCACCCAACCCCATCTTTTACCAAGTCTATTTCACGCACCTTGAAGAAAGCAGACGGGTAGTTATTTCCACAATGGCAGGTGGTGAGAGAGGTTGCCGAGACGGTGAAGCGTTGGCTTGCGCAAAAGACCTGGCAGACGCGATTGTCTAGTTCGACGGCAGGATAGGTCTTGCTTAGCAAGGGCTCAAACTTGGAGAAGCAGCCCTCCGTCTTCCCCAGGTTGTCTTGCGCTGCCGTCGAGCCCGATACCTGTCGGGGGAAGGGAATGCGAGGATGAGAATGAGACGGTGAAAAAAGGGAGGTCAATTTTGCGGGTTCGAAGGGTGGGTGGGTGAGGGGAGGGAAGGGGCTGAGGGAGGGGTTTCCGGCTCAACACCCGTGCCCACAGTGCAGCACCACAATTCCCAGCTCTACGGTCGTCTGCCTACGGACCAGGGCCGCTTTGCATACACGCTAGCAGGGGTCTTTTGCCTTCCGCATTCCAAACCCCACTCCGCCGTCTCCCTAGAAGCAGCACCCCCACCTTCTTGCAAGCACCCCCCCTATTCAAGCCACGTACCGTGTCTGCCCCAATGCTGTACATCTGGGCGCTCACAGGCGAAGGCAAGAGGCACTTCAGCACCAACAGCATGTGTAGTAGCGGGAGCCACCACCGAGATGACGATGATGCGGGGAGTGAGCGCGACGGCGCTCGTATTCTGGCCACTGGCGCCGCCGCGGCTGCGGGATCTGGCCTCGCTGCTTCTGGCACTGCATATGAATGAGGCGACACGTCTGCCAGGGGTAGTCCATCCTGTCCTCTCCTTCTGCACCCCGGCGTGGTGGGGGGCCCGGCATGATGCGGTAGTTCTGGTGGTGCTGGCAGTGCGAAGAAAGGAGGCATGGGCCGTGCCGGGCCCATGCGAGGCGCCACGGCTGGCGGCACCGCGGCCTCCATAGGTCGTTTCCGCCCTATCCAAGGGCAGCTCCTGTGATCATATGCGTGTGTAGGTTGGTTCATGAGGGTTAGTGGGTGCTGGTGAATGTGCATGGGAGTGCTAGTTGCTTATGGTGCCAAAGACCACCGATGAAACGGCCTCAAACCGACTGCCTCAAACCGCCTCAAACGCGTACGTTGGCGCTTCTCCGAAGAGGTCATCAGCACTTCCGTCTCTGCCTTTTTCCCTGCCGTCGTGTCGAAGCAGCCTTTTTTCTGTTTCTCGATTCTTTCTGACTCCCTAAAGCCAGCAAACAGAACACAGCTCTGTGTTGCCTGCGCAGGCATGCCTAGCAGGAGCGACGTGCCTTGACTCACAGTCCACCACCAACCCTCTCAATCACAAGCAGAGACCTTTCTTTTTCTTCGTAAAACCAGCCGCAACGCTTCTACCTATGACGACCATGTACCAGCGCGTCACACTTTGCGCCGCCCCACCACCACTGCCCTGCGCCGCCGTGCCTTTTCCACGCGCCCTGAGCCGGTACGTACCATGCATGTGTGAGAGGAGGGACAGACAGCGTTACTTGCCTTTTGTCGTTTGTGCTGGTTAGTTGCCGCTTTTCTGCCCCCTAGCACCACTCCCTCCTCTACCTACATGTCTCAGACAGACGACTCCTGTAATCCCACGGCCAGTCGTCCCTCCCTCCCTCCCCTCCCTCCCTCTCCTTCCGTTCTCGTGCCCTGCTTGACTTCTTCCCCTCCACCCCCTCACCCCTTCTCCTTACTCAAGGTTACGACGAGTGACACCATGGCCCAGCATCCCTACTTGACGATGCTTGCTGGCATGACCGCGGGCTACTTTGTGGCGATGTACCTTGAGCGGACCAAGTACAAGGACGAGTTTGTGCGCGACGAGCGTCATAAGCTGGTGCTGGCCGTGCCGGGCGTTTCCAAGTGAGGATATGCCTTTTGGTGGGCGTGAAGTAAAGAAGATAGGGGAAGCAGCATGCATTAAGTCAACAAAGAAGGAGGTATTGTTGGTGAGAGGAAAAAGGATGCACATAGAGAGGTCGTGGAGGGTAGTGGGGTAAGAGGGCAAGGAGAGAGTAGAAAGCAAGATGTACAGAAAAGTAGACTCACAACCCCGGCAGAAAGAGCTAAAGGAAAAAGAAAGACTCTATAAAAGAACGAGCAAAGTTTCTTACTTTATTTACATTTCACTCACTCACTTTTGCTATCTACAGACATGCACCCATTTCGCTTCTCCTCTCTTCTTATCTCTTCTTTCCCTTTACACAAAAGCCTCGACACCCGCATGCCCCCTCCCCCGCGCTCTCCCCTCATTCCCTCGCCCGTGCTTGCCCACCCGCTTCGCCGCTTTCGCCCCATACCCGATAAGCACAATCCTTCGTCCCAACCTCGGTGAGCTCCAAGAACGCCCGAATCCTCGCCTTCTTCTCTGCGATCCAACCCCTCATCTCCTCCAGAGAATAAGGAAATTCCTCATCCTTCATTCTCGAGATACTCGTTTTCAACTCATCAACCACGGCCGGAACGACGCCGTGCGTAGGGCCGCAATCAGTGACCTCTGGCTCCCCCTCCGCGATCGGGAACAGCCTATCGATCATGGGCATCAAACGTTCGTATGCTACCCTCCCACGCCGCACGCTGAGGTGCTCCTCCCAGTCCTCCTCGCCAGATCCGCCCTTGAGAGAAGCAAACATATCTGCCGCTGAACAGCTCTCCTTCTTCCCAAGAACACCTCTCCTCAGGCCTTTGAGCTCCACAAACGTCTCCCAGTTTATCCCTCATTGTTGCAGAATGAGATCCGCCGTGTGAGCCGCGCTTCTATACTCCTCCTGCTCCAAGGCCTGGATCTGGAGGATTTTTTTAAAAAGTGCATATACGTACCTACGCGACCAGTGCCGCGTAGCGTGCCCCCCTTGAAGCAAAAGTCAAGGGGAATGGCCCGCGTGTCATCCACCATTCTGTTCGTCTCGAGATCCACCATAACGTACCACCCACTACACTCTTGCAGAAACAACACGTACGTGCCTTCGAGGAGAGGTCGGATGTCGTCAATTGTCGTGTTGTTCCCCCGCAGCCGCACGCGCCTCGGGGTGCTGGAGGCGGAGGCGGGGGCCGGACCCTCGCCGACCTGACCTGCTTCTTCCTCCTTATCCTCGTCTTCGTCTCCCAGCTCTTCTCCTTCCACCTCATGCCCATTCTGCTGGTTTTGGTGATTCTGCTCGTCCTCGGCTTCCTCCTCAGCATCATCGTCCATGCCCTCCTCTTCATCCTGGCCCTCCTGGGTTTCTTCTTCGTCGCCGACACCCTCCTAGTGCTGCTGCTGCTGCTGCTGCTGCTGCTGCTGCTGCTGCTGCTGTTGCTCTTCCTCCTCCTCCTCCCCCTCTTCTCCCTCCATTCCTTCCCCGACCTCCGCCGCTGACCTGGACGCCGCCGCCGCGGCCGCCGCATCCGCTTTCTCCTTGGCCGTTGCGCGCCCCTCGTTTCTTAAATAAGCGCATCTCGAGGAGCGCGATATCAGCGCGTCTCGAGGAGCGCGATATCATGTTGAAGGACGTATCCGGAACCTGTGGATAATGGCTAGGTGTTCCAAGGCCATAGAGGGGAATTCCCGCACGGCCCCGAGAGACGCATCCCATCGGCCACTAAAGAGGGTAAGAGAGCCGCCTTCTTTGAAGGGGAGGAGGATGGCGAAGTCCGCGCCATCTGGGTAGCTGAAGGGGTCGCCTAATTTAATCGGAGCTCTTGCATCGAAGGCGTCGTCTTCGTTGTCGTCCTTCGGTTGCTCTTGCGTTGTTATGACTGTAAAAGGAGCCTGTGTGGTGGTGGTGTGTGTTGGGTTTGGGAGAGGAGGATGAGAGAAGAGAAGAAAAAAGAACAGGGAGGAGGATCGTGCGATGCACACGATTGCCGACAGGCCGCAGCAAAATGCAAAAACAGGCCTAAAATTAAAATATCAACAGAAACGCAGTCTGCTCTTGATGCATGCGCATGGCGGGCGCTGAATGATTATTTACAGAACACATGTCCTGTTGTGCTTTCCTAGCCCCACACTCTGTACACACAATCCTCCCAATTTCATTGAGCTCCAAACACTCCCGAATGCCCTCCTTGATCTTCGCAATTATTCCTCTCAAATACTCCAGCGAGTGCAGCTCTAAAACCGCCCAGCACTTTATTTTTCACAATCGGTCTGTCCAGCCAATTCTTCTCGTTCTCGTCCATTGCCGGGGCGGTGCCCCACGGGCCGCAGTCAGGGACCCCACGCTCCCCTTCCGGGCGCGGAAACAGTCCCTGGACCGAGGGCATGAGCGCCTCGAGACACTCGCGCCGCTCAATGAGGTGCCCGACAAGATCCAGCCCCCCACCTCCTACGAATTCTTCGTAGCGCATACCGACGCGGCGCTCAAAACCGTCCAGCACCGGGGCCACATGCCAATACTTTTCCTTCTCCTGTGCCTGGACCTTGCGGTAGTAGCTTTCTAGTGACACGTGCGGTGCTTGGCCGCGTGGATTGCCCCACGAAATAGGGAACCTAGGATGGATGGCCTCATTACCCTCCACAATTCGGTTCGTCTCGAGATCGACCACGATGTACCAGCTCGTGGGCTCGTGAAGAAATATAATGTAAGGACTATCAAGGAGAGAACGGACGTCGTTGACTTTTCATGTTGTCCCCCCGCAACGTCACGATTGTAGGGGCGGCAGCAATCGCGGGGGCCGCCTCCTTCTCCTCCACCTCCTCCTCTCTCTCCCCCTCCTCCTCGTCGTCGTCGTTATCTCCTGCCTCGTCTCCAGCCGCCGCCGCCGCCTCCTCCTCCTCCTCCTCCTTAACCTCCTCCTCTTCGTCGTGCCCGGTCTCGTCGTCTTCGTCGGTGGCGATGGCGACAAGCCTCCTCTTCCTCTTGCTCTTCCTCCCCTTCCTCGTCCTCTTCCTCGCCCTCTTCTTCTTCGACTGCTTCCGCTGCCGCGGCTGCCGCCCTTTGCTTTGCCCCGTAAGCTCTCGAGGAAGGCGACTTTGCACGGAAGTAGGTGTCGGGGTGACCGGCGATGATGGCCAAATGCTCCAAAGCCATGCCGCGCTGCTCACGCAAGCCTCCCAGAGACGAATCCCAGTTCCCGCAGAAAGGATGAGGGCGACCGGTGATGCCTAGTGTCCTTGTTTCCTCGCTTGCGCTAGACACAGCATTGCAAGAGGGGATGATAGAAGTAACAAGAGAGGGGCATAGGGGCATAGGGGTAGCAATAATATGATGATTAAGAGACCAGTGGAACAACGGCAAAACGCAGCCTTTTTGCACCCCCCAAACGCACCACAACCGCAGGATGATTATAACTGCATTTTGCTGCAAAACAAATGGCTACGCACCCACGAAGCTATTTCTGGCTAGTAAATGCGCCTTTCCGCATATGGTAGACATATTTTGGGGTCTCAAGCGTGGCCCATTCGCCTTTTTGGCCGCTGCTCAAATTGGCAGACGCACGTGGCCTCGAAGAAAACTGCGCTGGCGTGTTGTTCCTGCTCCTTTTGTTTGCCCACAGGCCCGCTTTCTTGCCCTACAGTCCACGATTGGCGTCGTACGAGGCACTCATTCTCCCATACAACTCACGCCCACCACAGGTTTTCTTCTTGTTGGCCTTGGACGTTGTCCAATCAAAGCAAACATGGCAGCCGCAGCACCAGCAGCAGCACAAGCCACGTCCTGCCCCCGCCGGCGGAGGCAACGGGGCAGCAGCATGGCCCCTGCAGCACCGCTCCGCGTCCTGCTCCCCCTGGTCCTGCTAGTGGGTACGGTGAATGCCTTTGTCGTGCGCCCCTCCGGCGCGCCCGTCGTCGCCGGTGCCTCCACACGACTTGCCTCGAGGAGTGCTGCTGCCGTCGCTCCCAGCACGAGCACTAGGATGATGGCCACCAACAACAACAAGGCCAGCAGCAGGTCCCGCGGGAGGTTCCTGGGCCGCTTCTTCCGGCGAACTGTCGGCACGGTAAGCGCTTTCATTGGTTTGGGCGTGGCGCCGCTGCCGAGGCAGGTGGTGGAGGAAGCATTAGCAGACCCTGAGGCGGCCTTGCAGCAGCTCAAGACCATGGACGTGGGTGCCACCATCCGCGACGGGGCGGGGGACCTGTGGCGGAGTTTTGAAAATGGCGACTTTGCATACCAATCGGGCAATGACAACTATGAATCGACCTTGAGTGCGTTTTTGGCCTCGGTGCAAGCGTCCGTGGCACGGGCGGGGGAGGTGGACGTGGGGGCCGTGACAGAGCTACTGAAATCGGGGGAGATTTTGCAGGCCTTGAACCAGGCGACGGGAATTGATGCCTCGGCGACGAATGACGCATTGCAAGCCAAGGGTGCTGAGTGGCTGGCGGCGTTTGATGGTCGAGTGGAGGAAGCGGCGCAGGGCTTGGGTGACTTGCTGGGGGGGAGCGATGGAGGGGTTTTGCCACCTGGGTTGGCCTCGCAGGATATTGTAAGGATTGTTGCTTCGTTTTTGAAGCAGGCGGCGGTGAATCCTGCTATGAGGTTACAGACGGAGGAAACGCTGGCTGCTGTGTTGGTGTCGGGCTTGGGGTTGGCGGCGGCGAAGGCGTTGTTTTTCTCGAAGCCGAGCGCGGGGGCCTTGATGAAGAGCCCTCCGCTTGTGTATGATTCTGTGTTGATCGATGCGTATTTTGGGGCGCGCCCCGGAAAGGTCTTAGCGAGGCTTGTGAGAGGGTTGAGTGCTAGTAGTGGGTTTTTGTCGGGGCTGCTGATGGATTATGTTCTGGGGACAAAGGAGGAGAATGCGGAGAAGCGGGCGATTCAAGTCAAGGTGCTCATCACGGAGTTGGGCCCTGTTTTCATTAAGGTCGCGCAGCTTATTAGTGTGAGACCTGATATTGTTGGTCCTGTCTATCTGAAGCAGCTACAGCTACTGCAGGATCAGGTGAAACCCTTCTCCTCCATCAAGGCCACCAAGATCATTGCTGCGAACTTACCCAAAGGCACCAAGCTCACAGACGTGTACAAGGACCCAGTAAATTCTTTCAGAGAGCCAGTCGCAGCAGCAAGCTTAGGACAGGTGTATAAGGCCGAGCTGTTGGACGGGACGGAGGTAGCGGTGAAGGTGCAGAGGCCGAATATGCTTGAAAATATCACCTTGGATTTGTATACTGTCCGATTATTGTGTAATATTGGGAAGACCATCCCGAAGTTCGCGGCGAGCTGTGCTAGTTTTATTGAGGTGCTGAATAATTGGGGGGGGAGGTTCCAGCAGGAGATTGATTACGTTCAAGAGAAGAGGAATACCCGGAAGTTTGCTGAGGCCATGGGGGCGTGTGCCTTGGTGAAGGACGCGATTGTCGTCCCCGAGGTTTTTGATTCCTTGTCGACGCGGGATGTGCTGGTCACGTCCTGGATTGATGGCCGGAAGATCAATTCGTTTAATAAGGATGATCCGGCGGAGAATTTGCAGTTGCAGAAGATTTTGGCGGTGATGTTGAATTCGTATTTGGTCCAGTTGTTGGATACGGGAATTTTGCACGCGGTACGTTATTTTTCCTGGTTTGTGGAGGGGGATGGATGGGTGAGAAGGGAGGGTTTGTTCGAAGGACTATTTGGTTCTGTCGTTGGCTCGCTTCTGTGTGTGGAGATAAGTTTTTGTCGCGCGAGCTTTGATCTAGATGCACACTCTTACCGCCCCTCCCTCCCACCCTCCCTCCCACCAAACCCACAGGACCCGCACGCTGGCAACTTCCTCGTCACCCCCGACGGGCGCCTTGCCATTCTCGACCACGGCCTCGTCACGGAGATTGAAGCGGACCGACGATTGGCCTTGATTGAGTATGTGGCGCACTTGACGGCGCAAGATTGGGAGGTGCGTTTTTAAATTTTTGTGTTTCGTAGTATAGAAGATCTTGTTTTGTTGCTCCTCTTTCTCTCCTGCCTTTATAGTTGTTTTCGTTTGCTTGACATACCTGACCTGCTTGCATTATGTCGACGCTCCTCGCTCACTCACCTCCCTTCCTCCCTCTTTCCCTCCCTCCCTCCGTCCCCAGGCCACCGTCTGCGACCTGGTCCGCCTCGGCTTCATCCCCCAAGAAATTGCGGACGATAAGAAGAAGCTCGGCATCGTCGCCCCTATCCTTGGGTCTGTCCTGGAGCAGCTCAGCAATGGCGGAGGGGCCAAGGCTGTGAATGTAGACGAGATTGGCGACCAGGTTGAGAGTCTTGCGGAGCAGTACCCTCTGACGATTCCCCCTTGGTTTGGGCTGATTGTGCGAGCGTTCTCGGCCATTGAAGGGTTGGGTTTAGGTCTTGATCCGAGCTATTCTATCGTTAATCAATGCTTCCCCTTCCTCGCCCGGCGCCTGCTCACCGACGACTCCCCCCGGGTGCGCGCAGCACTCAAGTCTTTCCTGTACGGGAGCGAGCAGCAACTCAAGGTCGAACGAGTAAATGACATGATTGAGGGCTATCGAAATTTTACCAATTCTTTTGATGAGATGGCTGCGACGGTCGGAGGGGCACCCTTGCCTTCTTCCTTCTCCTCGGCCTTGACCCCCTTGCCTAACACGAGGGAGGGCCTTTTGACCCTGGCTAGCAGTGCTGCTGGTGCAGGTGGAGGAAGCGGGGGAGGGAAGGCTTATTTGGAGTTTGATAAGCCGACGATGGAGGTGTTGCAGATTCTTTTCGACAAGGATGGGAATTTTGTGCAGGAGCTCGTGACGGATGAGTTGGTTAGGATGGCGGATGCGGCGATTAAGGAGGTGACGGGCTTGGTGGCTCGCCGGGCGAAGAGCACGCCGCTGGCGCTTTCGAACTTCATTCGTCGGCCTACTGCTGGGGGGCCGTTGGGGACCCTGGCCTTGCTTCCCTTCCTCCCTTTGATGACGTTGCTGGGCATTATCACGGCCTTGGCTGAACGAGCGGAGACTTTGTCGCAATTGACGGAGGAGGATCGAGAGAGCCTCAAGACGCTGCGCTTGCTCTTGGGGGTGGTTGCCGTGCAACCCACCATGGACGGCAGCAGCAGCAGCAGCAGCAGTAGCAGCAGAAGCAATTCTTCCCCCTTCCCCTTCCCTCCCCCCCCTCCCTTCCTTTTCCCCCTTCCCGGCCGCAGCAGCAGCAGTGGGACTTTCCCTTTTCCCTTCCCCTTGCCCTCTTCCCCTTTTGGGTCTCCTGCGAACAGCGCCGCTTTTATAGAGAGTGCTTTAGGGATGTGCAGGCAGGTGTTGCCTGAAATTGCACCGGGGGTAGCTGCGATAGGGAGGAGGTTTTTAAGTCAGTTGACGGGGAGGATTTTGAATCGGTTGGCGGATGAGTTGGACGGGCCGGGGAATAGGTTGTAGGGTTGAGGAGGAGGGAGGGAGGGAGGGAGGGAGG
>Ga0335398_10011138_pt1 | contig 10145 bp, 9 predicted proteins | sample BON03_FD_205742 | JGI IMG/M metagenome (GOLD analysis project Ga0335398, IMG submission 205742) | Freshwater microbial communities from Lake Bonney liftoff mats and glacier meltwater in Antarctica - BON-03 (spades assembly) (version 2) | ecosystem: Environmental > Aquatic > Freshwater > Ice >... | reverse complement strand
TACTGGCACACGTCATACTAGAAGCTATAAGTGCGAATAAGGTACTAGTACTAAGCAAGTTCTAACTGTGAATGTTCAGAAAAATCTCTGTGAATAGCTCAAAACAACCTTGGACGACCTCGGCCTCGGGTTCACCCTAACCCTTAACCCGAGCCCACTCAAGTCGAGACCACCGTTGTTAACCGTTGTTGCGGAAACCACGGATAGGGAGGGATAAGGGGGATTTCCATCATGTTTGCGATTTGTGGTTGCTCGCCCCCTCCCTTCCGTGAAACCAAGTCTGTGATCGGAGTGTGGCCCGAGTCGGAGTGTGGCCCGAGTCGGCCGAGGCCCTGAACGAGCAGGCCGAGGCCTCGAGGCCGGCAGGCCGAGGCCGCAAGGCCGGCAGGCCGAGGCCGCGAGGTCGGCAGGCCGAGGCCGCGAGGCCGGCAGGCCGAGGCCGGCAGGCCGACCGGTCGAGGCCGGCAGGCCGACAGGCTGGTGCGCCCAGGGTTGTGCGCCCCCTCCAAGGCGTGCGCACCGAGGTCGAGGTGTGCGCCCCAAGGCGTGCGCCCCAAGGCGTGCGCACCAAGGTCGAGGTGTGCACCCCAAGGCGTGCGCCCCAAGGCGTGCGCACCGAGGTCGGGGTGTGCGCCCCAAGGCGTGCACCCCAAGGCGTGCACACCGAGGTCGAGGTGTGCGCCCGGTGCCCGGGGGGACTTGTCCTCGGTCCAAAGTTTCCTAGAGCCGAGCTCCGGGCGTGCACTGGTCCGGCCATGGCTCGGTGGGAAGACCCCATTATCCCCAGGTCAGTGCCCACAGCGACGCCCCAGTGGTCAATCGAGCGGCGGCTGGCCGCGCTACACGGTTGCGCTTGACCCGGCGCCGTGGACCCGGACAAGCCATCGACGCACCCTTTTACAGCGGCGAGCTGCCATTGGCGGGTGAACCGGTGCCCAAGGGGGAGGCGGCCTCTAGGGGTGAGTCGGTTGGCCTATAGGGGGCCTTGGGGTGCCGTTTCCGGAACGCGGCGATCCGTTCCCCGGCTTTCAACGCCAGCGAGGAGATCAACGGGAGCTGTTTGAGCGACCAGGCCATGAAGCGCGCGCGTTGGTGAGACGCAAAGTTGTAGCCGCCCAGATCCGCGCGCAGCTGCCGGTTTAGCATTGTCGCCATGTAGAAGAGGGACACCACCAGCCCAACGACGAACCCCCCGGGCCCGAACAAGGACTCCGCGGCGACCGTGATTGCGGCGCTACCGGAGCCGGTCGCGAAGGCGTGCATGAGGCCTTCGACGAAGTCGCCCTCCATCCCGACCATCACCTTTCCTTGCTGCAGGCCGTGGCCTTCGAGCTCTTTGATGAGGGCCTTTGGGTCTTGGAAGGAACCCAAGAGGAGTTTCACGGTCCAGTGCGCGAGCTTTGCCTTGTTTACCGACGGGCTGCCTTGCTCTTGCTTGAGCTCGGTGAGGTTCTCGGCAATGACCCGACGGACGATCGAGTAGGCGAAGGAGAGGGTCACCGATGGGCCCATCAACGCCGCAGTATGCCCTGCTGCCGCCAGGGCCTGTACCCCCGCTTGAGCGGCATCGGCGGCGCTGTTCAGCCCCGTTTGGACAGTATCGGCGGCGGCGTCCAGCCCCGTATGGCCGGCATCGGCGGCGCTCCTCAGCCCAGTTTTAACGGCATCGGCAATGGTGTGTAACGCGTCTGTCGGTGTGGTGCTGTCCGTCGGAGTGGCATAGAACGCCCGCGTGGCCGCCTCTAATGTATCATGAGTCGCTTTTTGGGCTCCGGCTGCACTCTCATACACTTGCTTGATGGCCTTCTCCGTTGTCCACGTGTATCCAGTATATCCATCAATTTGCCCCATCACATCCCGCTGTACCAGCTCGAAATTATCGGCGCCCACATGCTTCCCTGGCGCGGGAACGACATTGTTCCGTCTCATCCAGTTCAACGACTCCGGATCCAACGGCGTGCCGTGGGGTCGTAGCTGTCCAATGAGCTTTGAGTAGTGCTCTTCCGAAATAGTTTGGGGTGTCCCGTTGTGCGCATCTTTGGCACGCAAAAACTGGGACATATCCTTGAAGGCTCGCAAAGTGGCCCGATCCGCCTCGCGCGAGCTTCTGTGTGCCTTGTTCAATGCATCACGAAGCCCCGTGTGTGACAGAGCGGGGGTGTCCACTTCCGCAGCACCGTCGATGCCGTGATGAGCGGCAACGCCCACCCCCGACTGAGTGGCATCAGTGGTGAACCCGGCACCGACCGGCGAATGGACCGGGGGAAGTGGGGGAAGCCCATTTCTAGCTCGTCTAGCCGCATCTTGGGCCCCTTGCGCCATCAACGAGGCTTTGCGAATGGCCTCCTCCGTTGTCCACGTGGTTCCCCATAAATCCTCGCCAGACATTATGCCCACTTCCTGCTGTTGCATCATCATAAAATAATGTTGGTGAGACCCTGGCGCGGGGATTATATGATGCTCTCTAATCCAGTTCAGTGATTTCACGTTGAAATCTGTCCCTTTGGGGTTGATATACGCAACGAGCTTCGAGAATTGCTCGTCGGAGAGACCTGGGGTGTCCCGTTATTGTTGAATTTCTCCTGGAGAAACTGCAACTGCATGGTTTTGGCGTCGGTTGCGTCACCCACCAACTTTTCATAATTCTCGATCGACGGGGCCAACTGTGCAGAATCGGTATCAATCACCCGCTGCGTGTCCGGTGTCACTGGGTTAACCCCGGTCCACCGTATCGACGTGGCCATGTCCCGTGGGTTTGACACGGCCAAGGACTGCGACGCGGGGGGACGCTGCGACTCCAGGCGGCTTCCGCAGGTGTTGCACCTGAAGTCGCCGCTGCGCAACCAACCGGGCGAGGTGGAGGTGCTCATCAGCAAGCGCTGCCTGCCACGCGCCCCGTGCCCGACGGTCGCCCCCCCGCGCCGCACGTTTACCGTGGGCCCGCGCCGCCAACCTACTGTGGCCCCGGGCCGCGTGTTTGTCGCGGCCCCGCGCCGCGTGTTTACTGTGGCCCCGCGCCGCGTGATTACCGTGGCCCCGCGCCACGTGCCGCGGCCGGCGGCGGGGCCAGCCCCGTGGAGCGCCTGCAGCGCCGTGGCGACTCGCATCGGCACCGTCGCCGCCGCCGCGCAGGCCGGTCTGTTGCGCCGACTGGGCAGCGCGCCGGCTCGCGCCGCCGCGCAGGGCCCGTCCACGGCGTAGGGAAAGGGGGGGGGGGTCCGCAGCCGCAGCCGCCGGCGGAGTCGCGCGCCGCTCGGGGTGCGCTCCCGCCTCGGCGCCACACGGGGGTTAAGGGTTGACCCGTGCGACGCATGGGAGTGCGGGGGGTTAGGGGGTGGTGTACCAGGTGAGTCGGGCCGCGCGCACCGCCCCGGCGGCGCCCGGCCACGCCTAGCCCGCGAAGCACTCGGGCCCTCGCTGTCGCGACTTGTTGCGTCATGGAACGAGTGGACCGCGGGGCGGGGGGCGCCCGTCGGTCCACCGGGGGGGGGAAGGCCAAGCGGTGCAGCTCGGACCAACCACGCGCCGGCTCGGCACCCATGGCCGCTTCGAATACCGGGAGCAGCCTGGGGTCCGCCACGAGCGCTCGGGACAAGCCGGCCGGGGACAAGTCCGCGAGGCGCCCCTCCACGACCCGGTGTGCCAGCACCAACAACTGCAGGCTCGCGTGGCACGGGAAGGCGACGATGTCCACGGCCCCGAGCCCCTCGCAGAGGTGCTGGAGCGTCTGCTGCTCGGCCGGCGACGCGCTCCCCGGCGCTCGGCACACCGTCATCGAGCTCAGCGCCGCCACGTTTGTGTACATGTATTTGATGCAATGCACGTCTGCGGAGGTGGCGCCACAGGTGTGGCGCATTTTGAGCACCTGGGTTCCAGTACACGTGGTGGGCTGCACCCAGGGCCGAGCCCAGTCGTCGGCGACCAGCTGGCCGGCCGCCGAGAGCAGCGTGTGTTTGGTGATTGGGGTGGTGAAGGCGGCGGCTGGAAAGAACCGGAGGGTGAACCACTCGTCGTTCAGGGCGGTGTAGGAGGGGGAGGGCCCGAGCTCGAACGCACCGGGGTGCAACGCCAACGCGCCCTCGATGTGCCGTTTGCGGACCAACTCGGTCGCATAGGGACGTCCTTGGGGTCCCAGTACACGACGGCGCCCGAGGGGTCATTGGGTTGGGCCAGCCGCGCCGGCATGGCCTTGAAGACGTGTGCAAACCCGCTGGCGTCGGTCACGCGTACCGTGTCACCGACTTCCTGCACTCAGGCCCTCGCCGCCGCGCCTTGTCGGGCCACGGAACGAGTGGGCTGCGGGGCGGGGGAGGCCCGTCGGTCCACCGGGGGGGGGAAGGCCAAGCGGTGCAGCTCGGCCCAACCACGCGCCGGCATGGCGCCCATGGCCGCTTCGAATACCGGGAGCAGCCTGGGGTCCGCCACGAGCGCTCGGGACAAGCCGGCCGGGGACAAGTCCGTGAGGCGCCCCTCCACGACCCGGTGTGCCAGCACCACCAACTGCAGGCCCGCGTGGCACGGGAAGGCGACGATGCCCACGGCCCCGAGCCCCTTGCAGAGGCGCCAGAGCGTCTGCTGCTCGGCCGGCGACGCGCTCCCTGGCGCTCCGCACACCGTCATCGAGCTCAGCGCCGCCACGTTTGTGTACATGTATTTGATGCAATGCACGTCTGCGGAGGTGGCGCCACAGGTGTGGCGCATTTTGAGCACCTGGGTTCCAGTCCACGTGGTGGGCTGCACCCGGGGCCGAGCCCAGTCGTCGGCGACCAGCTGGCCGGCCGCCGAGAGCAGCGTGTGTTTGGTGATTGGGGTGGTGAAGGCGGCGGCTGGAAAGAACCGGAGGGTGAACCACTCGTCGTTCAGGGCGGCGTAGGAGGGGGAGGGCCCGAGCTCGAACGCACCGGGGTGCAACGCCAACGCGCCCTCGATGTGCCATTTGCGGACCAACCCGGTCGCATAGGGACGGTCCTTGGGGTCCCAGTACACGACGGCGCCCGAGGGGTCGTTGGGTTGGGCCAGCCGCGCCGGCATGGCCTTGAAGACGTGTGCAAACCCGCTGGCGTCGGTCACGCGTACCGTGTCACCGACTTCCTGCACTCGGGCCCTCGCCGCCGCGCCTTGTCGGGCCACGGAACGAGTGGGCTGCGGGGCGGGGGAGGCCCGTCGGTCCACCGGGGGGGGGAAGGCCGAGCGGTGCAGCTCCGCCCAACCACGCGCCGGCTCGGCACCCATGGCCGCTTCGAATACCGGGAGCAGCCTGGGGTCCGCCACGAGCGCTCGGGACAAGCCGGCCGGGGACAAGTCCGCGAGGCGCCCCTCCACGACCCGGTGTGCCAGCACCAACAACTGCAGGCTCGCGTGGCACGGGAAGGCGACGATGTCCACGGCCCCGAGCCCCTCGCAGAGGTGCTGGAGCGTCTGCTGCTCGGCCGGCGACGCGCTCCCCGGCGCTCGGCACACCGTCATCGAGCTCAGCGCCGCCACGTTTGTGTACATGTATTTGATGCAATGCACGTCTGCGGAGGTGGCGCCACAGGTGTGGCGCATTTTGGGGAGATGGGCTCCAGTAATCCTGGTGGGCTGCACCCAAGGCCGAGCCCAGTCGTCGGCGACCAGCTCGCCGAACGCCGAGAGCAGCGTGTGTTTCATGATAGGGGTGGTGAAGGCGGCGGCTGGAAAAAAGTGGGGCGTGAACCAATTGTCGTTCAAGGCGGTGTAGGTGGGGGAGGAATCGAGGTCAGGTTAACCTCGGGTTAACCCTTAACCCTAACCCTCTGGGTTGGCCGCGCGCGCACCTGCTGCGCTCGCTGCGCTCGCTGCGCTCCCTGCGCTCGGCCAGTACTCCCGCCCACAAGCGTGATCCGTGGCAGGGTGGGTCAACCCGTGGAAGCCTCCATCGATGGTGCAACCGCACGCGCGAGTGCACCCGTGCGCGCTCGACCAGAGACGCCCGAGGGGACCGGCAGCTGCGCCGCGGTGCACGGCCATGGCACGTGACCCTGGCACGCGCATGCACACGGCCATGGCACGTGACCCTGGCACGCGCATGCGCACGGCCTCGAGCTGCGCCGTGGCGTGTGGCACGAACTCGGCGCTCGGCCCGCGACACCCGGGAGGACCGGCAGCTGCGCCGTGGCGCACGCGCCCGATCGACACCCGAGGGGACCGACCATGGCACGCAACCACGGCGCGCGCACAACTACCGAGGATCCGATGCGTCGGGTTAACCGCGCGCGCCGAGTGCACCTCGGGGAGGCAGGCCCGTGCAAGCACGAGCGCATCCGCGCCGAGTGGGGGGGGGGGGGGCAAGAGTTGGGCTCTCTCTGCGCTCGCTGCGCTCGCTGCGCTCGCCGCGCTCGCTGCGCTCGCTGCGCTCGACGCGCTCGACGCGCTCACGGCGCTCGCTGCGCTCGGCGCTCGCTGCGCTCGGCGCTCGCTGCGCTCGGCGCGCTCACGGCGCTCGGCGCTCGCTGCGCTCGCGGCGCTCGCTGCGCCCGCCGCGCTCGATGCGCTCGCTGCGCTCGGCGCTCAACCAGTCCTGAGTGCGCCCCCTTCGGGTCTGGTCCACAACTCTAGGCCACGGCTCAAGGTCAGTGGCGAACCCACGGCGAGCGCGGCGAGCGCGGCGAGCACGGCCGATGGATCGACCCGTGGGCGACCTGTCTGTGCCACTGGCAACAGAGTGTTCACTGCGCACAGGATTGCAGTTCGCACCCTCACGTCGATGCGACTCATGAAGATTTCTGAGTGCGACACAAAAAAGTTTACGGACAGACCCTAACCCTAACCCCCAAGGCAACAGTCGGTCACCCCAAACACATCGCAAGTCTGTTTTGTCTGTGTGCGACGCCAACCCTCACACCCCCCCCCCTCCCGGGGGCGCCGTGTCCCAAACTGGGGGGCCCATGACACCCCCCCGAAACGAACCCGACCCCCCCCCTCCTTCCGCACCGGGGCGGCCGGGGGGCGCGGCCTGCTGCGGCCTGGCCGGCGGGCCGAACGAGGGCGCAGAGGGGCAGCCGCGTGCGCGTGCGCGCGCCCTGCCCGCCGCCGCCCGCGCCGTGCAGCCGGCGTGTGAGTTTGGAGTTGGGGTTAGGGTTAGGGTCAACCCTCGGGGGGGGGCGGCCCAGGCCCCCGTCGCAAGTCGCCCTTGGAAGGTCCAGTGCCGCTCGCCGGTCCGCCGCAGGTTCACCTTGAACCGGAAGCCGAAGATGATCGACTCGAAGGGCGGGTCGACTGCGAACTTCAGCATGCGGAAGAAGTTTACAGTGGGCGCGGGGGAGTTGAGGTCAAGCAGCACGGCCGCGGCCTTGGTCTGGTCCGGGAAGGGGTCTGGGGTGGCCGGGTCGTAGACGGGCATCGCATCGCGCCCGGCGGCGACGGGGGCAGCGGGGGGGTGGAGCAGCTGGACCGGCAACGCGGGCGGGCCGGGCTCGTCTTCGTTGGGCTCGTACTCGGGCTCCTCGGGCTCCTCGGGCTCCTCGGGCTCCTCGGGCTCGTCCGCGTCAGGCTCGTCCTCGCCCTCGTCATGCTCGCCCTCCTCGGCCTCGGGCACGTTGGGGTCGACGGTGCCACCTGCTAGCTCGTCGTCCTGGGGGGTCGGCTCGTCGCCGCTCGGAGGGAGCAGCTCGAGCTGACCGCTCTCCTGGTGCTCCGGCTCGGGCTCGGACTCGCCCGCCGAGTCGTTTGGATCGGTCTCGGTGTCGGTGTCGGTGTCGGTGTCGGTGTCGGTGACGGTGTCGGTGTCAGTGCCGGTGTCGGTGCCGGTGCCGGTGTCGGTCTCGGTCTCGGTTCCGGTGTCGGGCTCAGGCTCGGGCTCGGTCTCGGTGTCGGTGTCGGTGTCGGTCTCGGCCTCCGGCTCGGGCGAGTCGCGTCCGCAGCCCCCCTCCGAAGTAGACTTGTCCGACTCGGCCTCCGAATCGATCTCGGGCTCGGGCGAGTCGCGTCCGGAGCCCCCCTCCGAAGTAGAGGTGTCCGACTCAGCCTCAGAATCGGTCTCGGGCTCGGACGAGTCGCGTCCGGAGCCCCCCTCCGAACTCGAGTTGGCCGACTTGGCCTCGGCCTCGGCCTCGGCCTCGGCCTCGGGATCAGCCTCGGGATCGGCCTCGGACTCGGACCTGGACGCGAGCGAGGACGCGGGCGAGGACGCGGGCGCGGGCGCGAGCTCGGCGTTGCACTCGGGTTGGGTAAACCCACTCGACGGGGGCAGCTCGTCCCCACGCTCGGCCGGCTCGGCGCTCCGAGGAGGGGGGACGAACGGGCTGAAGTGCAAGCCGCGGCGGTCGTAGTTGACCACCGAATAGTGGCCTGGGCGGGCGGCCTCTGGGCGCGCACCCACTGCAGCAGCTTGAGGTGGCCGCCCCAGGCCGCGGCCATGCAGGTCGACGTGTCCCATGGGGCGGGCGGGACCTGGGCGCGAACCCACTGCAGCAGCGCGAGGTGGCCACCTAGGACCGCATAGGTGCAGGTCAACCCCCATGGGGCGGGCGGGCTCAGGGCGCGCGCCCACTGCAGCAGCGCGAGGTGGCCACCCATGCCCGCGAACGTGCAGATGAACCATCAATCCCCGTGGCTGACCAGCAGGGGAAACAGTTGCACCCAACCGCGAGCGGAGGCCAGTTCAAGTCCAGGGCGATGGAAGAGCGGTTGGCCTGGGTAGGGCTCCACACCGCGCAAGCACAGGGCGGTCGAGACAAACTGGATTTGGACGACCATCGGCGCACGTGGTCCCATTGCACACACCGGGACCGGGCCCCGAAGCGCCGCGCGAACGCGCTGGCACGTGGCGAGCATGCACGCGGCGGCCTGCGGCTGGTCGATCGCAGTCAACACCATGGCAAAGGTATCGTCGGGCATGCTCATGAGGTCGCCGGCGTCGCCGTTGCCGCCGTTGCCGGTGGCCGCACCCAGCCCTGTGCGGCGGGGGGGGGGCGTGGGGTCAGCTCGCGCCCACCAGCGACGCCCACACGGCATTGGCTCGGGCAAACGCTCGCCTGAGACCAGCGTGCGCTTGCCCTGGCGCCCGTCCCCCGCTCCGATGGAGCAGCTCGAGTCCATGGCTGACACCTATGGTCCTGGTCAGACATTGCAACTGGGTGAGAGGCGGCCGCGCTTCACCGCCCCCGCGCTTCACCGCCCGGGCGGCGGGCAGTGGCGGGCGGCCGCCCGGGCGGCCAAGGCTGGCGCAGCGGCAGGCACAGCGGCAGAGCGGCAGGCGCATGGGCAGAGCGGCAGCAGGGGCAGAGCGCCGAACCTGAGCGTTTCGGGCCAACGCGCTGGACTGGTCAACTACTAATGAAACCGACTGTGGCAATGGCAATGGCGAAGCCAGTTCACGTGAAATCAACATTTAGGGTCTGTCCGTAATTTTTTTTTAAATGGTTAATAGAAGAAGCGACACCGACTTAGGCAATGTGTCGCACTCAGAAATCTTCAAGAGTCGCATCGACGTGGGGGTGCGAACTGCAACCCTGTGCGCAGTGAACACTCTGTTGCCAGTGGCACAGACAGGTCGCCCACGGGTCGATCCATCCCTTCAGGGCCGTGCTCGAGCGCATGGCCCTGTTGTTGTGGAGCGGCGGCCCTTGGCGCACGCTGGGCGCTGGCTACACCACTGTCTTCCAAACGTTCACCAAGTGGACTGCGGCGGACGTCTTCGAGCGCGCCTACGCCGCCGTGCTGCGCCTCGAGAGACGGCCGCTCAAGCGCAACGTGCGCGTCGAGTGCATCGACTCGTCGTATGTCAAGAGTATTTACGGCCGTGGGGATGTGGAAATGCTGATGTGGATGCGCGGGCTGGCCACTCCGTCCCCCATGGGGCCCACCACCGGTATTTTGCACAGGTGATGGAAATTCTCCTTATCCTTAGGGGGTGTTGCTGCACCAGACGGCAACCCCCTATGATGATGATGAGGAGGGGTACTGTAGTTTTGGTGTCTGGGAGAGAGGTTGAGTACAGTGAGCGCAGTCCATCCAGCTTTATTGGTTTGAGTACGGGTGGATGTGTTGCCGATAGTAGTAGTAGTTGTGGTGGGGGGCGTGCGCCTCCTTCTCCCTCCTCTTTTGAGAGCGCGAGGGTATGCACTGTTATTGGTTTGTGGGTGATTATTAGCAGGTTGGTGTAAGGTAGTAGGAGGGTAGCCGCC
>Ga0335398_10011134_pt1 | contig 10148 bp, 15 predicted proteins | sample BON03_FD_205742 | JGI IMG/M metagenome (GOLD analysis project Ga0335398, IMG submission 205742) | Freshwater microbial communities from Lake Bonney liftoff mats and glacier meltwater in Antarctica - BON-03 (spades assembly) (version 2) | ecosystem: Environmental > Aquatic > Freshwater > Ice >... | reverse complement strand
AAAATGTACATATGAACGCACGCAAAGCACGTCTGAAACGACGGCGCGGCAGCGACTGTGCGGGAAGCCCAACTTGACACCAAGAAGCTCTGCCCTTCTCCCTGTCCGCATCATGACAGCGCGCCGTCCAGACCACATCCGCTTATCTGCACTGGTGCGGAGCCGATCCACCCAGTTCATTGTCCAGCTCCCAGCTTGGCCATGTCCTATTTTTGAGTGTTTATTAAGGAGTAACCTCAGCAAGAGGAGTAAGAAATATTAAAATCGAAAGACACCCAGTTTGCAGCTGTTAAGCTCCCCAAATGTCTAGAGGGGGCCCACAACACCTACGACAGATCTTGTAATAATTTTACTATGTATATGTACACATGCACACTCAGAGCACAAGGCAAGGAAAGACACAGAAGAGAGAGAAAAAAAGCTGGGGGGGGGCAGAGAGACAGATGCGCAGATCGAGAGATTTTACTATTCATATGTACACGCACTCACCAACGGTACACGATAGACGAAGAAAGAGAGAGAGTGAGGGGAAGAGAGAGTAAAAGAGGGACAGAGAGAGAAAGAGAGAGAGAGAGAGAGAGAGAGAGAGAACGAGAGAGCGAGAGCGAGAGTGAGAGCGACAGCGACAGCGACAGCGAGGCCCACAACACCTACAGGAAAAATACGCTAAATTTATACTGCTCTTTTTTAGTGATACAAACCGGTAAATTAAAGCCGGTTTTTATATGGAGCGAGAAGCCGGTATTACTAGCTTTACTAAGTAATCTGACAATACCGTTACCGGCCTCATATCCGGTTTCGTACTAAATGGCGCGAGATAAGTTGAGTAATTTTTTGTGGGACAGATTTTTAGTAAACTTTTTTCTTTTTTTGGCCCACGAAGTTTGCATGAACCACGAACATGAAGATTTCCTGCTTTGTGCCTCTGCCCGTGGGTGATCACTCCCAAGGGGGTGACCTCCCTCCCAACACAGGAGGCGAAGTATGCTTTTTCGGGTTTTATTCCAACAAACAAACAAACAGACAAACAAATCCGATCAAGAGACTGAGGCGGGAAGTCACTGTCAGGCTGATATGCCAGACCTCACCTGTATTCCTCCTGATCAACATGATCAAGACTGGGCGCTCCTGCGCGGTATGGTCATTACCTTGATTGATGAGGTCAAGAATTCAGATGCGTCAACTGACGTCAACGACTCAATCGAAGATGTCAATGATTTCTTTGTCACGGGCTCCGCCACTGCTGCTGTGAATTCTATCGACCTTTCAAGCGCAGAGATAGCTGACAGGGAGATCAAGATAATAAAAAGATATGGAAGACTTGCACTGTTCCCTTTCCCAAGGACAAGAATCCTCTCGACGAGTGGCGTCGCAGTGCTGTGCATCTTTCAAGTTTCCCTTGGTTGGGTGTGTTGGCGAGGCGTGTACTTGCTATTCCTGCAACTTCAACAGCTCATAAGCGCTTGTTTTCAACAGCGGGTAACGTGATGACTAAGAAACGTTCAAGTCTCACGTGTGACAACATGGAGGAGTTAGTCTATCTCCACGAGGTTGGCCACAGGTGCTGGATTGGGAGGCGTTCAAGAAAATGCACTTGGAGTGATTTTTTTTTGAATCAATGAAACACATTACCTTCAATGTCTTCTCTTGTCTCTTGTTTTTTGACTCTGAAACTCCATCTGAATGATTGTGACTTTGACTCTCGCCCGCTGTTTCTCGTCTCTCTTTTTGCTTCTCTATACATACACATACACATACACATATTGTTACTATTATTGTATACTATATTTCCTGGTCCTGGTCCTGGGGGATGTTGCTGTGGCAGTCATCGAGTGACCTGTCATCCATACCGTGTAATTGTGGCAGCGCAACGTACTCCGCTTGCGCAGCGATGAACTCTTCAGCCTCAGTCAGTAGTTCTTGATCCACTTCCTGTCCTGCAGGGTCGTGGTCTGATGTAGTGTGGTACGACGTTGGCAGCAGATGCAATACCGCTGTAGGTGTGATCTCCTCCACCCGATTACCGAGCCCGTACCACGAAGATGACCACCACCTATTGGAGATCATCCTTGATCTTCCTTTTGGTTTTCCAATAAACAACATAATCTCTCTCTCTCTGACCACCACCAAGGGCACCAGGCACTGGTGCCGTCGTTCCCCAGCATTTGATCGCGGGAAGCGAGGGCCACCAGGAGTGAGTTGTCCGTGGAGCTCGCTGTGCCCTCAACTACGCGAGTCATGACTTCGCGTTCTGCGTGTTCGAGTCTCACAGGAAGTCGGATGTCGCTGGAGGCTGCATACTGCAGTGCTACCTCATGTTGTTCGCTCATTCAATTTCCAATCGTCCTCGATCCTCGTGGGAGTCTGTATTCATGGTCGAGGTTGGTCAGTGGGGTCATTGCGTACATGACGATGAAAAACTGCGCCATGAGCACAGTGAATTGCACGGGACTCCAACGTAAGCGGTGCAGGCAGGAGTGCGTGTCGTCCAGCACGTTACAGAACTGAGTCGTGACCGCGGTACCCAATTTGCCATACTTGATCGACCATAGGTTTTGCTTGTGCTTGCTGTTGTCGGCTCCCATCGACCACCACGCGGATGCCTTCTGTGCAGGCCTGCCTGAGTCTTGTGGCAAGTCTTGGCACGGTGCTCTCGCATCATTGCGAGCAGCTAGTGACGTACCCTGTTGCGCAGGAGGCTGTACTGTGCCTTCTGGGGAACTGTATGTGGTGTCGTGATTGTGCGCTGCACCTGGTGGAGGCTGTAGAAAGACATGGTCTAAGGGACCAAACGCCAGACCATAGCGGATGAATACCTCCTCATCAGGCGCCACAGATTGATTGCCTGCGATTACTACCAAGTGCTCCCCGTCTCGAGTCAGTACCGACACCCCCGTGAGAAGTGTGGCATTGCTGTGTTGTGCAGCCGCACCATGCCATATGCCGATGTCGCCGTTGGTGCTGCTGTTCCACGCCTGATACTGTGCCAGGGTGGAGCCTCTAGCGTCATGACGAAAACACATGCCTTCGCCGTGTCGTTGCAGTCTTGTCGGGCCATATGCCAAGACAGCCACTATCTGAAACGGCGCAATCGCATGCGCTGTCATATTAAATAGGCTGTTACCGTGGCCTATGGTTGATGGCAGTACCGAAGTGCGCACGGGGATTATTGTGTGTATATCCCGCAAGAGCAGTTGTGCAACGTGACGGTGCAAGTCTTCAAATCCTGCATGTCGTCGTTCTTCCGTGGACAGCTCTGTCAGTGGCACTGGTGACTCCGGGGTGAGAGGCCGTGTAGTGCCTTCACGCCATCTCGCAGTGAAGTTGTCTGGCAGCGGTGCACGTGACCGTACCATAGAATGTGGACGTCAGGAGGCTGGGTTCATGGGCGCGAATGTTGCCGCAGATTGTAGCAATCCTGCAACCTGTCGATTTGGCGCCAAGGGTGTCACAGGGACTGGCATCAGGCGTGTGAAAGTGGAACTATAGGGACCGTATTGAGAGCATGCAACAACGTCGACATACGTGACAGGTAAGGCATCTGGAGTCGCGGGTAAAGTTTGCTCGTCCCAAGCGTATTCACAGTCGTCGCTGGGAGTTCCGATCTTTAAATTTCTGTTCATCCGGTCGAGGTAATCTGCATCTCTTGCCTCTCGTTCTGCTTCAGTGTCATCATGTGCGCTGACTCCTGCCACCCACTTCGGAACCAACGCATCAAACTCGTGGGGAGCACGCTGCGAAGTGTTGGCCCTTGTGTTAGCAGCTCTGTCTGCGCTAATTGGTGCATTGCTTTTGTCGCTTGGGGTCAAAGCATATCTTGACAGCGCTGGACTAGGCGTGCTTTCGTCTGTATCAACTGATGTCAGTGACACTTCTAGACAGGGCGCACCCAGCCCCCACGCTTGTTCGTTCAGCCTGTATTTTGTGGCGCCACTCCTTGGGGTGTGTGTCATAAGTTGGAATCGTTCCTGCTGGTGTAGGCACTCAAAGTGCCACATCTGAATGATTTGTCACTGCCAAAACCGGCACCGGCCTGAGTTCCGGTTAAAGCGTCTTTTAGTACCAGTGACGCAATCATGACACTTTACAGACACCGGTCCACGAAACAGTTTGTATCACTACTGTTTTTTGTACTTGCTGGCAGTTTAAAGTCGTACCAACTCACACAACCACAAAACCAATCGAGTTCGTGGAATGGACCGGTTCGTGGACTGTGGTACATTTGTAACTGTAGTTTTGAACTCCCTCCCCCCTGCTTCGCGCCCCCACCCTCCCCCCTCAGCTACCATCCTCCCCTCCACCTTCCTCCCACTCCCACCTCCTTCCCGCCCATGCACGTCCTGTCCCTGTACTGACATGCACGCCCTTAAAGTCGTACCAACTCACACAACCTCAAAACTTCGTGGACTGGACAGGTTCGTGGACTGTTGTACATTTGGACCGTTGTTTTTGTATGCGTTGCGCAGCACCAGCGGCCTCAGGCTCCACCCGTGCACATCGGCCAGACAACAAGACATGCTCATCCATTTCCTGGTTGCGCATGATAGTACATCGTGCCCGGCCTTGCGTACACAACACGACAATTCTGCAACAATTGCATATCGAGGTCACGATCTCCCTCCCCAGCGCTTGGAAATGTAGCCTATTGACAACACGACAGGTCGCTGCGGCAGCAGGACGCATCACATGAAGGCTGTCAGATTTGCTCTCACCCCACCCTCCTTCCTTCTTCCACTTTTTGTTTGCAGTCTGTGACCGAAAAACACACACCTTCGATCAAGAGTAACAACAACGCAAAGGGAAAAGGAAAGCAAGTGCAGGCGATTGTCAAGGTGGTTTGCAGCGACAATGAGGCCGAGAATGAAAGCGACGAGAAAAGCCAAGAAAAGCCGCAGCGCAAGAAACAAGACAAGCGCAAGCGTGTGGCTAAGGTGAATGTTCCTGGAAAAGGAAAGGCAGAAGCCAGTAGTGACGAAAACGAGTCTGGTGGTGTCGGCCGCAAGAGCAGCAGCGGCAGCGGTGGCGGCGGCGGAGGTGGCAGTTCTCACTCGGATGTCAAAGGAGTCGGTACTGATAATGAGATCGAAAGCGAGAACGAGGACAGTTCTTGCAAACTCAAAAGGAGCAAGGGCAATGCAGGACGCACGGTTTCTGTTAATTTCAACGAAAAAACGTCCAAGAAGGAGAGTGCTCCTTTAGGATTGCCCATGCACACTTCGACCTTGGCCAGGGCCACTTCCTTTCTTCCAGAAAGTGACAGTGAGATCAGTGACAACGAAAATGAATTGGAAGTTGATTAGATCAACCGTGTTGTGATGTGAATTCTATTTACTCGCAACATTTTTACAGCGTATGCATAATGTCAACTCGTCATGTCAACTTATCATGTCAACTCATCATGTCAAGTCTTCATGTCAACTCTTCATTTCAACCAGAAGGGGGAACGCCCATCTTTCCGGAGACCATCAGGCAGTGTCAGGCGCTTATCCCTGTCAAGGGCTTGGATACTAATTCCCAGGACCCGCTCGAATGTTTTCAAGGTGTCAGCACGCTGTGTCTGGCATTCCATTTCGTTTTGTATATACAACAGATGCGTGCAACTGCACAATTCTGCCACGTGTTGGTGATATGTTTCGCGCAATGCCCCCATGTCGATTGATTTCTCACAAAGTTGAGACCCAGGGCTGGGACGGTCACTCTCCATTGGTGTAGTAGACACGCTGTCCCTGAACACGGGTCCCACCAGCAAGATATGAGGGAAACTCCTGTTTCGTTTTCAGAGTATCCACTTTATGAAACAACCTTTATTTTTGCTGCGGAGATGAGACTTCTTCATGTCCACGGTGGCGGTGGTCTTTGTCAAAAGAAACACCTGATTTTTTGTAGAAACACCTGATTACGGGCTGGATGGGCCATCCCCCCGCCTCCGTCTCTCTTTCCTGCATGCCCAAGTGACGCGTTCGTGGACGGTTGGCAAGCCAGTCAAAATCGACGCGTCGAAAACAATCCTCAAATTGAGAATTGCATTTTGCTCGTGTTTGAAACGAGTCTATTTCGGGCGAAATTTGCTTTAAAAGGCACGACAATGTGTTCACCACCATTTCCAACATTTCAACAGGACCGCACACACGATCGTGCATGCTTTGAAATGCTTCAGTTTTTGACTGAAAACAACATTCCAGTGACTCGCACACGAGCACGTTCGTCGAGGACCACTGTCGCAAACAGCAACGCTGTCCTGCTGAATACTCGGCGGGTGGCCTCAGAGCCGCGCGTATCTTTGCATAGCAAGGAGACTGTGTATTCTACCCAATCGTCAATGTCTCTCAGCAGAATTGGGCTCGGACGTTTAACAAGCACTGTGGCGCCTGTTGATTCGTTGGCTTCTGCCGTCGATAGTGCTGGAACCAACAAAAGCTACGTCTTGGACAGTGAACTTGGCAACAGTATTGACCTTTCGTCGTGTTACGGTGCGACGCGCCAGGACTACACCGTTGGCAGTATCAACCACATCTCTGAAAGTGAAGATGAGCTGGTATAATTTCCGCCTAGTGTGTGTGTGGGGTGTGTGAATGTGAATGGTATGGTGACTGGTGAAATTGTTACAGGAGGACGCGAACGAACAAGATGCAGCGGCATTGAAGGAGTCTTCAAGCCTGAAGCGCGGTGTCGATGGAGAAGGACCTGTTCTCACCATTTTTGGGTCTAAATTGACGAAGGCACGCAAAGCAGAGGCACACAGGAAGAAGCAGGATCTCAAGAAGACAAATAAAAAGTCAAGGGACAACGAGGATGCGGATCTTGGCGAAGGGTCTGGCAAAAATCCTCGCAAAAACAGCCGTGGTGGAGGAGGGCAGGGCGATGACAAAGGTGACAGAGAAGGTGGTGGAAAAAATAATAAGAAAGGCGGGGGTGCAGCGGAAGAGGAAGAAATGGCGGAAGAGGAACAACTGGCGGAAAAAGAAGAAGCGGTGGAAGAGGAAGAACGGGCAGAAGGGGGTGAGATGGAAAAGGCGCAGAAAGAGGATGGCAAGAAGGGCAACGCAGTGGATAGCGAAACTCAAGACGAGGCGCAGGACCAGGCTGGTAGTGCCAAGACGCCCAAGAAACGCAAGAGGAGCAGGAAACGCCACGGAGGAAAGGTTGTATTGGCAAAAAAATCTGGAAAGGAAAAGGCTGACGATAAACAAGGAAGTTTCAATATGGTAGAACCCAAAAAGGTTGTCAAACAGATGACGGACGACAAGGATGCGAGAAACCCAGAAAGTTCTGATGATTCTGATACGGAGGGCGCGTCACAATAGTCGCGCAAAAAGAGCAAGAAGGTCGGGGAAAAGAGCATGGTAAATGAAAAGACCAAATCCGACAAGTAGAAAAAGAAAGAAGAGGAGGATGAAGACGAAGATGAAGACGATGACGAAGGCGATGACGGAGAAGGCAGTCATTCCACATACAAGCCCGGAACGATTTTCTGCCCGAACTGCAACAAGTACAACAAATGGACAATCAACACTGGATCTTTCAAGAAGCGGAAGAACCAATACTATGAGAAGTCCTGCAAAGAGTGCGACCAAGTCGTGAGTTTGATTGAGCAGCAGAGAGCCAAGGCCGCCGAAAAAAGGAAGATAGAAGCGCCTCGTGCCCATACACGCTCCAGTGTGGAAGCACACATCAGGACCAACTGGAAACTCACTCATCATAAGGTGTGATTACTTGGCATCGACTCTATTCGCCACAAGACACCTTGTGGAAAACACAGTCGAGCTACGGAGTGCGCTCGTAGCAAAGTTTATATTTTCCAGAACAGTTTACGGAATCATAAGAAAAGGAATGTTCATACATTCGATGTACATAATTTCCTCAAACATTAACACACTCAACAACACTGGACGAAATCAAAGCCCAGTCAGGATTCTCATCTGGACACTGTATGGCAACATGAGTCTGTAGACGTGTCTATTATGTGACGGCATCTTATATGCTTCACAGTTTTAAATTTTCAAAAATAAATGGCAATCAACCTCCTCGTAACGGACTTTTTCGTATGCTCACACCGACTGCATGACATAAATTTACGCGACCACAAAACTTGTGTAAACACGCAGCACGACATAGGACTATGTCGACGAAAGGGTGCATTTTTGGCGCTTTCTATACAGTATACTGCTCCCGGAAAAAGCGGATGTCAGTGCTGTCAAATCATATATAAGGATTAAAACCCCCATTGAGCATACAAGCATGCCCCCTTATCGAGAGAATGACATTCTTCCGGGTCATCTGCGAATGATAGCAAAGGTTGTCAAATCGCAACTTAAAGACTTTGTGCACAATTACGTGGTTAGTTCTGCGGTGAAGTCTCATGATAATTACACACCACAAATGCTCGTGGACAATGAGCTGCGTGTACGGGTCTTGACGGGAGAGTATACAGTTGGCGTGTTTTTGGGACTGATGGAACAGGACCCTGCAGACTCCGTGCTGGATGTCAACAAAATCAGTCGTTTCCAACTACTGCACCCCCCCCAGGCCATGCTAGACAGTCTTCTTGCTCTGCATAAACAGGACGCATCGCGATTTTCCTCCATCATTCACGCGCCTGTGCGGAAGATGATGCGTGAAAATACATTGCACGAGTGGGGGAAGCACCACCCTCAGTGGCGGCAGCATTCCCAAAACGCGCAGAGCGAGGACTCTAGAATTCACGCTCATTTGAAAGACTCTATCTGTTTTCTTGAAAAACTTCGACAATCGGTCAACGGTGGACACTAACATATTCGCGAATCGTGTCATGTCCTGTGTCTTGGTGTGCAATCGTCATCGAGAAGTTGTCAGTTTCTGTGAGAGGGGTGTGATTGCACCAGTTGTTCGCTTGTGGATTTTATTACAACCAATACCAAAAAGAAGGCCGTGTTGACAGTGCCGAATGCCACACGTTTATGTAGCACATGCACTGTCCACTGGAGTCGCGTAGGACGACATGTAAATCTTATATAGAATGTATAAAATGATTAAAATCTGCACGATGTTGGTCATGATAAGAGGCCAGTCCGTGCGTAAAAATCCGTACACAAGCCGCAGACTCCCTGCGAGCAAAATCGAAACAAACGAAGTCACGCTGAGGTCGTGTGTGCCTCCACCATTGTGGATTTTCACCGCCTGTGGAACCAGGTTGAAAAGCGACACAAAGACAGCACAAAATCCAATCACTTCTGTCGCCAGGTTCATCCTGCAATCGTATGTGTCTGGATGTAAATGTATGTGCATATGCACAGTCTTATATATTTCACACCAGTGTTTGTAAGACTACCCGCATCGTGTTCGCGACACACCAGCAATGGAAAACACGGCTGCACGATTACATGCTCTCGAGCATGTCCAGAATATTCTACTTATGATTTAACCCTTGCGAACTCCCACAACTTTTGCTAGGTAGCATTGCATATGATACACAGGCACGATGATGTTGTCCATTGCATCACCTTCAAGTCCATGATCCATGATGGAATCCGGAGAAATATTGATGCCCGGATTTCTGACTTCGGGAATCGAGCCCGAGCTACGAGGTTCGTACAGATGTAACTAACCACTCGGCCAAAGTGGAATCAAGCTTGATGCGTGCGCGAAAGTGCTGTTCGATTCGGTCGGCCGTTTCCGGGCTTCCTTACTGCCGCGCACTATACGTATGCGTTCCTGATGTAATTGGAGTGCTAGCGTGTGCCATATTGGTGTGCTCTCAGAAAATTCATGTTTGAACGGGGAGCCAAAGTTTTGACCTTTTTCGGGAGGACTCTGAAAGTGATGTTTGTCGCGAGTTCAGCAATAAACGACGTTTCAAAAGGAAACACTTTACACTCCCCCACCTTCTGTGGGGTTTATGTTTAAAATTAAATAAGATCGAGATCAAAACACCCCGAGTGTTCGCCATCCGCTTAGTCCAGTGATTAGGTTGGGTCTTCGAAAATAAAGGAAGAAAGAAAGAAAGAAATACCCTCTTTGGAATCTCGAGCTGTCAAAGAATTGAAGATCGCACGTGCGTTTAATCCGATTATATATATAAATATTTATATACAAATATCTATATACATGTATATATATATATATATATATATATATATATATATATATATATATATATATATATATATATA